>ERZ857521.782-NODE-782-length-44241-cov-14.113203_pt1 | contig 44241 bp, 48 predicted proteins | sample MGYA00519701_ERZ857521 | MGnify/ENA primary metagenome ERZ857521 (study PRJEB31778, sample SAMEA3449346) | human gut metagenome | biome: human gut; feature: human-associated habitat; material: faeces | place: United Kingdom | collected 2010/2012 ...
TCCGCAAGATGTATGCCGACATCAAGCAGTTCCTGCTTCAGAAGAAGGAAGGCGACATCGATACGCGTGACATCCTGACCATAAAGGGGCTGATACGTAGGGGAGAGGCACGCACGGCATGCACGTATAACCGCATCCCACTGGACCATGTGCATTTCCTCGACCTTCCTTTCTATGAGACTGGGCGCATCGAGAAGAACCCCATTAGCGAGACGGATGTGCAAATCGTCCAGAAGCTGTTGCAGGAGGTGCAGCCTCACCAGATTTATGTAGCCGGCGACCTTGCCGACCCCCATGGCACGCACCGTGTATGTACTGATGCCGTTCTGGCTGCTATTGACGAGGAAAAGAATGCCGGTGCCGCATGGTTGAAGGATTGCCGCATCTGGATGTACCGCGGGGCATGGGCGGAATGGGAAATCGAGAACATCGAGATGGCTGTTCCTTTTAGTCCCGAAGAGCTTCGTGCGAAACGGAATTCCATCCTGAAGCACCAGTCTCAGATGGAGAGTGCCCCGTTCCTGGGCAATGACGAGCGCCTCTTCTGGCAACGCAGCGAAGACCGCAACCGTGGCACAGCTTCGCTTTACGACAAATTGGGGCTTGCCTGCTACGAGGCGATGGAGGCTTTTGTAGAGTATAAGCCGTTGTAACGAAACAATAAGAGAAGAAATCGGGACGCAAGGATACCGTAAAAAGAAATGAATGTCCTTTAGCCAATATATACCCCTGAAAAATGAATATATACTGCATTCGCGGTTGAATATATACTGCATCCGCCTACGAATATATCTTCATCGGCAAACGCAGTACTACTGCGTTTGCAACTCAAACGGATTGGCTAATTGCGGACATTTATTAAATAGAAAAGTGTCCTTGTGCCCGATTTTGAATGTCTTATCCGTTTTTCCCAGAAAAACAGTACCTTTGCATGCAAATATAAATAGTTTCATAAAGCGATATGGAAAAGGAAAGTTTGATTAAAAGGTATTTGGTTTTTATTTTAGGTCTGTATTTCTTGGCAATGGGAATCGTATTGATTGTGCATTCGGCATTAGGAACCACCCCCATTTCCAGTACCAATTACGTGTTGAGTCTGAATACTCCGCTTACCTTGGGAACATGGACATTTATCACCAATATGCTGATGGTACTGATTCAGCTTTGGCTTATCCGGGGTGGGTACGGTACGCGTAAAGATGTGGTAGAAATCTTGCTTCAGATACCTTTGTCGTTTGTATTTTCTGCATTTATTGATTTGAACATGTGGCTTACTTCAGAGTTGCATACTACGGGTTACCTGATGTCAATAGGAGTTTTGTTGATGGGATGCTTGGTCCAGTCGGTAGGTGTGGTGTTCGAAATCAAGCCTAAGGTAGCGATGATGAGTGCCGAAGGAACAGTGAAATATCTTTCTCGCCGTTTGCATAAGGAATTCGGTAATGTAAAGGTTGGTTTCGATGTAACGTTGGTTCTGATAGCCGTGCTTCTTTCGTTAGGCTTTACTCGAAGTATTGAAGGAGTACGTGAAGGCTCGGTTGTAGCAGCACTTATTACTGGTTATATTGTGAATTTCTTGAATCATAAAATCATGACCCGCAAGATGCTTTACCGGCTGATGCCAGTACGTATTTTGCATAAATAAACAGCTGAGTGTTGGAGGTGTGTCTGTTTGTCTTGACACACCTTTTGGGGGCAGAACAGTATCAATACAGTTTCTTTATCAGGTCGCTTCTCCCTATCCGTTTCAGTTCGGCAATGATTTTGCGCCGTTCTTCAGGCTTATACCAGAAGAAGAACATACGTTGCGCCAACTTTTCTTTCTGTGTTTTTGCCGAGAAAACGGGTTCCAGTGTGTATGGATGCACACCTGTGTACCAGGCTTCTGTTGCGACAGTCATGGGAGTAGGTGTAAAGTCTTGTACCTGTTCTAAATGAAAGTCCAGCCTTTTAGTGATGACGGCAAGTTCGGCCATGTCCTCTTCTGTACATCCGGGATGACTGCTGATGAAATAGGGAATAATCTGTTGGCGCAGGTTCAATTCACGGTTCAGGCGGTCGAAGATTCGTTTGAATTCATAGAATTGTTCGAACGGAGGTTTGCGCATGATGTCCAATACCCGTGGGCTTGTATGTTCAGGAGCTACTTTCAGCCGTCCGCTTACATGACGTACGATGAGTTCGCGCGTATACTGTGCTGCACTCCGATTTACTTCAGGGTCTTTGCTTTGATGTAATAACAGGTCGTAGCGCACTCCGCTTCCGATGAAACTCTTTTTGATGCCGGGCAAGGCATCCACGCTGTGATAGATGTCCAGTAGCGGGCGATGGTCGGTATTCAGGTTCGGACAAATTTTCGGGTGCACACACGAAGGGCGTTTGCACTTGTGACACAACTTTTCATCTTTGCCATGCATGGCATACATGTTGGCAGATGGTCCGCCCAAATCGCTTAGGTAACCTTTGAAGTCGGGCATTTCTGTAATTGCTTTTACTTCTTTCAGAATGCTTTCCTTGCTTCGGCTCACGATGAATTTTCCTTGGTGTGCCGATATGGTACAGAATGCGCAGCCTCCGAAACATCCCCGGTGGATATTGACCGAGAATTTAATCATATCGTATGCAGGGATGCGCTTGCCTTTGTATTTCGGATGAGGCAAGCGTGTATAAGGAAGGTCGAACGAATGGTCTAATTCGCTTTGACTCATTGGTGGATAAGGTGGATTGACTATCACCACTTGTTCACCGGTTTCTTGCCAGATACGCGAAGCCGCGTATTTGTTTGATTCTTCTTCGATATGGCGGAAGTTTTGTGCTTGTTTACGTTTGTCGGCAAGGCATTCTTCATGCGAGAAGAGGTGCAGGTCTGTTCCTTCTGCTGCAAAACTTTTCCGGTCGGCCAGATAAGCCGTTTGTGGAATGTCGGTGGGTAGTGGCGTGCCGCATGTTTTCATGCGCCGGCACAGTTCGGTTATGGGCTTTTCGCCCATGCCGTATATCAGCAGGTTGGCACCTGAAGTTATCAGGATAGAAGGGCATACTTTATCTTGCCAATAGTCGTAATGCGTCAGGCGGCGCAGGGATGCTTCGATACCTCCCAGCACGACGGGTACATCCGGATACAGTTCTTTCAGGATGCGTGTATATACTATGCTCGGATATTCCGGCCGCATGTCGTGTCTTCCGTCGGGGGTATAGGCATCTTCGCTCCGCAACCGTTTGTTGGCTGTATATTTGTTTACCATGCTGTCCATACTTCCGGCGCTTATACCGAAGAACAGGCGTGGACGCCCCAGCTTTTTGAAGTCACGCAGGTCGTCACGCCAGTTAGGTTGGGGCACAATGGCTACTTTCAGTCCCTCTGCTTCCAGAATACGCCCGATGACGGCAGCACCGAACGAAGGATGGTCGATATAAGCGTCTCCGCTGAATAAGATGACATCCAGTTCGTTCCAGCCTCTCAGTTCCACTTCTTTTTTTGTCGTAGGTAGCCAGTCTGTCAGTTGATAGGTTTTGTTTGTCATTGGGAGATTTCAGGGTTTGAGGTTTTCATCATAAGGAGGACACAGAAAGACTCTCTTTTTGTTTATCTGTTTATCTCCGTGCCCTCCGTGTGAATGTAGAAATTCAAAACAGTTTCTCAGTTCAGAGGTTCGTTCAGCAGTTCGGGGCTAAGGCTGCCTTCCTGCTCACGTTGCCATTTGATGTACAGCTGGATAAGCTGATACAGGCCAAATGCTTTCATGTTGTTGTGATAAATCACATCAATGCACAGGTCGAGCAGGTCTTTGCAATTACCTTCAGAAGAAACGATGAGCGAACGCACGTTCAGTTTCAGTTTGTCCAGAACCGATTCGTCTACAATGCCGTTGCTGTCTATCAGGTGTTGGAACAAGGCATATTTTTCAATGGTTTTCAGGTGTTCTTCTGATATTTCCATAGTCCGTGTGCCGGACGGGTTTGCTTGAATTGTAAACATGATATTTGTCGTTTTTGAGGTTAATGTAAAGCAAAGATAACCGTTTTTTCTTATTCTGTGTATTCTTGAGCGGATTTTTTCACATATACATGGTGAGGCGCACGTCTCCTGATGCCGATAAGACGTGTTTTTCACCTGTTTACCCCCAATCAGCACGTAGAATATTTTAATGAATTCCGCATCTTGCCAATTAACTTGTAGGGAAGGGTTTGCCTGCCCGAATACATCCACGCAGGCGCATACGGGCGGGCGGACACCGTCCCTACATTGGCTCATTGCGGTATTCATATTGTAATTTACTCTTTACTATTTTGATATTATACCATGCGCGGTATGAATTTGTGCATTTTCTTGAACATTTCGCACCGCTTTTGTAGAGACGATGTGCACATCGTCTCTGCTACGTGGCATATACAAAATGCACATTTTCATACCGCGCAAAGGACCAAAAAATCACCCAAAGCACACACGGAAACGGATACATCAAGCCAAGAAAAACTTTTTGGAGAAATTCAAAACAGCTTCTAAGAATACAACAGAAGATGTGCAAACCGGTGATTTGCAGCTTCGCAGGTATCAATGAAAAACAATAATAACATAAAAATTAGCAAAAGATGAAAAAGAATATATTGAAAATCACGTTTGCAGCCGCTTTGGCTGTAGTCGCAGGTGTAACGGCTTATCAGGCGCAGAATAAAGAAATGTCCTGTTGTAAATATACTGCGAATAAATATAGTGCTTGTTCTGCGATAGATGTTTGTCCTTAATAGTATAGGAGATTTTGTGAAGAATATTTATATCGAACGCATGATTCGGCTGTAGGATTATGCGTTCTGTAATATTAATTTCAATATAAGGGTAAACAAGATGAAGTATGTGTATGTGATTTTAGTATTTTTGCTTTGTGGATGTTCCCGTTCTTTCCGTTCGGGCGGTGAGGCATGTAAGGTCCCGGCGAATATACCACGGTTACCCGTCTGATGGTCGGCAGTCATCCAGAGGCCTTGTATGTATATGATAAGGTGGCGGGGAAAATTCATATATATACTTTTACCGGTGATTTTCTCCGTACGATTACGACTGAATATATGGCTAATCATATAACGTTGTTGCCCGATGGCAGTTTTCTTTGTTTTACACCGGATTTCATTTATAATGGTCCGTGCGGCCTTTGGCGGATGTCTGCTGATGGTAAGTTGTGCAAGATGCTGTTGGAATATAAGGAAAAGTATCCGGTAGTCTCTGCCTATTGGAACCGGTTTTATGCCGTATCTTCTCAAACGGTTGGCATTGCGTGTCCGGCTACTGACCGGTATCTGCATTACGATTGCAAGGCGGATTCAGTGAGTATGGAATTGCAAATCAATTCCCGGCAGCATACTACTTTCCAGTCCGTAGCAGTTCAGTCCTCGCTCAGTCCCTTGCAGCCAGGACTGCAGTCCTACCCTATATAGGACTGTAGTCCTATTCCGCTGGGACAGCAGTCCTGACTGTAAGGGACTTTTTATGCAGTCGGCTTCTGCGGACGAACAAAGGAAGTAATCCATGAATTGATACTTCATCCGTCTACGGATATATACTTCATTGGCAGATGCAGTACTACTTCAGACAATCTTTCCGCCGTTGAGGGTAATCTGCATAATTTAGATGCGTTTGCTCTGAAAAAGAAGATAAGTAGCTTTGTCTTTTGGATGGTATTTTATAATTTTGCACGTGAATAATTTTTTTTATAAAAATAGCCAAGTGAATATGAAATATGCTCTTGTAACAGGTGGCTCAAGAGGGATAGGACGGGCGGTTTGTCTGACATTGTCGCAAATGGGTATACCGGTTCTGATTAATTATCAGTCTAATGATACAGCAGCCCGTGAGGTTTTAGATACGGTTGTTTCCCGTGGTAGAAGCGCAGAGTTACTGAAGTTTGATGTCGGAAACGAGCAGGAAGTCTCTGCGGCTTTGGATGCATGGGAACAAAACCATCCGGATGATTATATAGCATACCTTATTAATAATGCAGGCATACGGCGGGATAACCTGATGTTTATGATGCCTGAACAGGACTGGCATGATGTCATCAATACTTCGCTGAACGGTTTTTATTACGTGACACGGAAATTGTTGCCTAAAATGCTGATGAGAAAACACGGAGGGCATATTGTCAACATGGCTTCTCTGTCGGGACTGAAAGGTATGCCTGGACAGACAAATTACAGTGCAGCAAAAGCGGCGTTGATAGGTGCGACCAAAGCTTTGGCACAAGAAGTTGCCAGTCGGAATGTGACGGTTAATGCCGTTGCTCCTGGGTTCATCGAAAGCGATATGACCAAAGATTTGCCTGTTGAAGACCTGAAGAAGATGGTTCCGATGAATCGTTTTGGCAAGCCGGAAGAAGTGGCAGCATTGGTCGGATTCTTGTGCTCGGATGCAGCCGGTTATATTACAGGCGAGGTGATTTCGATAAACGGTGGTTTGTATACTTAGTGCATAGGGCTTATGAATAAGAGAGTAGTAGTTACCGGTATCGGTGCATGGACGTGCATCGGTACAGATATAGATACTATCAAGTGTTCTTTGTATGAAGGAAAATCGGGTATAGGAATTGATAAAGCCCGTATCGCTTATGGATTCAGGTCGCCTCTGACGGGAATCGTAGAGAAACCCCAATTGAAAGGATTGCTTGACCGCCGTCAGCGGGCTTGCCTGTCGGAAGAAGCCGAATATGCATATATGGCAGCCCGTGAGGCTTTCCGGATGGCAGGTGTAGACAGCTCTTATTTGGCAGGCAATGAGGTGGGCTGTATTTTCGGAAACGATTCTACAGCAGAGGCCGTCATCAAAGGTTATCAGATTATGGCGGAAAAACACGACTCCGAACTGGTCGGTTCTGGGTCTATTTTCCAGTCGATGAATTCTACGGTCAATATGAATTTGTGCTCTATCTTTGGCTTGCGTGGCATCAACTTTACGGTAAGTGCCGCTTGTGCTAGCGGCAGTCATTCGATAGGTCTGGGCTATATGCTGATTAAGCAGGGATTGCAGGACATGATTCTGTGTGGTGGAGCACAGGAGGTTAACATGTATGGAATGTCCTCGTTCGATGCTATCCGTACTTTTTCGATGCGGACAGATGAGCCGGACAAGGCTTCCCGCCCTTTCGACCGTGACCGTGACGGTTTGATACCAAGTGGTGGTGCAGCGGCTCTTGTACTTGAAGAGTATGAACATGCCAAGGCGCGGGGGGCAGAGATTTTATGTGAAGTATGCGGCTATGGCTTTTCCAGCAATGGTGGAGGTATCTCTCAGCCTAGTGATGAAGGGTCGGCACTTGCCATGATGCGGGCAATGAAGGATGCTGCGATTGAGGCAGACGATGTAGATTACATCAATGCCCATGCAACCTCTACACCGCGTGGTGACATGGTAGAGGCGATGGCTTTATCCCGTCTGTTCGACAAGAAACATGCATGGATATCCAGTACGAAGTCGATGACAGGGCATGAATGCTGGATGGCAGGTGCAAGCGAGCTGGTTTATTCGATTGTCATGATGCAGAATAATTTTGTGGCTCCTAACATTAATTTCATGAATCCGGACGAATATTCGGAGAAGTTGCATTTGGCTACAAAGACTATAGATATGGAGTTGGATGTTATATTAAGCAATTCTTTTGGCTTTGGAGGAACAAATTCGGCATTGGTTATTAAGAAGTTAAACAAATAAATATTTTTGAATGATGAAGAAGGTTATTTTGTCCCTTGTGTTTGTACTGGGAAGCTTATTTTATGTGGGAGCTCAAGAAAAAACAATATTGGATGTAAGCCAAGCACAGGTAGTTAATCTGGTTGTCGATTTTTCGAATGCTTCTATACATAACATGGATGAAAATGCTTTTTCAACCTATGAGCCGAGTTATGCCAAAGGAAAGAATGAAGTGATTGCTAAATTGGTTGAAGAATTTAACGATGAGGAAAAAGTAGGTTTTATATTGGGCAATTTCCCAAAAGCTGACTATACGGTTAAGGTAAATGTCGTGTCAGTCAGCAGGAAAGGTGACATGCTCAGCAATGCTGAGATTTTAGACATCGACGGGAATGTGATTGCTACGATTTCAGACATAAAAGGAGATGGAGGTACCTTTGGCTCTAACATGAACCTGATGGGTGACGGGTGTAAGTCTACCGGTGAATCGTTGGCCAAACGTATGGCAAAGATGATAAAGGTTGAAAAGAAAAAAGCGAAACAATGATACATTTATTTCCTGCATTGGAAGAACGGTACACGAAGGAACATTTATCGGCACGCGAAGCACAACGCTTGGCAGAGTTTATTGCGTGGGGACCTGTGGTATTCCAAGTTGCTAGGATTATGCTTAAATGGGGCATCCTGGATCTGATAAGAGATTCTGGAGAAGGTCTTACACTTGAAGAAATCGTGAAGAAGACGAAACAGTCAGAGTATGCAGTCAAGTGTTTGCTGGAAGCTTCGTTGAGCATAGGTATTCTGTTGGTCGATGTGCAGGCCGAACGTTATACATTGAGCAAGACTGGTTGGTTTCTGATAAACGATCTGGCTACCCGGGTTAATATCGATTTTAATCAGGATGTGAATTATGAAGGGTGGTTTCATCTGGAAGCATCCTTGAAAGAGGGAAAGCCCGTGGGACTGAAACATTTCGGCGGTTGGCCTACTATTTATGAAGGTCTTTCGGAGTTGCCGGAGCAGGTGCAGCGTTCATGGTTTGCATTTGACCATTTTTACAGTGATGCCTCGTTCCCTGAAGCTTTGCAGATTGTGTTTAAGAAGCATCAGACACGCTCGTTGTATGATGTAGGTGGAAATACGGGCAAATGGGCTTTACAATGTGTGCATTTTGATAAAGAGGTCGAGGTGACTGTTCTGGATTTGCCGCAGCAGATAGAGATGATGAAAAAACAGATAATGCCTGATGCAGAAGCCAGACGGATAAAGGGATTCGGCATGAACCTTTTGGATAAAAACAGTGCGTTCCCCCGTCGGGAAGGTGGTGTGGATGCAATATGGATGTCTCAGTTTCTGGATTGTTTTTCTATGGATGAAATCGTCAGCATTCTTTTACGCGCCAGGGAAGTGATGTCGGGTCAAACCCGGTTATACATCATGGAGACACTTTGGGACCGTCAGCATTTCGAACCGGCTGCTTTTTGTCTTACGATGACTTCGCTCTATTTTGCTGCTTTAGCAAACGGGAACAGCAAAATGTATCATACGAATGATTTGTCAGAATGTATCGGTAAGGCAGGATTGGAAATAGAGGAAATATTCGATGGCTTGGGCCAGGGACATAGTATTTTAGTTTGTAAATTGAAACAATAATAATTAAAGAAATATGAGCAGAAAAGAAATAGAACAAAAAGTAAAAGCGTTGATGGTAGACGAACTGGAAATAGAAGAGGATAAGATTTTTCCTGAAGCCAGTCTGAAAGATGATATGGGTATTGACAGTTTGGACTACGTGGACATTGTCGTTATTATAGACCGGGTGTTTGGTTTTAAGATAAAGCCCGAAGACATGACAGGGGTGAAGACTTATGGCCAATTCTGTGATTACATCGAAAGCAAGTTAAACTGTCAGTAATTCTTGTTATTGTATTGCAATGGAGAAGCAATGGGCAGGTACGACATACGGGAATAACTGGATGCATCGATGGCTGATTAGGATGTTGCGTTATATTGATGTAAGAGTATTCTATGTTTTTACGGCACTTTTTGTTATACCGGTATGTTTGATACTGAACCCAAGCCGCAAGATTATTTTCCATTATATGCGTAAGCGCATGCAGTTCGGCTGTCTGCGCTCGGCGTGGTATACCTATCTGAACCATTGTCTTTTCGCCCAAGTAGTCATCGATAAGTTTGCCATGTATGCAGGAAAAAGGTTTGAAGTGAAGGTGGTTGGTTATGATGCTTATCTCCGTTTGCTTGAAAAGCCCGATGCGTTCGTACAGTTGAGTTCTCATATCGGGAATTATGAAATTGCCGGTTATTCTTTGAAGGCAGACAAGAAAGCGTTCAATGCTTTGGTTTATTGGGGGGAAAAGGAATCGGTAATGAAGAACCGGATGTTCCTGTTCAAGGATACACATATCCGTATGATACCTGTATCTCCGGATATGTCACATCTGTTCGATATCAATGCAGCCCTATCAAAAGGGGAAGTGGTAAGCATACCGGCAGACCGAATCTGGGGGTCGCCTAAAAAACTGGTGAAGTGTTTCTTGGGTGGGGAAGCTTCATTTCCCTATGGACCTTTCAGCATAGCGACGATGCGTTCGCTGGACGTTGTGGCTGTAAACGTGATGAAGACTGCTGCAAAGCAATATACGATTTATATTACTCCTTTATTATATAATAAAGAGGCAAACGGCAAGGCTCGGATAGAAGAACTTTCTGATGCTTATGTGAAAGAACTGGAGAAAATGCTTGGCCTGTATCCGACACAATGGTATAATTATTTTGATTTTTGGCATGAATGAAGATGAATGAATTTGATTTTTATAACCCATCAGACGAATTTATGCGTAGTATCCGTCTGAGCGAACTTTTACCGCAGCAGCCTCCGTTTGTAATGATTGATTGCCTGACTCATTACGAAAAAGATAAAGTGGTTAGTGAGACTACAATCCGGGAAACAAATATTTATGTGGAACATGGAGTGATGCAAGGTTATGGACTTATTGAGAACATCGCCCAGACTTGTGCCACACGTATTGGGTATATCAATAAATATATTCTGAAGCAGGGCATCCAAATCGGTTATATCGGTTCACTGAAGAATCTTACTATTGAATCGCTGCCTCATACGGGCGATGTGATAACGACAGAGGTTACGGTTCAAGATGAAATTCTGGGAATGATTTTGGCAAAGGCTATTATCCGAAAAGGCAATCAGCTCCTTGTAAATGCTGATTTGAAGATTGCTTTAAAAAGTTAGCTGGTATGGTATTGACGGAAAAAGTAGGAATAAAGGTCAGGTTTAGCGAAGTGGATATGATGAAGGTTGTCTGGCATGGTTCGTATGCTAAGTATCTGGAAGATGCACGTGAGGCTTTCGGGGAAAAATACGGACTTACTTATGAAGGATATCTGGAGCATGCATGTTATGCGCCTATTGTGGACATGCAAATCCAGTACCGCAAACCTCTTAGGTATGGAAGCAAGGCTTATGTAAGCATATCTTACCAGCCTACAGAAGCAGCCAAGATTATCTTTCATTACGAAATCAGGGATTATGAGGATGATTCATTGTATTGCCGGGCCACTACCGTACAAGTTTTTATGGATATGGATTATCAACTCTTGTTTAGTAATCCTGATTTTTTTGAAGAATGGAAGCGCAAATGGCAACAGTAGTAGCACATAATATCATATCGCCACTTGGCTTTACGAGTGAGATGAATTATCATGCAATCAAGTGTGGCAATTCTTCGTTGCGTCTTTGCGAAAAAGCATTCGGTACCTCATTGTCGGTAACAGCGTCTGTCTTTGATGAGGCAATGCGGAAACAGCTTCTGGTTGAAGGATTTACTTGGTTTGAATCTCTTGTTATCCATTCGGTCCGGAAGGCGATTGCTGGCATCGGTATGGATGTATCGGGTAAAGAGGTATGTTTTGTGTTGAGTACCACGAAAGCGAATGTCGAATCGTTGGACACTATCTCGGATGAACAAGTTTTGCTAGGAAGAACGGCTGAGAAGATTGCCCGTTATTTGGGTTTTGTCAATGAACCTCTTGTGGTATGTAATGCCTGTATCTCGGGTGTCTCTGCTTTGATTGCTGCTTCGCGGCTGATTGATGCTGGTTTTTATCGTCATGTGGTGGTATGTGGTTGCGATGTGTTGGGAAAATTCATCGTTTCCGGATTTGAGTCTTTAAAAGCACTTTCTCCGGATGAATGCAGACCGTTTGACGAAGAACGCATCGGACTTAATTTGGGCGAGGCAGCCGCTACTGTCGTTTTGTCGGCAAGCAAGGGGAAATGGCATATCTGCAGAGGGGCGGTATGTAATGATGCATATCATATCAGTACTCCCTCGCCGAAAGGGATTGGTTCGGGGATGGCACTTGCAAAGGTGCTTGGCAATGAAAAAGAAGAGTTGGCTTTTATCAATCTGCATGGTACGGCAACTCTGTATAATGACCAGATGGAATGGAAAGCGCTTGAACGCTCTCACCTTACGGACGTTCCGGCAAATGCATTGAAAGGTTATTTTGGGCATACTATGGGGGCTGCTGGTGTAATGGAATGTATTATTTCGATGTTATCGGCAGATGATGGTGTTATCTTAGGTACCAGAGGTTTTCATGCTTCCGGTGTCTCAGGGGTTATCAATATGTCTTCCCATAACCGTAGTTCCGATAAAGACGCTTTTGTCAAACTCATTTCTGGATTCGGAGGGTGCAATGCAGCCGTTTTCTTTACTGGTAAGGCGGAAGAAGATAACCGTGTGTTACATCTTCCGGATTATACGACAATAAGCAAAGTTATTCTATCTTCGCAGGAAATATGGATAAATGAAAACCGGCTGCCGATGGTGGAAAGAGGGAAAAACCTGATAGTGGAACTGTATAAGCGCAGCATGGGAGACTACCCACGTTTTTATAAGATGGATGGTTTGTCTCGGTTAGGGCTGGTCGCTGCAGAACTGTTGTTCCAATCGGTGCCGGATTTTGACAGCTATGAACAGACTGCCATTGTCCTGTTCAACCACAGTTCGTCTCTTTGTGCGGATAAGAAATACCTTGCATCTATCAGCGGGGAGAATAATTTTTTCCCAAGCCCCAGTGCTTTTGTTTATACTTTGCCCAATATAGTCAACGGGGAAATAGCATTACGGCATGGTATGCATAGTGAAACATCGTTTTATATTTTGCCAGAGCGGGATGAAAAAATGATGGGGCAACTGGTAAGTTCAACTTTGGCTGATGAAAATCTCTCTTATTGCTTAACCGGCTGGCTGGAATATATGGGAGATGATGATTTTGTAGCTGATATTAGATTGATTAAAAAAGTAAATTGAAAATAAGACACTATGGAAGATTTGGTATTGAAACTTAAAGAACAGATTATTGAAGCATTAAATTTAGAAGGAGTATCTCCTGAAGATATAGATGTCAAAGCACCGCTTTTCGGTGATGAAGGTCTGGGGCTCGATTCGATTGATGCCCTGGAGATTATTGTGCTGTTGGAAAAGAACTATGGTATCCGTTTGTCCAATGCAGCAGAAGGAAAGGCTATTTTTACCAGTATAGAGCATATAGCGGATTATGTAAAAGAACACCGCACTAAATAAGTGATTGTGAAACAACGTATAGCGATAACAGGCAGTGGCATCATTTGTGCGATAGGTACAGATAAGAAAACTGTATCTGATGCGCTGGTAGCCCGTAAGAGTGGTATCCAGGGCATGAAGTATCTTCCTTCGTGTCATAAAGACCTGCTGGTAGGAGAAGTAAAGCAATCGGATGAAGAGCTGAAAATGTCATTGGGCATACGGGCTGACAAGATTGTCAGCCGTACGGTCTTGCTGGGAGCCTATGCGGTGCGTCAGGCTTTGGATGATGCCGGTCTGAAGCTTCCATATTTGAAAACCAGGCGTGTCTGCTTTATTTCCGGTACTACCGTGGGAGGGATGGATGTGACAGAACGTTTTTATTATTCTATCCTGGCCGATGATACCTATTTGGATTATCTGGATGCATTTGATTGCGGTAAATCTTCGGTGGATATTGCAGAACATGCAGGGCTTGATGCGGATACCTGTACTGTCTCTACGGCTTGTTCTTCAGCATTGAATGCAATTATTCTTGGAACGAGAATGCTGTTGGCTGGCGAAGCAGACCTTATTGTTGCTGGCGGGGCTGAATCTCTTTCCCTGTTTCATTTGAATGGGTTTAAGAGTCTGATGATTTTGTCATCTGAACCATGTCGTCCTTTTGATACTTCCCGTTCAGGATTGAATTTGGGTGAAGGTGCTGCCTATGTCGTGCTGGAGCGTTTTGAGGATGCTGTTGCCCGTCATGCTGAAGTTTCGGCTTTCATAGCCGGATATGGTAACCGTTGTGATGCTTTTCATCAAACAGCCACATCTGAAAATGGAGAAGGTGCATATTTGGCTATGCAGGATGCCTTATGTATGGCAGGAATAGATTATACGCAGGTTGATTATATAAATGCTCATGGTACCGGAACTTTGAATAATGACCAAAGCGAATCGGTCGCTTTAAAGCGTTTGTTTGGCGGAAATATTCCACCGGTATCAAGTACCAAATCGTTTACCGGACATACGACGAGTGCATCAGGAGCGATAGAGACTGTTATTTCCTTGATAGCTATGCGGAATCATTATATTCCTGTTAATCTTGGCTGGCAGACAGCAGATACCAATTGTATTGTTCCCTTTATGGGTAATGGGCAATGCCGGTTGCAGTATGTGCTATGTAATTCTTTTGGTTTTGGAGGCAATGATACATCGTTATTGTTATCACAGCAGGAAAGTGAATTACCGTTGTCTGACAGTAAAGTGGAGGCTGAAATTCTTTCCGGGTATGAATTAAAGAATTTGGATGAACTGAAGCTGTTGAAGCAGTTTATTCCGCCTATTGAGCAAAGGCGTATGGACTTATTGACCAAAGCGGCTATGTACACTTCTTTGAAAGTACTTTCGGAAGCCGGCATTCATTCGCCGGATGCCATTATTGTAGCGACTTCACACGGAATGCTGACTAACAGTGAAAAGATTCTGCAAAGCATTGATACTTTGGGTGAAGATAGTGTCAGCCCTACGCTTTTTATGCAAAGTACACATAATACCCTGGCCGGAATCCTGGCTGTACGTTTGAAATGTCATGGTTATAACATGACGTATGTGCAAGGTGAGGATTCTTTGCGGTGGGCAATAGCGGATGCACGGATGCTTATAACTGAAGGCAAGGCTAAGGTGGTGCTTGTAGGATGTCATGATGAATGTACCGGACAATATGCTTCGTTCCTTAAACGTGCCGGGAAAAAGGAATTGCCATGCATCAGTTCAAAGAGTTTGGTTATAGTGAAAAAAGATAATAAGTAGACAGCTATGAATTTCGGACTTTTCCCTTTGGCGGTTATTCAGAGTATCTTGCTTACGTTAGGGCAAGTTACCTTGAAGTTTGGACTGATGAGAATGAAGCCTTTCGGCTGGACCAGATCATTTTGGATTTCGGTCTTTGCCAATTGGCAATTTGCTTTGAGCGGCATTTGTTTTGGTGCAGCCAGTTTGCTTTGGATGTATATTCTTAAACATTATCCGTTAAGTTCATCTTATCCATTGGTGAGTTTAAGCTATGTCTTCGGGCTGTTGGCTGCAATGGTTTTTTTTCAGGAAGAAGTAGACTTCTATAAATGGTTAGGAGTGTCTTTAATTGTGTTAGGTTGTTTTATTATAGCGAATTAGTTAAATTTTATACTCTATGAATAGATTCTTGTTATGGCTCGTATGCTGTTTGTCGCCACTTGCTTTTTGGGGTCAGGAGATATCCAAAGACGCGATAATTAAAGAGATAAGTAGGTCTGCTGCAACCATTAAAACCATGCAGTGTGATTTCGTTCAGACCAAACGCATGAAGATGTTGGGCAGTGAATTGGTATCAAAAGGAAAAATGAGCTGTTCGCAGCCGGATAAATTGAGGTGGGAATATCTTTCGCCTTATACCTATACGTTTGTTTTATACAAGAATAAGGTGATGATGAAGAAAGGGGAGCGTACAGACGTCATTGATGTAAACAGTAATCGGATGTTTAAGGAAATTGCAGCCATTATGTTGAACAGTGTACTTGGGAATTGTTTCTCGGACAAGAGTTTTGAAGTGGATGCTAAACAGGAAAACGGACAGTATGTAGCGACATTGTTACCGATGAAAAAAGAAATGAAGATGATGTTCTCGCGTATTGTGCTTCATTATGATAAAGTGCAATCCATGGTTCATGAGGTAGAACTGTATGAAAAAAACGGTGACAATACTACGATTACACTGACTCATGTACGTAAGAATGAACCTATTGATGAAAAAATATATGATGTTGAATAGCCTGAAGTCTAGGATTGTTATTCTTGTCTTATGCTTTTGGGCTGTGTGCCAATGGGCAGCAGGACAGTCGTTCCCGGAAAAGGAAGGTGAACGTGTATATTATGATTTTTCGATGCGCAGGTCGGATATGGAGTTGAGTGGTATCTGTATCTTGCTTTGCAGTGGAGATACGGTGAAGGCAAGTATTGTGAATAATTTCGGAGCTACATTGATTGATTATTCTTATGATACGAAAAAGTCGAAAATAAAATTGCATTATGTTTTTGAAAAGCTGAACAAATGGTATATACGGCGTGTGTTGAAGCGGAATTTGAAGAAGATAATGTTAGCGATGCGTTCTGGAGAAAGTTCATATAAGGATGTAAGGCATAAACTGAGTTATACTTTTATTTTAAACCATGATATTGAGAAATAATTTATATACGGTTATCCGTAAAGAGGAAACATCTGGAGGCATTTCGTATGTTATCCGGTTGAATCCTGACCATTTTATATATGAGGCACATTTTCCTGGCGAACCTGTGACTCCGGGGGTATGTATCTTGCAGCTGGCTCAAGAGTTGCTTGCACTGGAAATAAATGAACATTTGGAGCTGAAGAAAATAAAAAATGCAAAGTTTACTGCGGTGATTTCACCAGACCAGTTGACGGAATTAACAGTAGCCTTTCCTTCGATAGAAATCGGTAAGGAAGAAGTTGCATGCCAGTGTGTGATAAGTAACATACAGCTTGATTTGGTTTATGCTAAGTTGTCTATCATTTGTCGGAAGCATGAGAGATACGAATTATAACCAACTTGACGAATTATGCGACCGTGGCATTTGCATAATCATACCTACTTATAATAATGAAAAGACTATCGTGGAGGTGGTGCAACGGGCTATGGAGCAATGCCGTGATGTGATTGTCGTCAATGATGGCAGCACGGATGCCACTACGGAATTGCTTCATGCCGTAAAGGGTATTACTCTTGTTGAATATGATAACAATAAAGGCAAGGGAAAAGCTTTGCAGCTAGGCTTTAGGAAAGCTCTTGAAATGGGTTTTTCGTATGCCATTACATTGGATGCCGACAACCAGCATTATCCGGAAGATATACCTGTGTTGCTTGAAGCCAATAAGAAATATCCGGGTTGCTTTGTTTTAGGGCGGAGGAATTTGTCTGGGGTAGAACGTTCTTTCGGAAGTAAGTTTGCAAATGTTTTCAGCAATTTCTGGTTTTGTGTGCAGACATTGCAGTATGTTCCGGATACCCAGACCGGTTATCGGTTATATCCCTTGCACAAACTTTACGGAATCAATGGGCTGACATCACGTTACGAGGCAGAACTGGAGTTGCTGGTCTTTGGAGCCTGGCGTGGCGTGAAAATTGTATCGGTTCCGGTGCGTGTCTATTATCCTCCTCGCGAAGAACGGGTGAGTCATTTTAGGCCAGGTAAGGACTTTTTTCGGATTTCGGTCTTGAATACGTTTTTGTGCCTGTTGGCTTTGGTATATGGATGGCCTTTAGCTGCATGGAGAGGATTAAGGATATTGGTTAGTACGCTCTTAGCCTTGTTGTTCTTCTTGGTAGGAACATTACTGGTGATTACTCCATTTTCGTTGTGTTATGTGGCTTTATCTAAAGTCGTAAAGTTGGATTTCAGTGCGATTCGTAAGCTTCTTCATGTATTTGGTTCTTTAACAGTCAGAATGCTTCCACTCATAGGGGTAAAAACGCGCATCATGAACCAATCTTTTGAAGATTTTTCAAAACCTGCCATGATAATCTGCAATCATCAAAGCCATTTGGATTTGATGTTGCAGTTGAGCCTGACATCTAAGATTGTATTTCTGACTAATGATTGGGTTTGGAAAAGCCGTTATTTTGGCTTTGTCATACGTCATGCTGAATATTATCCTATATCGGCTGGTATTGATGTGATTCTGCCTAAATTGAAGACATTGGTAGAGCGTGGCTATTGTATTTCTGTCTTTCCGGAAGGAACCCGTTCACCGGACGGACAAATCGGGCGGTTTCATAAGGGGGCTTTCTATATAGCCGAGCAATTGAAGCTTGATATTCTTCCACTGGTAATTTATGGTGCAAACAGGGTATTGCCTAAAAAAGGAAAATATATGCGGACCGGCAATATTCTTTTCTCTATCGGTGAACGGATTAGTCCCGTAAAACAAAGGGAAATAGCTGAATCCATTTTGCAGAGAGCAAAACTGTTCAGGCAGTTTTATGTAAATTCTTACCATAAGATTTGTAATAAATACGATCAGAATGCTTAACAAGGAGGTGATTGTTATTGGTGCCGGACTTGGCGGACTTTTTTCGGCTGCGTTGCTTTCGAAAGAAGGCATGAAAGTGACTGTTATTGAAAAAAACAGGAAGCCGGGTGGGGGAATGCAAAGTTACAACCGTAAAGGTGCTGTGTTTGATACCGATATGCATGTGATAACAAGCATGTTTGAAGGGGGGAGCGTATACAGGTTGTGCCGCTACCTGGGTATTTTGAATGATATTTGTATTGAAAATGTCGCTGATGGCATTTCTGATAAAATATATGTGGCAGAAGACAATTCTGTGTATAACATATCGGCAGGAAGGGAGGGATTCATGCAGTCTTTGTTGCATTATTTCCCTGATGAGGAGCACGACATCTGTGCATATGTAAAGGCATTGGATGCAATAACCGATGAGATGGATTTATTCTTGTTGCGTAATTCCAGACAAAACGTATTTGTACAGAATGCAGACTTTTTTATGCCGGTCGACCAATTTATATCCAAGTATATCCATAACCTGAAATTGCGTCGCCTTCTGGCATACATGAATGTGCTTTATGCTGGAGATTGCCGTGTAACTCCTGCTTATCTTCATGCCGTGATAGCTGTTCTGTTGCAAAAAGGGGTCAGCCGGTTCAAAGGAGGAACATACCGTTTTGTTGAAGTCTTGGTTCGTTTTATTCAGGCACATGGGGGTACGGTTATAACAGGTGAAGGGGTTTCCGACATCATTGTGGAAGGAGATAAAGTGAAGTATGTGAAGACAGATGCCGGCCGTGTCCTGTCTGCCGATGTATATATTTCATCTATACATCCGGCTGTTTTATTGGACTTGTTGTCTGATAGATTTGCAGTATCAAAATCTTATTATGCTCAATTGCAAGGAACAGAAGATTCATGTTCTGCATTTATTCTTAATATCAAACTCAAGAAAGATTCGTTTCCTTATATGCGTTATTCCAGTTACTACTTTGAGAGTTATGAGAGCGTATGGAGTGCCAACCGCAAAGGGGTTATCACGAAATTTATGTTCTTGACTCCCCCGGTGCAGGATCAGGGAGAATATGCGCATACTTTATGCATTACGGTTCCTATGGACTGGAATGAGGTGGTTGCTTGGGAAAACTCAACGATTGGGAAACGCAGTAAAAGCTATTATGAGTGGAAAGATAAGGTAGCTGAAACGGTTTTGAGCAAAATGGAAAGATTGTTTCCTTTTTTTAGAGAAGTTATCGCATTGGTAGATGCGGCTTCGCCGCTTACGATTCGTGACCATACAGGAGTACGGCATGGGGCTATGTGCGGATATAAGAAAGATGTAAATAATTTTATTACTTCTCATTTGCCCGTCCGTACGCGATTATCCAATCTGTTATTGACAGGTCAGAATGTGAATATCCATGGTTTTTGTGGAGTAATCTTGACTTCGTTGCAAACTTGTGAGGAAATTTTGGGAACTAATTATATAATAGAGAAATTGCATGTTGAAGGTTAAATTGTTCATACTTGCACTGGCATTTTCCATTAAAGGCTTGTCGCAGATAAATATTTGGGAAGGTACGGCTTGTCATGCAGATGTTATATTGACTCCTTATCTTTCGCCGGGAACGGATAATCCGGCAGTAGTTATTTTACCGGGAGGCAGTTATTTTTGGCATGCCGATGTAACAGAAGGAAGAGATGTGGCATTGTGGCTGCAAAAGAACGGTATATCTGCATTTGTCTTAAAATATCGGACAGCCAAGGTACCGGCATTCCTTTTCCGGTATCGGTATATCTTTAGAGGGAACCGTTATCCGGACCCGCAAAATGACTTACGGCAAGCTTTGCGTCTGATTAGGGAGAATGCAGCACAATATGGCATAGATGTAAAACAATTGGGGGTTATGGGATTTTCAGCCGGCGGACATCTGGCAATGTCGTCCGTGGTTTTGTTTCCCAAATCGGAATGGCCGGCTTTCATTGCTTCTGTCTATCCTGTAGTTACGATGTATGCTCCTTATGTCCATAAGCGTTCCCGTCGTGCATTGTTGGGAGACAATCGGATATGCAACCGTGTATTGTGTGATTCATTATCTTTGGAACGGCATGTTCCTGTTGATTGTCCTCCAGTCTTTTTAGTCAATTGTAAAGACGATCCTACCGTTGATTATCATAATTCCGTATTGCTGGATTCGGCTTTATCAGCTAATCATGTGCCACACCTGTATTTGCAGTATGAAACAGGAGGGCATGGATTTGGTGCATCCTCAACCAAAGGAACGGCTGAGAGCCGGGCTTGGAAAAAGGAGTTTTTAAATTGGATGAATAGTTTATTAAAATCTAAGTCAATAGCAAGATGATACGTTTTGTAATCCGATTATACGATTATATGGCTGCACATAAAAGGTTGTGTGTATTGTCTTTTGTTGCCGTTACGTTTGTTTTCCTTGTTTCGTTGGTACGTTTGGATTACAAAGAAGACATATCGGCTTTTCTTCCTGTCAGTGGAAGTGAGAAGGAAGCTCTTTCGGTTTATCAGGATATTTCGGGAGCCAATCGGATTATTGCCGTGTTCGAAAATCAATGTGACTCTGATAGTATTGCTGCTTCTCCAGAATCGGTTATTGAGGCTATAAAAGATTATGAATCAATCATCCAGGAAACGGATACCCTGCATTGGGTATGTGGTCTGACTACTCAGGTTGATTTGGAAAAATATAATGAGTTGACTAGTTATATTTATGCTCATATTCCATATTTCCTGACGTCAAAAGATTACGTCCGGCTGGATAGTTTGTTGAATACGGAGGGATATATAAGCAGCCAGTTGGCTTTGAATAAGGAAATGCTGATGTTCCCGTCGTCTTCTCTTGTCTCGGAAAATATTTCACGTGACCCGTTGCATCTGTTTACACCTGTTTTGCAGTCATTGCAGACAATGAACGGAACGGCTTCTTTTGAAACTTATGATGGTTATATCTTTACGCCGGAAATGAATAAGGCTGTCGTGATGATGTATTCTCCGTTTGGGAATAGTGAAACGCAACACAATGCGCTCCTGGTGGATTATCTGTCATCTGTGGCTGATTCGCTGAAGATTTTACACCCCACGGTGAAGGTTCATCATACCGGTGGTCCCGTTATTGCTGTTGGTAATGCGAAACAGATAAAAAGTGATAGCCTTTTGTCGGCATCCATTGCCATCATTTTGATTCTTGTATTGCTTTTGTATGCGTTGAAACGGTTTTATCACTTGTTTCTGATAGCCGTGTCTATTTTGTGGGGTTGGGTTTTTGCCATGGGGATGCTGTCGTTTATTTATAAGGACATATCTCTGATTGTAGTAGGGATATCCAGTATTATATTGGGTATAGCCATTAACTATCCCCTTCATCTGATTGCCCATTTATCAGCAACAACCAGTATCCGGAGCGCATTGCGTGAAGTTGCTGCTCCATTGATTATTGGCAATGTTACGACGGTAGGTGCCTTTTTGGCATTGATTCCTTTGGATGCTGTTGCATTGCGTGACTTAGGACTTTTCAGTACTTTCCTTTTAATAGGCACTATTTTGTTTGTAATCATGTATTTGCCTCATGTCCTCCGTAATAAGGTGCGTGTGAAGGAGGATTCCGGTGAGAAAGCTGCTGAGGCACCTTTTGAATGGGCTGGCAAGTTGTCGTTTAAGGGGAGTCCGTTGGTTTTGCTGGTATTATTGGTGCTGACCCTTGTATTGGGGTATTTCAGTCTGTCGACACGTTTTGATGCTAATCTGGCAAATATCAATTATATGACAGAAGAGCAGCGGAAAGATATGCAGTATTTCCAACAGCTGGCATCTGATGAGGATAACGATTTGGAATCGGTATATGTGGTTTCGAAAGGTTCTTCTTTCGATGAGGCTTTATCTTTCCATTCTGCCATACAAGACTCTTTGGCAAGTTTGGTGCACCCTGCAAAAGGTGAACGTTTATATTCCTGTACACGTTTCTTTTGTTCGAAGGATGAACAGTTGGAGCGTTTGTCTTTGTGGCATCAATTTATAGATACTCATCGGAACAAGCTTTTCGATGAGTTCAGAGAGGCGTGTAGCCAGGAAGGTTTTGTTGAAGAGGCGTTTGTGCCGTATTTTGATATTTTATGTGCTGATTATGCGGGAACCTTGCCGGATAAAGCCGGTTTATTAAAGCATATTTCGGATTCGTATATCAGTATAGACAGTATATCCGGCACTTACAAGGTCGTTGATGTCCTGTCGGTTGATAAAGAGCGTGTGCATGCTATTGAAGAACAGGTATCAGACTGGGAAAATGCTCATTATTTCAGTTTTGACATCCAAGGCATGAACAGTGCTTTGGCCAATCATTTGTCTGATAATTTCAACTATATCGGTTGGGCTTGCGGTATGATTGTCTTTTTGTTTTTATGGTTTTCGTTCGGCAGGATTGAATTGGCATTGCTGGCTTTTTTACCGATGGCTGTCAGTTGGATTTGGATTTTGGGTATTATGGGCATTTTCGATATCCATTTTAATATTGTCAATATCATCCTTGCCACATTTATATTCGGACAAGGAGACGATTATACCATTTTTATCACAGAGGGATGTTGTTATGAATATGCTTACCGCAAGAAACTGTTGGCTTCTTACAAGAGTTCCATTATTCTTTCCGCACTGATTATGTTTATAGGTATAGGTACGTTGATATTTGCGAAACATCCTGCATTGCATAGTCTGGCAGAGGTGACAATTATCGGTATGTTTTCGGTGGTGCTTATGGCGTTTGCATTACCTCCGATTGTTTTCAATTGGATGGTAAGGCAAAAAGGTACTTATCGGCGTCGTCCGCTCACTCTTTCTGCTTTGGCAAGAACCTGGTTTTGCGGAATGTGGTGGTTGTGTCAATTGTTGGTCGGTTATCTGGCAGGAGGATTGCTTTTCTTATTCGTCAGGAGAAAAGTTCGGAGGCAAAGGGTGCTGAACCGGTTTGTAAGCTGGGTACACCGCATAGACCAGCATTTAATACCTGGGGTGCGTTATTCGCTGCGTAATCCTTACCGGGAAGATTTCGGCAAGCCTGCTATTATCATCTGCAACCATCAATCTCTGCTTGATCCGATGTGCTTGATGGCATTAAGTCCTAAGATACTTATCGTTGCCAATACGCATTCCAGTCATAATCCTGTTATTCGATTTATGTTCAGCTGGTTGGGCTTCTATACGATAGACCAGAACAATTTTAGGGCATGGCAAGACAGTTCTTTGCAACGTGATATCCATGTATTCCGCCATTATGTGGAACAAGGCTATAGCATAGCTGTATTTCCAGAAGGCATACGGAATGCGAAGTCTTCGATTTTGCGTTATCATAAGGGGGCTTTCTATCTGGCGCACGAACTAGGCATTGACATATTGCCGGTCATTATCCATGGGATGAATAACATCATGCCGCTGTATAGTTTTACCGCTCATCCGGGCAGGCTTACCGTTTGCATAGAGCAACGCATTACCTTATCGGATACATTACGGGGAGAAACCTATGCGGAAACGACAAGATTGGTACACCGCTTTTTCATTGAAAGATACGAGCATTTATGCAAAGAACTGGAAACCTCTTCTTATTATAAGAACCTGGTGCTGGAAAGATACATGTACAAGGGAACGGACGTATTTAGAATGGTAAAGGCAAATATGAGGAAATATGGCAATTATGCCCAATGGGTGGATAATTTGCCTTTGGATGTAAAGACTGTATATGTCAAGCATAGCGGTTGGGGGGAATTTCCTTTGTTGTTGGCATTGGTCAATCCCAATGTTTCGGTTGTAGCGTTTGAGTCGAATGAAGAAAAAAGGACTTTGGCGTATTATAGTGCAGACGGAATTGTTTCAAATTTGTTATATACAGATAATTTGTCTATCTTTGAGAACGCAAAGGATGAACCGCAATCAGTGGTTTATGATGCAAATAATCTGATGGTCTGATGTATATGAGAATTTGTTTCTTTATAGGGATAGTCTTTTTCTGCAGCTTGAGGATGATGGGGCAGGTGGAAGGGATTGTAATTCATCCCGACCATTCTGTGACCTTTACTTTTAAAGCTTCTCATGCAAGGATTGTCCAGATAGCCGGGTCTATGTTTGCCCAGCGTAATAGAATTAAAACTCCTATCGGTTCTTTCTCGAAAGAATCAAAGAAGAAAATGAAACGGGAAGGAGACTTCTGGATCTATACGACCGCTCCTTTGCCTTCCGAATTTTATACCTACCGTTATTTCGTGGATGAAGATACGATTTACCTGGATAGGAACAATCCGAACCGGGTGAGGGATATTGATAAAGAATTCAATTATTTTATCATTGGGGGAGGCATTGCCGATAATTATGCTACCCGGAATGTCAGGCACGGTACATTGCATCATGTATGGTATCCGTCTGAACTCAATGGAATGAAAAAGCGGCGCATGACCATATACCTTCCGGCGGCTTATAGCTCGGGTAAATCGTCTTATCCAGTTTTGTATTTGCTGCATGGTTCGGGGGGTGATGAAGATTCTTGGACAGCTTGCGGAAGGGCTATGCAGATATTGGACAATCTGATAAGCCAAGGGCTTTGCCGGCCAATGATTGTAGTGATGCCTAACGGGAATGTCACATTGGCCGCTGCGCCTGGAAGCGATCCGGCTCATCCGGATGTCCAGCCTGATGCCAATAACGTGGCATCGATGTTCGGGAAGTTTGAAAAATCTTTTGTAAAAGAAATCGTCGGTTATGTAGATGCCCATTACCGGACAATAAAGAACAAGGATGGGCGTGCCATAGCAGGTTTGTCGTTGGGAGGATTGCATACGCTGTATATTTCGTTGAACAATCCGGAGGTGTTTGATTATATCGGCCTGTTTTCAGCACAGACCACCAATGCGTTGAATAATAAAAGGATTCAGGGCATGAGGGGCATCAATGATGCTTGGAACGACCTTAAAAGTATTTTGCCTTTTATCGGGAACCGGGGATTGGATAAAAAGATATCTTCGTTGACGGAAGGTGCCAATAACGGCGATTTAGCAATCTATGAACACATGCAGGAAAAAATGGAACGTTTGTTTGCTGATCCTCCGGCACTTTATTATATCGCCGTAGGCAAGGATGATTTTACAAAGAAATTGAATGATGATTTGCGCAAATTGTTGGATGCAAATGCTTATCCCTATGTTTACCATGAGACGGATGGTGGGCATACATGGGAAAATTGGCGCAAATACTTGGTTGATTTTTTACCAAAACTATTTAAATAGGATATGAAAGAGCGTATTCGGACATTGCTTGAAGCAGAACTCCCGATTGTGGATTTTGATTCAGATTTTTTATTTAGCGAGTTGGATTCTTTAGGTGTAGTTACCATATTGATGATTCTTTCTCAAGAGTTTGGTATAGAGTTGGAATCCCGTGATGCCACACCTAAAAACTTCAGGTCGCTAGATACGTTGGTAGAACTGGTTGAGCATAAACTGTCGGAGAAACATGACAAAGCTTGACGATTATTTGATACGCCATGCAGAGGAAAGGCCGGAGCATGATGCTTTGGTCTGTGGAACTGAATGTATTAGCTACGCCCGGTTATACGAACGTGTAAGGGAAGAAGCGGCGATATGGGCGTCTGTAAGCGGAAAGGCCGTTGTTGTCCGGGCTACTCAGTCGGTTGGTTTCATTGTGACTTATTTGGCGGTCCACTTGGCGGGCAAAACCGTTGTACCGTTAGAGAATGATATACCGGACGTCCGTATGGAACATATTGAACAGCAGGTAAGGGACAATGATATTCCGGAGGATGTCGCTGATATCCTTTTTACTACGGGTACTACCGGTGAACAAAAAGGAGTGATGATTAGTCATCGTGCCATTGTGTCGAATGCAGAAAATCTTATCGGGTCACAGGGGTACACCGATGAGACCGTATTCGTAATCAGCGGTCCTCTGAACCATATAGGAAGCCTTTCTAAAATTTGGCCTGTCATCATGCTGGGTGGAACTATTATTATTACCGAAGGCATGAAAAACATGGATGCTTTTTTATCCGCATTCGAGTATCCGTCTTTTAGGCTTGCATCTTTTTTGGTTCCGGCAAGTTTGCGTATGCTGATTCAGTTTGCTTCCGGAAAATTAAGTGCTTTGGCAGGTAAGATAGATTTTATCGAAACCGGAGCGGCACCGATGTCTCAATGTGACATGTTGGTGTTGCGTGAATTGTTGCCGCATACCAGGCTTTATAATACCTATGCCTCGACAGAAACGGGTATTGTTTCTACGTATGATTATTCATGCAACGAGTGCATTGCAGGATGTTTGGGATATCCCATGAAGCATGCTTCGGTTTTTATAACGGAAGCAGGTTCGGTGGCATGTAAAGGGCCTATGCTCATGACGGGTTACATAGGCGAACCGGCTCTTACACATTCTGTTTTGCATGAAGAGGCGTTATATACGTCAGATTTAGGTTTTATCGATTCCAAGGGACGTCTGAACCTTCAGGGGCGCATGGATGATGTGATAAATATCGGCGGTTATAAAATCTCTCCTGTCGAAGTGGAAAATCAGGTTTTGGCATATCCTGGTATAAAAGAATGCATTTGTATCTGTGCGGAGCATCCGGTTATCGGGCAAGTATTGAAGCTTCTTTATGTAATAGACGAAACTCCGGATTTTAGCCAGAAACAATTGGTTAAATTCCTGAAGAGTAATTTGGAGGCGCATAAACTTCCTTTCCTTTATGAACGGGTAGACAAAATAGAAAGAACCTATAATGGAAAGATTAACCGGAATTATTATAGGATATGAATGAATAGTCTGTCTCGTCCATCACGGCAAGGATGGTCCCCTTGGTCAGTCCCGAATGGTTGGCGATTTGTTCGGTCAGCTTCTCGAACGTAACCGTCCCTCTCGACACGATTTTAGGGTAAAGGCGTGGTGTGGTGTCTTCCGCATTGGCAGAAGGCACAGGCAAGAAATCATAAAGAGCATCCATGATAATATGATACATTAAGGTTTATAATCTGTTTCCGGCAATATCTGTTTTACGTTCCACGGCGCGGAATGTACATTCCATGGGCTGGAATATACGTTCCAAAGCGTGGAATATACGTTCCAGCCCATGGAACATAAAATCGAAACGTCTGTAAACATAATACAATCCAAGCGCGAAAGTAAATGTTTGGGGAGAAAATGAGAATTTAATGCTAAGTCAGGATGCTTTGTTGAGGTAACAAGCCTGTTTGGAAAATGAAGAATTTTAAGCAAAACCCATATAAAGTTCTTTGTTTTTTGTAACTTTGCCAAAATCCAATCAAAAAAGAAAGTGTGGCACGCGGGAAGTTGTTATTCCTGTTAGTTGCCGTAAAGAGAGACTATTTCGTTATATGGCAGAAAAAAGAGAATTTACCGCATCACGTACAAAAGTGACATTCGTAGATCTGTTTGCAGGGGCAGGAGGCATTAGTGAAGGGTTCCTGCAAGCATACACTGATACTAATTATTTTGATTTTTTATTGGCTTCCGATATTAATGTCAATTGTGAATTGACACACCGCGTACGGTATAACATGCAATTAGGACTTTCTACGGAATTTATATGTCAAGATATAATGGAAGACAGTTTTGTAGATAATTTAATCAAAAAAATCGGGAATAAGACTGTAGATGTTGTGACAGGAGGTCCAAGCTGCCAATCATTTAGTTTGTCTGGAAGACGTAAGAAATTTGACAAACGGGACGATTTGTTTTATCACTACTTGAAAGTGATAAAGGCACTCCGTCCTAAATACTTCGTAATGGAAAATGTGAAAGGGCTTTTGACTAAAGACGGAGGAAAAATCAAGGAACAGATACTAAAAGAGATACGTTCGATAGTTGATGATGATCAAGTCGGGATTTTAATTGAGTTTTTAAAGAAAGTTTTTCAACATAAAAGTATTTTCCAATATAATACGTTGATAGCCAAAATCAACTTAGAAACTACAGACAAAAAACATAAGGAAAGGCTGACAAAAGAGTATTTTGTATATTTGGAAAATATGTTTAAGGAAATTACTCGTAATATTGAGTATAAAATAAGCAAGTCCAATGTTGATATTAATACGGTTCGCCATGGTTTCCGGATGTTGAAAGACCGTACTATACGGGAAACCATACGTAAGAGTATCATTGCTTTAAAGGCGGAAGCTGACATAGATAATGATGTTTATGGAGATGAGATGAACGCATTTGTTGTAGAAATATCAGATTCCTCCATATTGGAAAAAATATCAAATGCACTGGATAATATAAAGAATTTGACTAGTCAGCATGAAAATATCGATTTGTTGAAAGATGCTTTGTCGCTTTATGTCCTGACATTAGATGAGTTGTTTGACCGTATTTCAGAAGAGATAAAAGATACTGGGTATGAACAAGAATTTGACCAGATATTGTCTCAGATTCGTCTTTATAACATTAACGGTCCGCAAGTTTTGCAAGCTTCCGATTATGGCGTCCCACAAAACCGTGAGCGTGTTGTGTTCTTTGGTTGTAGAAGAGACCAGCCGCTTATTTGCGAAGTGCCTGCTACAATTAAACCGGAAGATAAAGTTACCGTTTATGAGGCACTATGGGATTTGGACATGATAGGTAATGGGGAAATGGTTACGGATTATACAGTTGTAACCCCTTTGGATTGCTATCGGGGGTTGCTTCGGAAACGGACTTCCATAGGAACCCCTTCGTCTTCGGGAAAATTATATAGCGAATGGCAAAAAGAGGGACATTTGAGGCATCGTTTCACTTTTGATTCTGTTCCTTTGTATATAAGAGATATGGTGGATTTAGTGCATCCGCAAAAACAACAGCATTTTACACTGAATAACCACCAGACAAGTTCGCAAAGCGAAAAAGTGCGAAAAAGATTGCGGATTATTGCCGAACATGGAGAATATAATGAGGTGACAAAAAAAGCATTGCAGGTAGAGAAAGTTGATTCGGACAAGCGGAACTATACGGTGCTGAATCCAGAAAAGCAAAGCCCGACAGTTGTCACCATGCCAGACGATTTCATTCATTACGCTGCACATCGTGCTTTGACAGTTAGGGAAATGGCTCGTTTGCAATCATTTGATGATTCGTTTGTTTTCCAAGGAAAAAGACAGACGGGCGGTGAAAAACGCAAAGAGGAAATACCTCAGTTTACATTAGTAGGAAATGCGGTGCCGCCTTTAATGGCAAGGGCTATAGCTAATGTCATTTTACAAAACATACAATAGAGGGCAATTATGATACATATGAGGCTTTTTAATGAATTTGAAGAAAGCAATTTGACTTTTCTAACCCAGAAAAGCATTGAGTTCACGCTTGTGCAAATAACGGCTACAGGGTATAAGAAAAGTATTTTAGATGCGACAGAACCTATGCGTCAGTATTTTAAAGACAAGGGTATGCATGATTATGAAAATCAGGGGCAAGGGCAAGTTCATAAAGTTGTATTGGAGTCGTGCATTTTGGATGAATCAAATGCTTTTCAGACAACAGTTTCTTTGTATCGGCCTGAAACCAAAAAAGGTGATCCGCGCATTTGGATAAGCAGGCTGACGAGATATTGCGAGCCGGATGATATTTTGATGATGATATATTATTCGGAAAAACTGTTTGTTGTAAATCTGACAAAGACAGATATCAGGAAAGTTTGTTCATCTTTGACTCCGACACCCCTTAAAAGGCTGATTGATTCGTTTAATTTGAAGGTAATGGAAGTTTCCATCGAACTGGCAGACAGGTTGCGCGAACTGGCAAAATGCTGGCATCCTGCTGATGTTTTGGCTGATACAGGTGTTGGAAGAGCTATCGAGAGACTTTTAGGTATTGAAATGAACTCTTCCAAGCTTCCTGACTATAAGGGTATTGAGTTGAAGAGTTTTAGAGACAAACGTCCGGGCATACGTTCTACTCTTTTTTGTCAAGTGCCGGACTGGCGCATAAGCAGGTTTAGGTCAGCAAAGGAAATTGTAGGACAATATGGATATACACGTGAAGGTGTTTTGACTTATCAGAATACTTTGTATTGTACTAAACCGAATTCTCAAAATTTGGGATTGACCTTGTATCGGTTGAATGAACTTTTAGCAATAGAGGAAAAAGAGATCCGGTTAACAAAAGAAGGTCTTATAACATATTTAAAAGTTGCAGACGTTGCATTATGGAAACTTCCGGTATTGCATGACAGGCTTTTGGAAAAGCATCATGAAACTTTTTGGATAGAAGTTGAATCTGTTAAGAACAAAGGTAAAGAATTTTTTCGTCCTATATTAGTGGAGCATACTAAAAATCCTATTGTTGCACAATTCGACAATTTATTGGAAACTGGATATATTTCTGTTGATTTGCTTTTATCAAGACCAAGTGGAAACGGTGATACTGTAGCATTTAAGATAAATAAAAAAGCTCGTCCGATGTTGTTCCCTGAAAGTGAAAAAATAGCTTTGGGATAGTATATGGACAAACTAACCAAAGAGCAGCGGCACCGGTGTATGGCTGCTATCCGCGGCAAGGATACCAAGCCGGAAATGATAGTCAGGAAGTATCTGTTTTCGAGAGGATTCAGGTACAGGCTGAACCATCCCCGTTTGCCCGGTCATCCCGATATCGTGCTACGGAGGTATCGGACGGTTATCTTTGTCAATGGGTGTTTCTGGCACGGGCATGAAGGATGCAGGTATTCGCATTTGCCTCGGACGAATGTTGCGTATTGGCAAGCGAAGATAGAGCGGAACAAAGAACGCGATAAGCGGGAGCAACGTGAACTGGCAAGGATGGGCTGGCATTGCATTACGGTGTGGGAATGTGAGCTGAAACCGGCGAAAAGAAATGAAACATTAGAGTCTTTGGCATATACCTTGAATCATATTTATTTGAAGGACCGCTCCATCGTTCGTTACGAATTTCCTGAAGAAGTTTCTCCTATGGCTGCAGAGCCGGAACCGGAATATTAATGCCAAAGATATTCAGAAACAGAAAATGCGAATTTTAATGCTGAGTCAGGATGAAATGATAAAGAAAGCCTCATCTTTGTATGATGTTGTGTTTTTTTATTGGATAAATGTATAGGTGATGAAAACGGTATTGATTCTAGTATTCTTTTGGGCATCCGCTATGTTGGGTTATGGACAGGAGCAAGTATTTGATATGGACACTGATGGAAATATCACTATCAAGAGGAAGTCTGTTGAAACATATCCGGTTAAAAAGTATAAGAATACTTCTCCTTACATTCAAATGTTGAATGAAAGCGAATGTACGCCCAATGGAGACAAATACGACATAGAATGCTTGAAATACAGGAATTGGGAAAATGATCCGGGAGACATACACATTATTCGTATAAGCTGCCAAGGGAAGGAAATATTTAGTTTGGAAAACAACGAAGGTTGGGGATACCTGACCAATGAGCCTGATGGTGATGTAAGGAAAACGTCTTTCTATTATAAAATAGACCAGGGTGAGGATTCCATGGCGTTGTTGCTTATTGGCACTTATATAATGAGTCAACCGCCTCGCCTGACTATACTTGTTTTGAAAAATGGTAATGCCTCATTGGTATTTGACAGGCCTTCCTATGTTAATAATGTAGATAAAAAAGGGAATGAAACCATATTTACGTTACAGACCAACACGGTAGAGTATAGGGATGTCGGTGTGCCGTGCAACTCGCCGGAGCTTCATACGTTGGTGTTTAAGGAGGGGATGATTTATTACGAATAGTTTAGGAAGGAGCAATGGGTTATTTAATGAAACAAGGTTTGTAAATTATGAAAAAAATTGTATTACTGGTAGTTGTTTTGTTTGTATACGTGATGAATATGTATGCCCAGTCTGAAATTTGTGTTATATTTACTTCTACAAAATCTGAAGTAAAAGGAGTAAGACATTACATAAGTAGTGATGACATTAAACGGTTTTGTGACAGGCTACATATATTTACACTTTTAGACCGTACGGATGAGTCGGATATGTATTCTTATGCTTTTGTGTATACGCCTCAACGAAGTGAAGAGCTGGTATTTTTGAGGGATACAACATTTTTGAAGGAAGTGCCCTTAATAGATTGGGACAAAGTGTCATCAAAGCAAGAAGCAGAGTCCTTGTATGAATCTATTTTATCTTGTGATAGAATCTATTTTATTGACCGGACGGAAACGGTTGATGGGAAATTAAAGGTTTATCCTGTCAAAAAATGGAAACCGGCGATGTATTAATTTGAAAATATATCAGAATTTGATTTGTCGGTACAGATTTGATAAAACACCTATACTTCTTATACTTCTTGCGGCATCTATTGTGCATAGTATATCTACGAAATATTTTGCTTTTAGTATCAAATTTAGTATCTTTGTGTTCAAATAATAAAAGGATGGGAACTAAAGAAAAATTGATTGCCCGTATATTGTCACAGCCGAAAGACTTCACTTATGCTGAAGCTAAAAGGTTGTTCGGCATATTCGGATATACAGAAAACAATAAAGGAAGCACATCAGGTTCACGTGTTGAATTTGTAAACCCGGAAGGTGATGCTCCTTTCACGTTACACAAACCGCATCCGGGAAGCATATTAAAGGCATACGTGATAAAAGGTATTGTAGAGCATATACAGAAAAACAGGTTAATAGAAAAATACGAACAATCTAAAAACAAATAATTTATGGGATTCTTTAAATATAAGGGCTATTCGGGATCTGTAGAGTTCAGCCCGGAAGACAATTGCTTATTCGGTAAAGTACAGGGATTGCATAAAGCAACAATCTTGTATGAGGGGAACAGCGTGGACGAACTTCGTAAGGATTTTGAAGAAGGCGTTGACGATTATCTTTCGCAGTGTAAGGAACGGGGCGTACAGCCGGAAAAACCATATAGTGGAAAACTTATCGTAAGAATGTCTTCGGAACTTCATTCACGTGTGGCCGAGGCTGTAGCCGGAAGCGGAACTACTATTAATGACTTCATCAATAAAGCTATCGTGAACGAATTGGAACATGAATATACCATGTGAACAAGAATGGCCGGAATGGCCGGAACCGGAATATGGAAAGTGAATCTGTTGATGTTTTCGGAAAAGAATTTAAAATCTTTTCGTATATTTGCAGTTCTTGAGGGGTGGCATAGTGAAGTGGCAAACAGAGGATGAACAAACAAAAATATACATAGCTCATGACTTACCAATTTAAAATTCAGATTAAAGGTATCACCAAACCGCCTGTATGGAGGCGGATATTGGTGCCGGACTCTTTTACTTTCCAGCAATTCCATTTTGTAATCCAAGAAGCCTTTGGGTGGGAAAACGCGCATTTGTATTCTTTTTCCGACAAAGCTTACGGCGGTTCTTTCTATATATCCGAACCGGATGAGATGGATGCTTTCTCTTTCGCTCCAAGAAAAGATGCAAGTAAGTTGAAATTGCGTACTTTTTGGGGAAAAGATTCCTCGAAAAGTCTGGTTTATTGGTACGACTTCGGGGATGACTGGATACATACGATCAAATTGGAGGCCGTATCCGATGAGGCTCTCTTGCATGCCCGTTGTCTGGCAGGTAAGGGAACTTGTCCTCCGGAAGATTGTGGCGGTGTGCCCGGCTATGAATATATGAAGGGATTGTTGGAAGAAGACCCGGAATCAGAAGAAGCTCAAGAAATGCGTGAATGGCTGGGGCTGGAAGACGGTGAGACTTGGGATGCCAATTACTTTAATCTTGAAGCAACGAACCTGTTTTTGTCTCAGTTATAAGGGTGACATAACGTATCAAGTCCCGGCACAAAAGCATGATGCCTTGTGCCGGGACTTGCTGTATTGACTCCGTTTTAGGAAATTATCTGATTTCCTTGATGGCTTCTACCAGGCGTGTGAAATCGGATGGGAATACATCGCCGATGTTTCCGATACGGAAGGTATCGGCTTGCGAGATTTTACCCGGATAGATGACAAAGCCTTTCGCTTTCAGTTTCTGATAGAAATCCTTAAAGTCGAAGTCTGATGAGGGATAATAGAACGAGGTGATAACGGGTGATTGCTCTTCATCGGTCAGCAGGGTGCGGAAACCGAGTGAGCGCATTCCTTCTACCAAGACACGGTGGTTTTCGCTATAGCGGGCGTGGCGTGCGGCGATGCCTCCTTCGGCTTTCAGTTCGTTGAGAGCTTGCATGAAGGCGCGCACCACATGAGTAGGCGAGGTAAAACGCCATTTTCCATGTCCTTTTTCCATGGTTTCCCATTGGTCGTAGAGATCGAGCGAAAGTGAACGTGCCACGCCTTTACATTGTTCTAAGAGCGAACGGCGTGCCAAGATGAAACCGAATCCGGGGACGCCTTGGATACATTTGTTGGCGGAACTAATCATGAAGTCGATGCCTAATTGAGCCATGTCGATGGGTACGCCTCCGAAGCTGCTCATAGCGTCTACTATCAATACTTTATTGTGACGTTTTACTACTTCGGCAATAGCTTCCAGCGGATTGAGCACGCCGGTGGTGGTTTCGCAATGCACTACCGATACATGCGTCACTTCGGGATGTTCGTTCAAGTATGCGTCTACTTGTGTCGGGTCTACCTGCTGAGTTTCTTCGAACTTCATCAGGTGATAGTTCAGGTGATAATAATCGGCTATTACGCCCATACGTTTCCCGTATGCGCCGTTGGCGGCTACCAGCAGATGGTCTTCGGGGCGGACTACTGAGCCTAAGCTAGCTTCTACGCAGAAGCTTCCGCTTCCTTGCATCAATACGGCGGTATATTCTTCGGGGCGGCTGCTTGCCAATTCTACCAGTTCTTTGCGGATTACTTCCACAATGCCTACGTTATAGTCTTCGTCCCACGTGCACCAGTCGCTCATCATGGCTTCTTTTACGGTTTCACTTGTGGTTAACGGTCCGGGGGTCAATAATAAATACGGTCTCATGTTGTATATAGGTTGATATTTAGTTTATATTTTAGGAGTTAAGAAGTTAAGGAGTTATCACTCCGCTTTGCTCCGTTAGAAGTTAAGCCAATAGTAAGTCAAAGAACCGTATACACAGAGGTATTGGCTTAACTCCTTAACTTCTTAACTCCTTTAATTAAAAGGTGTATTATCGGTTATTCGTTGTTCATGCGTGCGTTAATGGCATTGATCAGGGCAGGAAGTTCCTTGATGGAATCCACTACATAGTGTGCTCCGGCGGCATACATGCGGTATCTTACTTCGAGCATACGTGCTTTCAGTTCTTCTTCGGGCATGTTTTGCACTTCTTCTTCGGTCAGTCCCAGCTCGTTGCTTCCCAAGATGACTCCCACGCTCCATACGCCGGCGTTTACGCCTTCCTTGATGTCGGAAATCGTATCTCCGTATTTCAATACCGAGAAGCGGGAAGGAATGGCGAGGTCGCACATATTCTTATAAATCATATAAGGTGCAGGGCGTCCGGCGGGCAGGTTGTCCGAGGTGACGCAATTGTCTACCTTGTATCCTTGCTCGGCGGCGGAAGGGATGACGATGTCCATCATCTCTTGGGTATATCCTGTGGTGGAGCCTATCAGGATGCCCATGCCACGCAGGGTGTCGATGGTTTCCACTACATGCGCTATCGGACCCGAATAGTTGCGCAGGGTGCTGAATAGCAGACGTTGGAATTCGGCGTAGCAGGATTGGATATCATTCTCGTTATAGTCGCGTCCGTATTTTTCGCGGAACGCCTGGCTTACGTGGTCGATACGGAACAGGGCACGGATTTCTTCAATCTTGGTCAGCCCCATGTGGGCACGTGTTTCGGCGGCGCTCACTTCGAGTCCCAGGCTTCGGAAGCTTTCGATGAAAGCCGATACCGGTGCAAAACATCCATAATCTACGGCGGTTCCCGCCCAGTCTAAAATCACACATTCAATCTTTTTCATATAGCAGAAGTTGTTAAGTAGATATTATTTTCTTTTTCATTCTTTCTTGTTTCAGGTTGTTCCGCCTTTTCGGGCAGGGGGCCTTGCTTGCGCTTCCGGGCATAAATCATGTAGATCAGCGAGGCGATGAAGGAAAGGCAGCATGCCACTCCGATGAACAGGCTCATGTGGTTGTAGAAGGATGCCCAGTCGATGTGAGAGGCGCAGAATTCCTTGAAGAGCAACAAGCCGAGTGTGCCTAAATAGCCTACGAAATCGATGGTAATGATGAAGAACCCCACGTTTCCCTTTATCTTGAAGCAGGCGATGAAGCGTTCGAAGAAGATGGTCTGGAAGCTCAGGTAAGCGATGTCCAGGCAAAGGCTTTGAAGGAAGAGCCAGATGGTGGTGGGGATATGCTCGTTTCCTTCGGTCGCCCCTAAGAACGCCAAGGTTCCCATACCGAATGTAGAGAGTATCAATAACATGCAAAGCACCTTCAGGTGATTGTAGGTTGTGGCGAGCAAGGCGAATACAGCCAGCAGGACAAAGGTCGCTATCGAGTCGATTTGCGCGAATGCCCACGAAGAGATGGTCTGTACATCGATGATGCATACGATAAAGTCTTCCTTGATGTCGCGTTGTACGGTGAGCAGGAGGTTGGCTCCGAAAAGCAGGATGAGCAGGGGCATGAACCGGCGGAACAATGCCCAGCGCTGGTGCCCGTTCAGTGTGACGCGTTCCGAACGCGAAGCGATGTCGGCTTCCGTAGGTCTGGGGAAGCGGGTCATCATCCATCCGGTGAAGCAGAGCAGGGGAAAAGCCGCGGCTCCGATGAGGGCAGGCATCCAGAACTCGCTCACGTGAAGCTGGTTGAGCGCATAAAGGCCTAACGATTTCGCCACGCCCGAACTGAGTGCCATGCTTACGCCCATGATGCTGGCAAGAATGTCGGTGGTGCGCCGCCCTTCGAGGAAACTGAATATCACTCCCCACATGCAGCCCAGCGAAAGCCCGTTGAAGTAGAGCGCCACTATATTATAAGGTATAGGGAGCACGCCGAAAGCGATGAGCGAGATTTCGGACAAAGCAGCCGAGCCGATGATGAACTTCAGGCGTCCTTCGGGTTTCAGCTCGGAGATGTATTTGATGCCTAACAATTTGGCACTTACATAGCCCAGCAACTGGATGATGCTGACGGCTATCTTGTAGTCCATCCCGTACACTTGTAGCCCTTCGAATTCTGCCGCCGTGAAAGGCTTGCGCAGGGCATAGACCAAGGAATAGGAAAGCAGGGCTGTGCCTCCTGCCCAAAGCACGAAGAGCCAGTCGGGCATCGGCTTTTTGTTTCCGGGTATGGTTTGTGTTTGAGTTCTCATGTTTCTGTTCTCGTTTTGATTCCGGTGCAAAAGTAGGGCCTTGCCGTCAAGGGAAAAATGAATAAAGCAGGAATCATATTCGTGTAACAATTCAGAAACATTCCTGAAACGGTTCTTTTACAAAATAGACATCACACTGACATGGAAATGAAACCAGTTTGTAATATAAGGAAGCGTTACAATTGTTACAATTACAATTAATTGAAAACCGTTTTTCATGTAAGCCAACCGATGGAGCGAACTTCTTCTTAAAATTATATATTATATATATTATATAATATATATAATATATAATTTCTATGTTGTCTCAGTCTTCCCTCATTGGAATCTGGAATCGCCTTGTTGAAATACACTTTTGTAATTGTCATTTGTAACAATTGTAACGCTTCGTGTCTTCCAAACTTGCATATACAGGCACATGCCGGTGCAGCTATATGCATCGGGCAACGCAACTATCTGCATGATTCGGGGCGGATATTTGAAGAATTTTGATTAACTTCGTGCCCAAACCCTGTTTTTATTATGGAGGAATTGAAAGAAATATACGACCGCATGACATTCTTGCGCCAGAAAGGCGTCAAGATGAAGGACATGGCGGAACGGGCAGGCTTTTCGCCCAGCGTCTTGTCGGCTATTTATTCGACGGTGCTTCCCGCTTATTTCAAGAACCGCGAGAAAGGGATGGGCGAGGAAGAGGCGTTGAACAATGCGCTGGTGTGGGTGAACAATGTGTCGAAAAAGAAATTGCTCGGTTCGCTTGCCCGATTGAAAGACTCTTTGTTCTCCACGGATTATCAGGCAAAGGCGGTTCCGGAAGATGCCCGATGCCCGTTTCTCGTACAGTTGGAAAACAATGTGCAGGAGACGATGGGGCGTGTGTTCAACTTCAGCGGCATTTACATCAGCTATAGCATTTCGTCGGGGAGCCGGAGCCTGAAGATTGAACCCTACCTGATTGCCCCTGCCGAGAACGGCAATTATGTGGAGGTGGGGCATAACAATGCGTATGGGGTGACCCATTGGGGTACGGCTTTGATGAACGGCTTCAACCACCTGTACCTGATGTTCAACGAGAACCCTTCGCCCCAACTCTCTTTGTTCTACATTTGCCTGAAGCTTCCGATGTACGACCGTCCGCCTTTCTTGCGCGGCCTGTACATGTGTTTCGATTATAATTACAATCCCGTGGCGCGGCGCATCCTTTTTGTAAAATATTCGGACAGCATAGCGCGCGACGAGTTTTTGAAACTGAAGGGAGAACTGAAGGCTCCGGAGGTGCTGGATGAAAAAGAAAAGGCATACTACGATTATACCTGTCAGGCGGAAGATATTATCCGTATGTGCAACATTCCTTCGCCTCGGATGACGGAAGACGACTTGAGGGTGGAAAAGAAAATATTGTCATTATAGCACAGATTTCGGATTATCTTGATTCTTTTGTTTGCTTTTAAAGAAATTTTATTACTTTTGTAACAGTATGAAGGGGTGGGGCCCTTAAAGAATGCAAAGAAAGAAAAATGAAAGAAAATTGAAAAACATGTTTAAAGACATAAGTTTTTATTTGTTTAGTTCAGAAAAAGGCCTCATCTTTGTGGTGTTATCCTGAAAACAATCTTTTTACCTTAAAAAAAAACTAATACCTATTGAAAACTTAAAAAAGCTTCTTTGTGAAAAGAGGCTTTTTTTATGCCCTTACGTTTGCCTTTTTTATAAAATTCCCAGCTCTGTTTTTCCTTCACATCTTGAAAATACTTACTTTTGTGAGATAAAAAGTTAGAGTTATGTCACAACCATTGGCGGAACGGATGCGCCCGAAAACGTTAGACGATTATATCGGGCAGAAACATCTGGTGGGAGAAGGTGCCGTATTGAGGCGGATGATTGATGCCGGGCGCATCTCTTCCTTTATATTATGGGGGCCTCCCGGAGTGGGGAAGACCACGTTGGCACAAATCATAGCCAACAGGCTGGAAGTGCCTTTCTATACCTTGAGTGCAGTCACTTCGGGAGTGAAGGAAGTGCGTGATGTCATCGAAAAAGCTCGTGGCGGGCGTTTCTTTTCGCAGCAGAGTCCGATTCTTTTCATCGACGAAATACACCGTTTCAGCAAGTCGCAGCAAGACTCGTTGCTGGGCGCTGTAGAAACGGGGGTAGTTACCTTGATAGGTGCCACTACGGAGAATCCTTCGTTTGAGGTAATCCGTCCGTTGCTTTCAAGGTGTCAGCTGTATGTGCTGAAATCGTTGGAGAAAGACGACTTGCTGGAATTGCTTCACCATGCGCTGGAGAAAGACGCGGTGCTGAAAGAGAAACACATCGAATTAAAGGAAACCGATGCGATGTTGCGCTATTCGGGAGGAGATGCGCGTAAGTTGTTGAACATTCTGGAACTGGTAGTAGAAGCGGACGATTCGGACCCGATTGTCATTACCGATGGGAAAGTGGTGGAACGCCTGCAACAGAATCCTTTGGCATACGACAAGGATGGTGAGATGCATTACGACATCATTTCGGCTTTCATCAAGTCGATTCGGGGAAGCGACCCGGACGGTGCTTTGTATTGGCTTGCCCGTATGGTAGAGGGGGGAGAAGACCCTGCCTTCATTGCCCGCAGGCTGGTGATATCGGCTTCGGAAGACATCGGGCTGGCAAACCCGAATGCGTTGTTGCTTGCCAATGCAGCATTCGATGCCGTAATGAAGATTGGCTGGCCCGAAGGGCGCATTCCGCTGGCAGAAGCCACCGTCTATCTGGCTACCAGTCCCAAGAGCAATTCGGCATATATGGGCATCAATGAAGCGATAAGTACGGTTCGCAGTACCGGAAACTTGCCTGTGCCACTCCACTTGCGCAATGCTCCTACCAAGCTGATGAAGGAGCTGGGATATGGGAAGGAATACAAGTACGCACACGATTATAAAGGACATTTTGTAGAACAGCAATTTTTACCCGACGGCATCCAGGGACATCGTTTCTGGCATGCGCAGGAAAACCCTGCCGAACAGAAGTTGAAAGACCGGATGGTGCAGTTGTGGGGAGAGCGGTTTAAAGAATAACAAAGAAAAGTAATTATGAAGATTGTAGTATTAGACGGATATACATTGAATCCGGGAGAACGTGAATGGGAAGAATTGAAAGAACTGGGCGAATTGACGGTACACGACCGTACGTCACAGGAAGATGTGATAAGGAGGGCAGAAGGGGCTGATGTGGTATTGACCAATAAAGTCGTGCTCGACCGTTACACGTTGGAACATTTGCCCGATTTGAAATACATAGGTGTGTTGGCTACAGGGTATAACATCATTGATCTGGAGGTAGCCCGTAAGCAGGGCATTGTTGTGACCAACATTCCGGCATACAGCACCGATTCGGTAGTACAGATGGCTTTTGCCCATATCCTGAACATTACATTACGCGTGGGGCATTATGCAAACGAGGTGCACAACGGTGTGTGGAGTGCACAAAATGATTTTTCTTATCGCGACACTCCGCTGGTAGAGTTGGCCGGGAAGCGCATCGGGCTGGTCGGTTTCGGGCATATCGGTCAGGCTATGGCTAAGGTGGCTTCGGCATTTGGCATGAAAGTGGTTGTTTGTCCGCATAATATGGATATGAAATTGCCGAAAGAATACGAGAAGGCGAAATTGAATGATGTGTTTTCTACTTGCGACATCGTGAGCCTGCATTGTCCGCTTACATCTGAAACGAAGGAAATGGTCAATTCGTTCCGTTTGTCATTGATGAAGAAAGGTTCGATTTTAATCAATACCGGCAGGGGTGGGCTGATAGACGAGAAAGCATTGGAACGTGCTTTGCTGAGTGGAAAACTGCTTGGGGCGGGACTTGACGTACTTTCATCGGAGCCTCCTTCGCCCGGGAACCCTTTATTGAAATTGAAAAATTGTTTCATTACGCCTCACATTGCCTGGGCTACTCAAGAAGCGCGTGAACGGTTGATGAAACAGGTAGTAGACAATCTGCAGGCATGGATTGGGGGGAAACCTATTAATAATGTATTGGAAAACTAAGCGATTATGATGACGAAAGAAGAACGTGTGGCGAAAGCTGTGTCTTTATTTAAAGAAGGATACAATTGTGCACAATCGGTGGTAGGGGCATACGCCGACCTTTATGGCTTTACACCCGAGCAGGCATTCCGGATGTCGGCTTCGTTCGGTGCCGGAATCGGACGGATGCGTCTGACATGTGGAGCGGCATGTGGCATGTTTTTGCTTGCCGGACTGGAACGTAGTGCAGTCGTGGGAGCCGATCGTGCAAGCAAGTCTGCCAATTATGCTTTGGTGCAAGAGCTTGCCGCAAAGTTCAAGGAACAGACCGGTACGTTGTGTTGTGGAGAATTGTTGGGCTTGTCGAAAAAAGAGCCTGTAACCTCTGTTCCCGAGGAGCGCACGCCACAATATTATGCCAAGCGTCCTTGTCCGAAAATGATAGAGTTGGCAGCTCGTATCTTCGGTGACTTTTTGGAAGGACAAGGACATTTTTCGAAGTGAATGTTACGTTCAGAACATTTAAAGAGTTGTATTTTGCTTGTTTTTTCTTGATAAGCTGAAACTTTTTTAAATAAGCGTGCATAGATTTGTTTTTTTTAATTACTTTTGCAAGGGACTACGCAGACTTTTCTGAGTTAGTTTTTTATGTTTACTATTTAAAAGCAAAAGACTATGTTAAAAGAAAAAGCAGGTGTTATCGCCGGACAAATCTGGGAGGCACTGAATGGGAATGAAAAAGGCATGACTCAAAAAGAGCTGAAAAAAGCTACGAAACTGAAAACAGAGAAAGAATTGTTTTTAGGTTTGGGTTGGCTGTTGAGAGAAGACAAGATTGAAGAAAAAGAAGATGAAGCAGGTGAATTGACTTTTGTGTTGAAATAAGTAAAATCTTGCAGTACAGAAAAAGGCGTTGAAGAAGTCATCAGGGATTTTTTCAACGCTTTTTTTATGATTTTGGTGAGAAGCTGTTTTGAATTTCTCCAAAAAGTTTTTCTTGGCTTGATGTATTCGTTTTCGTGTGTGCTTTGGGCGATTTTTTGGTCCTTTTCGCTCCTGTTCTTCGTCAGATAGCCCGCTATCTTCCTCATCACAGAAGCGAAAATGCCTCAAAAACTCATCCCAAATCATCGCACGATAAATTCAAAACAGCTTCTGAAAATGAATGTCTGCAAACTGTCAATGCATACTCCTAAAAAATGAATATATACTGCATACGCGGTTGAATATATACTTCATCTGCCTACGGATATATACTTCATCTGCCAATGCAGTAGTACTGACTTTGTCAAGTAAGTGCATTCCGTAGTCAGATGCAGTAATATGGAAACCACTTATGCCGTTATCTTCATTGTCAAAGGGTATGTATTGGTTGTTTGCGGACATTCATTATTGCTCTTTTTATCCGATGTAAAGACTCAGTTCAATATAAAGAGCGGTCGGGTGCTCGTTGTCACCCTCTTCAAATTGGATTTTTCCTTCGCGTGCCAACCAGCCGATTGCGGCATTTAGTTCACGGTCCCGTAAGCCTGTAGCCTTTTTTAATTCCTGGTATTCCCATTTTCTGTTGTCACCATAGAGTATTTTCCAGATGACTCCTGCGCTTTCGCCGATACTTTGCATGTTCATAGTCGTATGGTTTTTAAGATGAATGGTTCTGTTTGGGTCAGCGTTTTTTGATATTTCTGCCTAAACTTTGATACAAATATACTGAATTTAGCGATAAATTCCAATATTTTTTGTAATTTGGTGGCAAATAACCTATATGTTTAACTTTTAATTCTTATGGCTTATGAGAAAATATTTGGCAGAAATGCTCGGGACGATGATTCTTGTCCTGATGGGATGTGGCAGCGCTATCTTTGCAGGGAATGCGGCAGATGCTCTTGGTGCAGGCGTAGGAACGTTGGGAGTTGCTTTGGCTTTTGGTTTGTCGGTGGTAGCTATGGCGTATACCATCGGTAATGTTTCGGGATGTCATATCAATCCGGCCATTACGTTGGGTGTATGGATGTCGGGTCGTATGAGTACCCGTGATGCAGCAATGTATATGATTTTTCAGGTGATAGGGGGCATTATCGGTTCGTTGCTCCTGGTACTTCTTGTTTCTACCGGAGGGCATGGCGGACCTACCCTGTCTGGTGCGAATTCGTACGACTCTGGAGAAATGGCTCAGGCTTTTATTGCCGAGGCAGTGTTTACCTTTATTTTTGTATTGGTGGTATTGGGTGCGACTGATGAAAAGAAGGGAGCGGGTAATTTTGCCGGACTTGCCATTGGCTTGACTTTGGTTTTGATTCACATTGTATGTATTCCTATTACGGGGACATCGGTCAATCCTGCACGTAGTATCGGTCCTGCCTTGGTGGAAGGCGGTCAGGCACTGGAACAGCTTTGGCTCTTCATTGTAGCACCTTTCGTAGGAGCTGCGTTCAGTTCGCTGGTATGGAAGACCATTGGTGGAGGACGGGTAAACCGGTAGTGTCGTATATGTAATAAGGAGAAACACAAGGATGCGTCATTTATGTATTTTTTTGACGCATCCTTTTTTTAGTTCCTATGTTTGTAATGTGCTAGCAAAATAGCATAAAGCCAAGAGAATTA
>ERZ857521.783-NODE-783-length-44208-cov-4.877426_pt1 | contig 44208 bp, 36 predicted proteins | sample MGYA00519701_ERZ857521 | MGnify/ENA primary metagenome ERZ857521 (study PRJEB31778, sample SAMEA3449346) | human gut metagenome | biome: human gut; feature: human-associated habitat; material: faeces | place: United Kingdom | collected 2010/2012 ...
CTAATTCTGACACACCTTAATGGGGTTGCATCAAAACATTCATTTTGACACAGCCTCCAGCACCTCCGCTGCTCCGCGTCCGGGCTCCCCCACTGTTTAGAGAGAGTACCCGCAGAGCAGCGGGACAGTGCGTCCATTATTCTTCCGCTTGCGACGCTTCGTAAGCTTTCAGCAATTTTTCCTGTACATCCGACGGTACCAACTCGTAAGACGAGAACTTCATCGTAAAGGAAGCACGTCCGCCGGTAATAGAGCTCAAAGAGGTAGAATAGTTGGACAACTCCTTCAACGGCACCTTTGCCTGCAACTTTTCAAAGCCCTTTTCGCTGTTCATACCCATAATCATGGCGCGGCGTCCCTGCAAGTCGCTCATCACGTCACCGAGGAAGTCAGCCGGAACCGATACCTCCACATCGTAAATCGGCTCCAGAATCTTCGGTCCCGCCTCCTTGAACGCCTGACTGAAAGCATTACGTCCGGCCAGCATAAAGGAGATTTCGTTACTGTCCACCGGGTGCATCTTTCCGTCATACACACAGATACGCACGTCACGCGCATACGAACCGGTCAGCGGTCCCTGCTCCATACGTCCCATGATCCCCTTCAGGATAGCCGGGAGGAAGCGTGCATCAATAGCTCCGCCCACGATACAGTTCACGAACACCAGCTTGCCGCCCCATTCGAGGTCGATAGTCTGCGTGTCACGCACGTTCATCTTATATTCCTGTCCGCCGAAACGGTAGGTATCCGGTGCCGGCATACCCTCGTAATAAGGCTCGATAATCAGATGAACCTCACCGAACTGCCCTGCACCGCCCGACTGCTTCTTGTGGCGATAGTCGGCACGCGCGGCTTTGGTAATCGTTTCGCGATACGGAATCTTCGGTTCCATGAACTCAATAGGCAACTTGTCGTTGTTCTCGATCCGCCATTTCAACGTACGCAGATGGAACTCGCCCTGCCCGGAGACAATCGTCTGTTTCAGCTCTTTCGACTGTTCGATTACCCACGTCGGGTCCTCCTCGCGCATACGCATCAGGATTTCCATCATCTTTTCCGCATCCGCCTCATTCACCGGCTTAATTGCCCGGCGGTACTTCGGATCCGGATATTTGATAAAGTCGAAGCGGTAATCACACCCTTTCCCGTTCAGGGTATTTCCGCGACGCACATCTTTCAGTTTCACCGTAGCGCCGATATCGCCCGCCACCATTTCGGGCACCTCGGTACGCGTCTGTCCGTCTGTCACGAACAACTGGGCAATACGCTCTTTCGAGCCCCGGTCGGCATTCACCAAATCATCGCCCGCCTTCACCTTACCGGACAACACCTTAAAGTAAGACACCTGTCCGATATGCGGTTCAACCGTTGTCTTGAAGAAGAACAGGCTGGTCGGTCCATTCGAATCCGGCGTCACCTCGACCCCCTCCGTAGTCACCAGACGCGGCATCTTGTCGGTACACGGAACCACGTTGCCCAAGAACTCCAACGTACGGCGCACGCACATATCGCGTCCGGCACATACACAGAATACGGGGAACATCGCGCGGGTAACCAATCCGGCGCGGATTCCGGCACGCATATCATCCTCACTCAATGTGCCTTCCTCAAAGAACTTCTCCATCAAGACATCATCGTGTTCGGCGGCAGCCTCGACCAAGGCCTTATGCAGTTCCATCGCTTTATCCTGCTCTTCAGCCGGTATCTCCAGCACATCAGGAACTCCGCCTTCCGGTTTCCAGCGGTACATCTTCATCTTCAGCACATCCACCACCGCATTAAACGATGCCCCGCAGGTTATCGGGTACTGAATCTGCACCACCTTGCTCCCCCAACGGTCGCGCAGCTGAGCCACGGTGCTATCATAGTCCGCCTTGTCGTTATCCAGCTGGTTGACAACGAAGATCACCGGCTTGTGGAACTGTTCCGTATAGCGGAACTGGTTGATTGTTCCCACCTCCACGCCATACTGGGCATTCAGCACCATCAGGGCGGTATCTGTCACATTCAATGCCGAGACAGCTCCGCCGATAAAGTCGTCCGAGCCCGGACAATCAATGAAATTCAACTTACGGCCTTGCCATTCCACACTAAAAACGGTTGAAAACACCGAGTAACCGTACTCCTTCTCAACCGGAAAATAGTCGCACACCGTATTTTTATTTTCCACGCTGCCACGACGTTTTATAACTCCACCCTCGTAAAGCATAGCTTCAGCGAGAGTGGTTTTTCCCGAGCCTGAGCTCCCTAAGATTGAAATATTTTTTATTTCATCCGTTTGATATACTTTCATGGCGATATCAGCAATAAATAAGTTTAACAATAAAGAATTGATTCCGATATTTTTTTTATCGTGGCGTAAAATTAATGATTGTTTTAAAAAAAACAATTTATTTTTCTATGTTTTAAAACATACTTTCTGAGCAGAAATTATACAATTTACAAGTTACCATTTCAGTATCAAGCGATTACACCCTCAAAAAAAATTACGCTTTTGCAGGCAAAAAAACGAGAAAAAGGGTGCGTGCTTTTCCGGAAAAGGGGGTATCCTTTTTTCATGCCTATGTTTGGCGGAAAAAATAGGCATAAACGGATCCAAACATAGGCATAAACGAATCCAAAGATAGGCATGAATTATAGACCCCCACATTGGGCATCTCGGGCATTGCTACTTCAACCCAAATGAAAGAGAGCCGAGAGTTTGATCCAGAAAGTTTTTTCCATTCCGGAATAATGTATTATTTTTGCAGGGTAATATAAAACAACCAACTATGAAGATTATCGATTCTGAAAAATTGGAAATGTTTATCCAGAAACATGCCGATGTTAATAAAGCAATACAAAAATGGATCAAAATTTGCGAATCAGCTAATTGGAATAAACATTCTGATTTAAAGAATGATTTTCTTTCTGCTGATTACGTTGGAAATAGCCGCTATGTTTTTAACATCAAAGGAAATAATTACCGAATTATAGCAGTTGTTATTTTCTTTGCGGGGCGAATGGTTATCCGTTTTGTCGGCACACATTCGGAATATGATAAAATTGATGCTGCAACTATTTAAAAAATCAAGGAGGTATGATATGGTAATTAGCAACGACTCTCAATATAGGGAATATAAAAACGCAATGGAAAATATCCTCGCCAAAGGTACAGCACTTGGGAATATGGAATTTTTACCGCAATCAGATAAAGATGAATTTATCCGAATTACAGATGCCATTTATGAATGGGAAGCGGCTTATCACCCCCTGCCGGGGAAAACATCAACCTTGTCAACCGATTCCACGAAAAAAGATGTCCGGTCTATACATACACGTGCCGTTTTGTGAGAAACGCTGTCTGTATTGCGATTTCTATTCCAATACCGACTCGCGGTACAAAGCGTCCTATCTGGAAGCGTTGATTCAGGAAATGGAAATGCGTAAAGGGTATCTGCAAGACGAGCCTTTGGAAACGATTTACTTGGGAGGGGGGACTCCCTCGCAACTCAGCGTGGCCGAACTGGAACGGATATTCGAGGCGATTTACCGGAATTTCCGGACAACCGGAGAGATGGAGATTACCCTGGAAGCCAATCCGGATGACATGACGCCCGGGTATGTGGAAGCCCTGCAATCCTTGCCGGTAAACCGAATCAGCATGGGGGTACAGAGCTTTGACGAGGCAGACCTGAAATTCCTGAACCGGCGGCACGATAAGGCCGAGGCGGTCCGTGCCGTCGCTCTGTGTCAAAAACATCACCTATATAATATAAGTATAGATCTGATTTACGGCCTGCCGGAGCAGACCGCCGGGAAATGGGAAAAGAACCTGACAGAGGCCTTGCGGCTGGATATTCCGCACATCTCGGCATACCATATTATCTATGAAGAGGGCACCCCTTTATACCGGCTCCTGCAATCCGGAGAAATCCATCCGGTAGACGAAGATACCAGTCTGACCCTGTTTTCCATCCTGATAGACCGGCTTGCGGGGGCAGGATTCGAACAGTATGAGATCTCCAACTTCGCCCGTCCCGGATATTACTCCCGGCACAACAGTTCCTATTGGCAAGGAAAAAGGTATTTGGGATTAGGCCCTTCGGCCCATTCATACGACGGGACCGAACGCGAATGGAACGTATCCTCGCTTGCTGCCTGGCTGAAAGGCATCCGCCAAGGAGTCCCGGCCCTCGAAAAAGAGCCGCTTGACCTGAACACCCGCTATAACGACTACATCATCACCCGTTTACGGACAAAATGGGGCATAGACCTGAGCGAAGTGTCAGCTTTGTTCGGCCCGGAAAAGTTAAATTACTGCCTGAAAATGGCAAAGCGGCACGAGGAGCTCGGGCTGTTGTTACAAAAAGACAACAACATCGCCCTGACCCGGAAAGGAATATTCGTTTCAGACAGCATCATGAGCGACCTGCTTTGGGTATAGATTTTAACAAAACAGCCTCTTTTCGCAACAAACCAAGCGTTAATAAGTACATTTTTTGCACAAAACCCGAAAAAATGTGTCATAAAATTTGCATACATAAAAAACTATTCTCTATATTTGCATCGTAAAAATGCAGAACAAAGTGCCTTATTTATATATTATAGCGGGTTGTAATGGAGCGGGCAAAACTACCGCCTCTTTCACGATACTACCGGAAATGCTGAAATGTAGGGAGTTCGTTAATTCCGATGAGATAGCAAAGGGTCTATCTCCTTTTAATGCCGATAGCATTGCAGTAGCCGTTGAAGCAAGCCGTATCATGTATAAAAGAATCAAGGAGCTGATCGCGTCCGGCGAAACCTTTGCGATGGAGACAACGCTGGCCACACGGACAGTCGCCAATCTGATTCGAGAGGCCCAACGGGAAGGATATTACGTGACATTGCTCTATTTCTGGCTGAACACGCCGGAACTGGCAATCGAACGTGTCAAGCAGCGTGTCGCCGCAGGGGGGCACAATATTCCGGAAAATACCATACGTAGAAGATACGCAGCCGGAATACGCAATCTGTTTGAGCTTTATCTTCCTATTTGTGATTACTGGATGATTACAGACAATTCGATGTCGCCGATGGAGGTAATCGCCAAAGGCTTCAAGAATGAAAAGAAAGAAATATTCAATCAGGTTATTTATAAAAAACTTGAAAGTCATGAGTGAGCAAGAACTAAGAGAATTTGAAGAGAACATCGTAAAAGGCGCGCACGTCGCATTTCAACGTTTAGTAAGCCAAAAGAAAAAAGAAAACGGCGAACTGGTGTTTTCTCGTAACGGACATATATTCAAGGTCAAGGCTTCAGAGATTGACAAATATATGTTCTGATTACAGATCTTCATACAATTCTCAATTATCAAGGAAACACTTTATCAATTGACGGATTATGAGTTCCGGATTGCGCTTTATAACGTAAACCGAAATTCATAATCCGTTCTTTATATTATCCCATCGCCTGTTAAAAATTAGTTAACTCCTTGTTTTTTTTATTTTAGCCATTTCCTTACGCTTTTTATTCCTACATTTGCGAAGTCTAATTCAAATTTATAGCCATGTTTACACATTATCTGAAAATCGCTTTCCGCAATTTGTGGAAATACCGTACGCAATCGCTGACCGGTATATTCGGATTGGCATTTGCCGTTGCTTGTCTGGTCCCGGCCCTTTACTGGATGCATTACGAAACGTCTTATGACAGCTTTTATCCCCGGTCTGAGCATATCTACCGTATTTATACCGTTGAGAAACCATCCGGGAAGATAAACTCCGGCATCTCTAAGGCAATAGAAGAAAAGTTACGTGAACATTTCCCGGCAATAGAAGCATTTACCACGATATGCTGATTTCTTTCTCCAACATGCCAGAGAATATGCAATGGAGCTTTTTTCCGATGAGCGGTTATCTCCGTTTCACGCCGGCAGCCAACGTAAAGGAAATTGAACGGCAGTTGCCAGACTTCATAGCCAATTTAGGCAAGGATAATATCGAAGTACGGATAATGCCCATCAGCAAAGTCCGCCACGAATTAAATGCAGATGTCCCTTTCACCTTGAAATTCATCCATCTGTTTATTTTCTCCGGAGCCTTGTTGCTTTTCGCGGCAATATTCAATTTCATGAATTTCCATATCGGTCTGTTCAGTCAACGGCATCGCGAATTACACCTGCGGATGGTCAATGGAGCCAGCAACAGGCAATTGGTCATGCAAATGATGGTTGAGCAGACCTGCGCCCTCCTGCTGTCTCTGCTTTTAGCTGCTTTCCTGATTGTACTGATTCGTCCGGTATTTTCAAACTGGCTCTCCATTCAGCTTGATTACCCACAACTGATTTCATTGTTCTCCATCTGTTGTATCGCTTTATTAGCCATTATGTGGATTATCGGACTGATTGCTTCCAGCGGATTAAGCCATTTTGCCATGCAGCCGAAAGCTGTACGCGAAGTAACGGCGCGTTCCTGGTTGTGCCGGGGAGCGATTACCCTGCAATTGGCAGTCAGCATCCTGTTTATCGTATCTTCCTTAGTTGTGATGCAACAATTACGTTTTGTAAACCAGAAAGATTTGGGACTCGATAAGAACGGCGTGATTCAACTATCCGGCTTTACCGATTATTCCGGCAAAGTCGAGGCTACGTTAATCCAAGAACTGGCTAAGATTCCGCAGGTAGAATGCTTGAGCGATGCCTATTTCCAACCGAAACACTCCATAGGACCGATGGAACAATCCACATCCGTAGAATGGGACGGAAAAGAATCCTCCGACAAAACCGTTTTCCACCTCCTATATACCGACGAACAGTTCCCGCAAGTATTCCGGTTGAAAATGATGGCAGGGAATCGTTGGGAAAAGGGGCAGACTACCAAAGTTCTCTTGAATGAAGAGGCAGTCCGAGTCATGGGATTGAAAAATCCGATAGGAAGCATTATCAGAATTCCCTCTTTAGAGGATATCAATGTAATGACAAAATATGAGGTTGCCGGAGTAGTAAAAGATTTCCATACGCTCTCGCTCCGCAACCGAATCAGTCCGACGATTCTTGTCCCGACCGATTTCCTTCATAATATATTGTATGTCCGCGTTACGCCGGGAGAAGAGGCTGAGGCCGTACAACGTATTATGAAACTTCTCGGGGAATTAGACCCGACACTGTCCGAAACCCGGATTTCTACCGTAGGGGATTTGTATGCGGACCTGAATCAGTCGGAAGAGGTCGGACTGGATATGTTTTCTGTCTTAGCGTTTGTCAGCTTGCTGCTTTCGCTCTTCGGAATCTACGCCATTGCCGTCGCCTCTACACATCGCCGCCGGAAAGAGATTGCCATCCGCAAGGTGATGGGAGCAGAGATAAAAGACATTATCCGGATATTCTTCCGCGAATATATCTTGCTGGTCGTTATTTCCGGCATCATCGCATTGCCTTTGGCTTATTATATCATGACGGAATGGTTGCAAGGATATGCGTATCGGATTACCGTTTCCGGCGGATTGCTTTGCGGGGTATTAATCGGGACGGTACTTGTCGTACTGCTAACGGTCTTCTGGCAGATATGGAAAGCAGCGAATGGGAATCCGGCAAGGGTAATCTCAATGGAGAATTGAAAAATCAGAACTTGAAAGTTGAAAATTGAGAATTCCGGATAATACCTTTTGGAACTTTCCATTTTCAACTTTCAATTTTCCATTTACTCGACTATATCCATCTCCTTAATCAGATAATCCGCACCGGCATATTTATCAATAAGGAATAAAACGTAGCGGATATCCACGATGATGCTGCGCTGATAGTCGGGGAGGTACTCGATATCGCCGCCTACGCCCTCCCAGTTCCGGTCAAAATTAATACCGATCAGTTCGCCATCCGCGTTCATTACCGGACTTCCCGAATTACCTCCGGTAGTATGCGTTGTGGCACAAAGGGCAACAGGCATCTTTCCGTTCTTCAACCCATACGGCCCGAAGTCTTTGGCGTTGTATAACTCCTTCAGGCGCTTCGGAACAACAAACTCCCAGTTGGTCGAGTCCTCTTTCTCCATCACCCCGTCCAAAGTGGTCTGGCATCCGTAATAGGCACAGTCGCGCGGGCTATACCCTTTCACCTGTCCGTAGGTCAGACGCAGCGTAAAGTTGGCGTCCGGCCACATATCCGCCGGGTCATTCATCCTCATCAGTCCCTCCACATAAGTATGGTGCGCCCGGCTATACCCGTCATCAAATTGTTGCAACGCTTTGTTCAGGGCTTTCTGTTCCGCCTTGACCGACAGGGCGAACTGAATCATCGGGTCATTCTCCAACGCCTCGGCAGTCGGATGAGCGGCAAATGCCTCGAAGTTCTTCCGGCTTCCATAGATGGATTTCCGAAACACCGCATCCACAAATGCGGTTACTTCCCCCTTATACTCCGAATCAATCACAGAGAAATAGGCAGGTTGCGCATCGGCATCGACCAACCGGCGATATTCAGCCAGCATCACCTTCGCTATCTTCCGGTCCACATCCGGCGCATAGTCCTTATCGAAGAAGCGGTCAAATGCAGCACGCAACTTATCCAACTGCTTTTGCACCTCATCCTTATCCCCCTTTTGCAAGGCAGCCTTCAAGGAATCCACCTGCGTAGGAACCGAAGTAAATTCCACTCCCCGCAGAAGCGCCTCATCCAGCATCCATTTCCGGAAACGCAACTCTTTCCGGTCGGCTACCATCTTTTGCAAAGCCTGCAACGCCTCCTCGTATTGTGGCTGATTGTGCTTTTTGCCCCAAGCCAGCAACGCCTCCTGTTCGGCACGCTTCACCGCCTCGAAGTCCCGCTTGTTGATAGCCCAGTTGCTGCCGATAGCATTCTTATAGGCATTCTCCGAGCCCGCATATTTGCTGGCATACTGAATACGCACCTTCGGATCCTTCAGCATCTCTTCCAGCATGGCCTCCTGACGCAGTTCGCGGATATGAATACGCACGGTATTGTCGATATCCCTCCGTTCAGCCACCTCCCACGAGGTATAGAAATGGTTGGTCCGTCCGGGGAATCCCATAATCATGGCAAAATCACCTTCCTCAAAGCCTTTGATGGAAATTTTCATCCACCGTTTCGGACGGAGCGGCACATTATCCTCCGAATATTCCGCCGGATTCCCATTCTTGTCCGCGTAAATGCGGAAAACCGAAAAGTCACCTGTATGACGCGGCCACATCCAGTTGTCCGTATCTGCCCCAAACTTGCCGATAGCCGACGGGGGCGCTCCTACCAAGCGAATATCCGAATAGATCTTCTTGGTAAACATATAATACTGATTCCCGTCGAAGATAGGTAATATCTCCACCTCTGTACCCGGATTGTCTTGCAGAAATTTCTCGCCTACCCGCTTCTTCGCCAATCCGTTCAGGAACTTAGGCGAAAGGAAATTCATGCTGTCCGGGTCCTTATCTTTCGCCAGCTCCGCCTTCACATACGTTGTGACATCCTCAATCTTATCGATAAACGTTACGGTAAGTCCTTCATTGGGCAATTCCTGTTCGCGCGTTGTCGCCCAAAATCCGTCCGTCAAGTAGTCATGCTCCACCGAACTATGCGTCTGAATCGCGTCATAACCGCAATGATGATTCGTAAGAACCAAGCCGTCGGGCGAAACCACCTCGCCCGTACAGCCCCCTCCGAATATCACAACGGCATCTTTCAATGACGCCTTTTCCGGGCTATAGATATCATAATCCTGCAATTTCAGTCCGAGTTCTTTCATCTCGTCCATCTTCTGCTCTTTCAAAAGCGGCAAAAGCCACATGCCTTCGTCCGCTTGCAGGGGCAGAACAAATAGGGCAGATGCCAAAAGTGCTACTAATTTTCTCATCTCTTTTACGTTTTTGCGTTTGTCCTTTTTTCAAGGGATATTTTTCCAGTTCCGATAGGGATTTTTCGTCAGTTGAGAATTATAATAACGCCGGTCTCCGGTTACCTCCTCACCCAGCCAATCCGGCTTTTCAAAAGATTCATCTTCCGAAGCCAATTCGATCTCCGCCAGTACCAATCCCTCATTCTCTCCGTGAAAGACATCTATCTCCCACGTATGATTCCCGATCCGCGCCAGATAACGGACTTTATCGATAGTCCCCGGCTCACAAAGTTCAAGCAGCTGTTCGGCATCCTCCATCGGAATGGCCTGTTCAAACTCATAACGGCTCATTCCCTTTTCGTCCGAAGCCCCCTTTATGGTCAGGAAACATTCATTCTCCCGGATACGCACCCGCACAGTCCTGCCCGGCGCCGAGCAGATATATCCTTGCACAATGCGCCGCCGGGCATAAGTATCCGGAAGGAAATTCCCCTTTACCAAGAATTTACGTTCGGTCTCTATCATACATCACTTAATCGTCACCATTGTCGCCCCAAAACCATATTCCCGGAAAGAAGCATCTTGGTAATAATGCTGTTTATAGCGGGTATTCAATTCTTTCTCAATAGCTTTCCGCAATACCCCCTCTCCTTTTCCATGGATGAATATAATCTTCTGCCCGGTATTATGGGCATAACGGTCCATCACCTCCCGGAATTTATCCAGCTGATAGTTCAACATGTCCGTATTGCTCATGCCGGTCGTATCATCCAATAGCTCATCAATATGCAGATCCACTTCCAGGATAGAAGAGTTCGCCTCTTTCTTCTTGACAATAGATTGTGCTTGCGGTGCCTTGTGCTGCTCTTTCCGTTCCTTCTGTTGCATGGCAGTCTGGATATCAGAAGCTGAGACCAACATCTCACGTTCCGGCAAATCTCCCCGGACTATCGGGCAAATAATCGCCTCCTCGTCAAAGAAATCATTTTCCATAAAGCAATGCAACTTATAGAATTTCACCGTATCCAGGCGCAGTTCCACCGAAATGGCATTCTTCAACGTAAAGGGCTTATCCTTCTTGAAAGCTATCAGTTGCACACATATCCGCTCCAACTGGTTCAGGTCTTTCTTTTCAAATTCTTCCAAGAAAATCTTTGTATTCGGTTCGATCTGCCCATTATAACGGCTTGTCCAGCTATTATTTTCCCGATTCATATAGTTGAAATAGAGATAATAATTGCTGTCATTCACAAAATAAGCCTCATACCCGCATTGCTGGATAGCCTTCGGGTCGGTCGGGAGATAGGCCAGATAGACATTCAGGCGTTCGCCTTCCGGGGTCTCTTCAATAACCTCTTCCTTCTCGTCCGGTTGCTGACGAGTACTGAGGATTTGCTTTTCCATCTCCGCCGCATTGCTTTGGGGCTTATTCGAGCTATGCACCTGCGGACCTTCGCCCACCACTACGCATTCCCGAATCCACGCCGGAATCTCAAATCCGTCTTCATCTTCCACCAATACCTGGTCTTTCCCATTAAAGCCACGAACAATACCGCCTCCGGTTGTATTCAGGAAACGGACTTTATCACCAATTTTTATAGCCATATTTGTTTACTTTTAGTTAGATGCAGGGAGTTTGAATTTAGAAGCTGTTTGGAATAAATTCCAAACAGCTTCTTAGAAGTCAGAAAACTCTAAATTCCAACTTCTCTCCTATTTTCCTACAAAAGTAATATAATATATGTAATTTTGCACTTCAAAAAACAGAAAGAGATGAGTACAAAGACACAAGAAATACGAATGGAAGCATTTGACTATCCCTTGCCGGATGAACGCATAGCCAAATTTCCGCTTCAGAAACGGGACGAATCCAAGCTGTTGCTTTACCGGAATGGTGAAATCGGGGAGACTGTCTTCAAGCACATCACCGAGTATTTGCCCAAGGACTCGCTGATGGTATTCAACAACACCCGTGTGATTCAGGCACGCCTGCTCTTCCAAAAACCAACCGGAGCACGCATCGAAGTGTTCTGCCTTGAGCCGGCCCAGCCACACGACTATGCCTTGATTTTCCAACAAACAGAGCGGTGCAGCTGGACTTGCTTAGTCGGGAACCTGAAAAAATGGAAAGAGGGCCTATTGAGCAAACCGGTTGTCATTCAAGGCGAGACCGTTATCTTACACGCCGAAAAAAAAGAAAGTCACGGTGACAGCCATCTGATCGAGTTCTCCTGGGACAATCCGAAATATACTTTCGCTGATTTGTTGGATGCAGCCGGAGTCTTGCCTATTCCTCCTTATCTGCACCGCGAGACCCAGAAAAGCGACTTGCAAACCTACCAGACGGTCTACTCCAAAATCAAAGGCTCGGTTGCCGCTCCTACCGCCGGATTGCATTTCACGCCGGAAGTCTTGACCGATATCGACGCACACGGAATCGGACGGGAGGAAGTCACATTGCATGTAGGCGCCGGAACATTCAAACCGGTAAAGAGTGAAACGATAGAGGGACACGAGATGCATACCGAATTTATCTCGGTACAACGCAGTTCCATCCAGCGTATCCAGCAAAATTTAGGAAAAATCATCGCTGTAGGGACAACTTCCGTCCGTACTTTGGAGAGCTTATATTATATAGGTATAGAATTGGAGAAGAATCCGAATGCAACCTCGGAAGAACTCGTAGTCAAACAATGGATGCCTTATGAGGATGGCAACAATACCCTGAGCGCGGAAAAGGCTTTGCAAAATATCCTGGATTATTTAGAGCGACGCGGAGCAGACAAGCTGGTGACAGCGACACAAATCATCATCGCTCCCGGGTACACGTTCCAGATTGTACGCGGTATCATTACCAATTTCCATCAGCCCAAGAGCACGCTCCTTCTGCTTATCTCTGCATTTGTCAAAGGAAATTGGCGTCCTATTTACGACTATGCCCTAAGCCATGACTTCCGGTTCCTGAGCTACGGGGACAGCTCTCTGCTACTTTAAAAAAAAGTTGAAAATTGGAAAGTCCCCTATTCTTGACTTTCCATTTTCAACTTTCCATTTTCAGCTTTCAGTTTACGTTACTCCAACTTATGAATGACCAATCCTGACCTTAGTTTGGGTTCAAACCAAGTGGTCTTAGGCGGCATGATATTGCCGGTATCAGCGATGTCCATCAGTTGCCTCATGGTAACGGGATAAAGAGCCAAAGCCATTTTCATTTCTCCGCTATCTACCCGCCGTTTCAATTCGCCCAGTCCACGGATTCCTCCTACGAAGTCGATACGCTTATCAGTCCGCAGGTCTTTTATTCCCAATATTTCATCCAGAATAAGCGTGGAAGAAATGGTTACATCCAATACCCCAATCGGATCATCATCCTTATAAGTCCCCGGTTTAGCGGTCAACGAATACCAATGTCCTCCCAGATAAAGCGAAAAATTATGTAATGCCTGCGGTTTATAAATAGCCGTTCCCATATCCTTCACCTCAAAATTCTTGGAAAGACGAATCAAGAACTCTTGTGGAGTCAGGCCATTCAGGTCTTTCACCACCCGGTTATAATCAATAATCGTCAGTTGTTTATCCGGGAAACACACCGCCATAAAATAATTATACTCTTCATCTCCCCGATGATTCGGATTCTCTTTCGCTTTCTCAGCCCCTACCAGCGCGGCTGCGGCCGAACGATGATGCCCGTCGGCTATATACAGCGCCGGTATTCGAGCAAAAATCTCTGTGATCTTACGGATGTCCTCCTCTTTGTCAATCACCCAAAACGTATGACCAAAACCATCTATCGGAGCTATAAAATCGTATTCCGGCTCTGTTGCCGTATATTTCCAGATGATTTTATCCAGATCCTCATCTTCCGGATAAGCAAAGAATACCGGTTCTATATTCGCATTACATACACGGACATGCTTCATGCGGTCTTCCTCTTTATCGCGACGGGTAAGTTCATGCTTCTTGATGATCCCTTCCATATAATCCGGGACATAAGCACATACCACCAATCCAAACTGTGTTTTGCCATGCATTGTCTGCGCATAGACATAATAACACGCTTTCGGATCTTGTACCAGCCAGCCTTTTTCCTGAAATTTCCGGAAGTTTTCGGCGGCTTTCTGATATACTTCAGGGGCATGCTCATCCGTCCCGGCAGGAAAATCAATTTCCGGCCGGATAATATGATACAGCGACTTTTCATTTCCTGCAGCCTCTGCCCGCGCCTCCTCTGAGTTAAGGACGTCATACGGACGGGAAGCCACTTGCTCTACCAACTCCTTAGGCGGACGCAAGCCTCTGAATGGTTTAATTGTAGCCATGATATCGGAGAAAGATATTATTTATTTACTCGGAACCGTTCACATCCTTCTTTCAAGAAGCCTTCGATCTGCTTAGCTGCTGCAATACCGGCATTGATATTCGCCTCGGCTGTCTGAGCACCCATCTTCTTCGGAGTAGAGAAGTAGCGGCCTGCGAACTTAGCGGCAAACTCTTCATGAGCAACCGGCATGATATCGGTTACATACTTCAGATCCGGACGTTCTTCCATCAGATGGATGAGTTCCGATTCGTTGATAACCTCTTTGCGAGCGGTATTGACCAGCAATCCACCTTTCGGCATCTTTCCCACCAAGGCATCTCCGATGGAATTCTTAGTCTCTGCCGTAGCAGGGATATGTAAAGAGATGACATTACAGGTTTCATATAATTTCTCCGCTGAATCGACCGCTATGACACCAGCTTCCTCAATAACCTCCTTCGGACAAAAAGCGTCATAAGCATAAATTTCCATACCGAACCCTTTAGCGATACGCGCTACATTACGGCCCACATTGCCGAACGCATGGATTCCCAATTTCTTTCCTTTCAACTCCGAGCCGGATGTACCGTTATAGAAATTGCGGACAGCCATGACCATCAAGCCAAAAGCCAGTTCGGCCACAGCGTTAGAATTCTGTCCCGGTGTATTCATCACGCATACGCCATGAGCTGTAGCGGCATCCAAATCCACATTGTCATAACCAGCTCCGGCACGAACTACTATCTTCAGCTGTTTAGCGGCATCCAGCACTTCAGCATCCACTTTATCACTCCGGATAATCAAGGCATCCACATCCTTGACTGCATCCAGCAGTTGTGATTTCTCCGTATATCGTTCCAATAAGACCAACTCATCGCCAGCTTGTTCTACGACCTCACGGATACCTTTTACAGCTATCGCGGCAAAAGGCTTTTCTGTAGCTATTAATATACGGGCCATAATCAATGTTGTTTTTCAAATTCTTTCATAGCTTCTATCAATACTTCCACGCTGCTCTTCGGCATAGCGTTATACAGAGAGGCACGGAAGCCCCCAACCGAACGATGCCCTTTAATACCAACGATTCCTTTCGTTGCGGCAAAAGCATTGAAGTCAGCTTCCAAATCCTTATATTCGTCATTCATCACAAAGCAAACATTCATAATCGAACGGTCTTCCGGCGCAACTGTCCCTCTGAACAATTTATTCCGGTCTATTTCGTCATACAAGATAGCGGCATTTTCCTTATCTTTCTTTTCCATGGCAGCAATACCGCCCTGCTCTTTATACCATTTCAATGTCTGAAGAGCGGAATAAATCGGCAATACAGGAGGCGTATTGAACATCGAACCTTTGTCTACATGAGTCTGATAATTCAACATCGTCGGAATCGGACGATCCACATGGCCTAATGCATCCTTACGGACAATGACCAGGGTAACTCCCGCAGGAGCCAAATTCTTTTGCGCACCGGCATAAATGACATCATATTTGGAAGCATCTATCGGACGGGAGAATATATCCGATGACATATCTGCGACCAGACGGGTCTTCACATCCGGATCCTCTCTCAACTCTGTTCCATAAATCGTATTATTGGTTGTGATATGGAAATAATCCGCATCTTCAGGCACAGAATAGTTCTTCGGAATATAGGTATAATTCTTATCTTTCGAAGAAGCGACTACATCTACTTCACCAAACAGCTTCGCTTCTTTTATTGCCTTTGAAGCCCAGGTTCCCGTATCTAAATAGGCAGCTTTTTTATTTAACAAGTTATACGGAACCATACAGAACTGCATACTGGCTCCTCCTCCTAAAAAGACCACTTCATAACCCTCCGGGAGTTCCAAAAGCTCTTTAACAAGCGCTTGAGCCTCATCCATAACGGCTACAAATTCTTTACTACGATGCGAGATTTCCAAGATTGACAATCCCATTCCCGCAAAATTTTCTACCGCAGCAGCTGTATTCTTAATGGTATACTCGCTCAGGATAGAAGGACCTGCATAAAAATTGTGCTTCTTCATGTGCAATACTTTTTAATAATGTAACATTTTGTCAGACATTGGCCTGACATTGAAACAGCGCCTAAAGTAAGTATTATTTATGAAAAAACAAATATTTTCTCAGAAAATTTTCATTTCAGAAGCGATTTCCCCATAATTTACGCATTTGCTCTATCAATTTATGCTCCGCCGGATTCTCTTGCCCGTGCCAGATACGTTGGCCGTTTACCTCTTTCGGCAGGTAATCTTGCTTGACAAAATGATTTTCATAATCGTGGGCATACTTATATTCCTTACCGTAATCCAGCTCTTTCATCAGTTGGGTAGGCGCATTGCGCAAATGCAGCGGGACGGGTAAGTTGCCCGTTTTATTCACCAGCTCCAACGCCGAATTAATCGCCATATACGCCGAATTGCTCTTCGGGCTGCAGGCCAAATAAATTGTTGTTTCCGCCAGCGGTATCCTTCCTTCCGGCCAACCAATCTTCTGCACCGTATCAAAGCAGGCATTGGCAAGCAACAAGGCATTCGGATTGGCCAATCCAATATCTTCGGCTGCCGAAATGCAAAGACGCCGGGCTATAAATTTCGGATCCTCACCGCCCGCAACCATACGTGCCAACCAATATATCGCCGCATCCGGATCACTTCCCCGAATAGACTTGATAAAAGCCGAAATAATATCGTAGTGCATCTCCCCGCCTTTGTCGTATGCCGCCGGATTTTCCTGCAAACGGTCCGTCACTTTCCGGTCTGTAATCTCAACATCCTCCCCTGTTTCAGCCGACACCACCAGCTCCAATATATTCAACAGCTTTCGCGCATCCCCTCCCGAATAGCGGAGCAAAGCATCGGTCTCTTTTAACTGGATATTTTTTTCTTTCAAAAGGATATCTTCTGTAATCGCCCGGTGCAAAAGTTGAAGCAAATCCTCTTTTCCCAACGATTTCAGCACATACACCTGGCAACGTGACAACAGAGGACGGATTACCTCAAACGAAGGATTCTCAGTCGTTGCACCAATCAGCGTAACCACCCCCGTCTCTACGGCATTCAACAACGAATCCTGCTGGGACTTGCTGAAACGATGGATTTCATCTATAAATAATATAGGAGAAACAGTATTAAAGAAACGGTTGCTCTTGGCTTTATCTATTACATCACGTACCTCTTTCACTCCTGAATTAATCGCACTCAATGTATAAAAAGGCGCATTCAACTTCTGTGAAATGATATGCGCCAAAGTGGTCTTTCCTACCCCCGGAGGTCCCCAAAGGATAAACGACGGTACCCGTCCGGCATCAATCATCTTCCGCAAAATAGCGCCCTCACCCACCAAGTGCTTTTGCCCGATATATTCATCCAACGTCTTCGGGCGCAAACGTTCTGCTAAAGGTTGAGACATAACTTTCTTCTCCTTATTTATCTTGAATCAACATTCCGCCTTCTCACAAATTCTTCAGCCATTTCTTTCCGGACTTGGTAAACGTCCAGAGATAAAGACCGCCTACGATTAAAGCACCTACGCCATAAACAACTGCCAAAGCTTCCATTTCATTTCAATATTTTATTTGCCAGCAAAGCCGACGATATTGTTAATACCAATCCAAATGAGATAACTATTCTTATAGTCTGATTCTCAAAGTCAGGTTACAGTTTTTAGTTTTTTGCAAAGTTAAGTATTTTGAAAAAACAGTCAAGAGAAAAACAACAAAATCCAACGAAAAAAGGCAGCCCCGCACGTGGCGGAACTGCCTTCTCTTTATCCGATAGGACCGAGCTTATACTGTCGGCTCCGGAGCAGCCGGGTTATTCTGGTCATCCGGAATACCCGTATTCGTTTCCATTTCGCACTGCGGAATGCGGTAAATCATGATTTGCGATTCGGCAGGGATGTTGTACTGCACAATCGGTTCGTAGTTCGTTCCCTTACGCTCAATCGGTTTCTTCAGGCGCAAGATGTCGAACAACGAGAAGCCTTCGCCCCAAAGCTCGACGCGGCGCTGCATCCAAATCTCGTCCTGCATCTCCTGTGCCGAAGCCGCAGTACAAGTATAAGACGGATCGCGGTAGGTCTTCACGAAATCTTCCAAAGTCGATTTCGCAGCTGCCAGATTGCCGCTCATCGCTTCACCTTCAGCCTTGATAAGAATCATTTCCTCGACACGCATCAACGGCCAGTCTTGCGAGTTGGTCGTATTTGCCATAATGTCTTGGTAAGGACCGAACTTCACATTCGTGTAAGGCGTCAGGCCGAAGTAGCTGATTACCGGCTCGCCGCCTACGGTCTCATTGTCCACCAACGTAGAAGTACCTTCCGGCGAGATGAACCACTGTTTGCGGATATCGGTATCCGGAATCTCGTTATACAGCTTGTCGGTGATGTAACGGAACGCACCGGTCAGCGTCGTATAGCCATTACCCGTCAAAGAGCACAAGTGAGACGGCCAGTTGATGATGCCGGTTGTTACGACATCATTGTCCGGTGAAATCATTACGCCCCACAACCAAGAATTGGCCGTAGCCGAATTGAATGCCGGTTTCGATACTTCAGCCAACGTATAAGGAGATCCACCGGCAATCGCCTTCTCTGCATCGGCAGCAGCCTCAGCCCAGTTCTGCATCAACAGGTTGGCACGGGCACGCAGACCGTAAGCCACAGCCGCATCCAGCTGGTCTTTGTTTGCACCGTTGTCATAACCTTCCAAGAGTTCGATAGCCTGACCCAAGTCGCTCAATATTTGGTCATACACTGCCTGTACCGTAGCACGCGGGTTGGCTTGCTTTTCCTCTTCGGTCATGTTCTCTGTAACAATCGGCACGCAGAGGGCAGATTCGTGTCCGGCATACGTGAACTGATAGGCTTGCGCCAGATTCAGGTAATCGTACGCACGGGCCGCATAAGCCTGACCACGGTAGATAAGCATCTGCGGGTCATCCGAACCTTCGGTCAGCAGCAACACGTTATTGGCTGCATCCATGTGGTTATAGAATGTTTTCCAAATCAACTCGTCGGCTTCGCTATCATATACACGGTCTTTATAATTCTGCGCCGTACCGAACCAGTTGTACCCCGAAGTAGTCGATGGCATATCCTGACCGCCCTGTTCCAAGAACAGATATACGGCAGCTACACCGAAGTCATTATGGCGCGGGTCTTCCTGCGGCGAAATCGTACCGAAGATATTCAGCTTAGCAGCCATGGCGTTTACTTCAGACGTAATCAGGTTCGGACGGTTAGCGATGACGTCCTCTTTCTGTCCGTCTGAGACATATTGCCCCTGCATATCTTTATCCAAGTCACACGATGCAAGCAGCAGGGCAGCACTTGCACAGAGTAAATATTTATTTGTCGCTTTCATAATCTAAAAACCTTTAATTGATTAGAAATTCAAAGAGATACCGCCTGAAATCGTACGGATAGGCGAATAAACGTTATCCGCACTCAGATAGCTCTGGCGAGGGTCCAAACCTTTGCGGGCAGACCAAAGCGCCACGTTGTCGGCAACGAAATAGAGACGGACGCCGTCTATCTGCAACTTCTGTGTCCAAGACTTCGGCAAGGTATAACCGAACGTGATGTTCTGCAAGCTCAAATAATTTGAATTGGTCAACCAACGGTCTTGCGTCAAGCTGCCTGTAGATTGATCTTGTACGTTCAGACGGGGAACGTCCGTATCCTTATTCTCCGGTGTCCAAGCATTCAGCATATCCACATGCCAAGCCGAACCCATCGCGTCCGTACTCATCAACTCACCGTAGGTATAATCCAAGATACGGCCGCCCAACTGGTAAGCGAACGAAATCGAGAAGTCGAAACCGTAAGCCGTCAAGCTCGTACCGAAACCGCCATATACCTTAGGCAGGATGTCGCCCGTGGCAAAACGGTTTTCAGAAGCCTCGGAATAAGAGGTCGTCGTTGTCGCGCCCTCATCATTCGGCTTAGACAATGCCCATACCGGAGCACCTGTCTCTGCATCCGGACCGATATATTTCGGCAAATAGAGCTGGTACATCGATTCGCCTTCGCGATAAATACGGGCACCGTCAATCATCTGTCCGTTCAATTCAGGAGCCAATTCCAAGATTTTGTTCTTGAAGTGCGTCAAGTTCAAATTAATATCCCAAGAGAAATTCTTCGTATTGATGATATTCGAGTGCAAATCCAATTCCACACCGCGGTTTACCATCGAACCGATGTTTTCCGGGAAGCGGGAATAACCCATTGACGGAGCTACCGGCTTGAAGTAAAGCATGTCGGTCGTCTTACGTGAGAAGTATTCTATCGCACCACTCAGCTTTCCGCCCCAGAAGTCGAAGTCGAAACCGGTATTGAAGCTGTGCGAAGTCTCCCACGTGATGTCCGGATTACCTTTATAATATAAAGAGGTAGAGAAATCGCTGTTGCTGTTCGCCAACTGGTACTGGTCCATGTAGGGATAATAGTTGCGGTAACCACTTTCGTACAACAGGTTATCGTTACCCTGCGTACCGTAGCTGATTTTGAACTTCAACATGTCAATCCAATCCTGATTGTCCATGAAGTTTTCTTTGTTAATCAACCAACCTGCACCGATAGACCAGAAGTTACCCCAACGGTTGTCCGGATGGAATGCCGAAGAGGCATCACGACGATACGATACCGAACCGTAGTACTTGCTGTCGTAATCATACTGTACGCGGAACAGCCAACCTTCCGTAGCATACGTCTGCGAGTAGCTGGCGTTATTCTGGTTCAAGATACCGTTGTTCAGTTCAGGTACGTCCGGATTATAAATCTTTTCACGCGAACCGTAGAGGTAAGAATATTTGTAGTTGTAGTTTTCGTGACCTGCCAATACATCCAATGTGTGGACATCGTTGAATACTTTATTGTAAGTCAACAAATATTGCTGGTTGACGCTGAACGTACGCATGGTAGCGACATTGATGATACCGCCCACACCACTGGTTTCCGAATACTGTCCGTAGTACGGATTGACCATGTTCGTATAGTGTTCGTTGTTCGCATCCACACCGATATTGATTTTCGCCTTGATGCCGCCCCAGATATCGATATCCGCAAACCATTTGCCGCTGAACACGTCGCCTGAATATTTCATCTTATCCAACATGTAGCTTGCCAACGGGTTGGCATTCGGGATTACGTTGGTACGAGAGAAGTTCGTATCCGAACCGTAATCGTAACGCATCATGCCGCGGCTGTCATACATGATATTGCCTGCCGCATCACGTACGTACATCGGATAGATAGAACCGATGATATTTGCTGCATAGAAGGCATTTGCATTCGAAGAACCGCCCTCTGTATCCTGCTCGCGGCTGTCATAATGCGTATAAGACATGTTTCCGCCCAGCTTCAACCAAGGCTTTACTTGGTAGTCTGCCTTCAAACGGGCTGTATAACGCTGGAATCCGGAGTTCGGTACGATACCTTGGTCATCCATATAGCCGGCAGACATATAATAATTCATTTTGTCACTCGCACCCGATACGCTCAGGTTATATTCCTGACGGGTATTGTTTTCGAACAATTCCTCCGTCCAATCATCCGGCGTATAGAAATAAGTACCGTCAGAGTAACCCAACGTAGCATTCGGATTCAACTTGCCGTCCATGCCAATCAGTTGCTCGCCATTCGGAACAGTAAATACCTGATATCCCAAATAAGAAGATGAAAGCATCTGCTGGTTGGCAAACGCATTGGCACTCGCCAAATCGCCGGCTGCCGTATAACCTTTCAAGTCACCATTATAAATAGCAGAATAAGCCAATTCATAGAATTTGCCCGGGTCAGATACACGTTCGTATGAAGGAATACCGCGCTTGTTCACACCCCATTTTGCATCGAAGTTCACACGCGCCTCACCGCTCTTACCGCGCTTTGTCGTAATCAAGATAACGCCGTTCGCACCACGCGCACCATACAACGCATTCGAAGCCGCATCTTTCAAAACCGTCATCGATTCGATATCGTTTGTATTGATAGCCGAAATCTCGCCATCGTAAGGAACGCCGTCCACCACATAAAGAGGGTCATTACTTGCCGAGATAGAACCGATACCACGGATACGGACGGTAGCATCCTTGCCCGGCTGACCGGTACTGCTCGTTGTCTGCACACCGGCAACCTGTCCGGCCAATGCATTGGTAACGTTCGACGTCTGGCGTTGCCCGATTTTTTCATTATCAATCATAGCAGCCGAACCCGTGAAGGCTGAACGCTTTGCCGTACCGTATGCTACCACCATGACTTCATCCAAAGCTTGGGAGTCAGATTCCAATGTAATGTTCACACGAGAAGCTACGCGTACTTCTTGGGTTTCCATACCTACGTAAGAAATCTGGAGATGTTTGTGTTCCGAAGGAACATCGAGCGTGAAGTTACCGTCAAAGTCGGTAACCGTACCGAGTGTAGTTCCTTTCACAAGGACGGTTGCGCCAATCACCGGATCGCCGTTCTCGTCGACCACATGACCGGTAACTTTTGTGTCCTGAGCCATTGCTGTCGTCAAGCCCAACAACAGGCTCGCAGCAGTCAGAGTAAACCTTTTCATCATAAATTACACTTATTTGTTTAACATAACATTCTTTGTTTGAAAGACGTAGTTCTTCCCGAACTCCAGTCTTTTTCATGGCTTTGGGCATTAAAATATATTAATGAGGAAATAATAAAAGAAAATGGTGTATCTGTTAAAAATAACTGTTTTTTGCACATAAAAAAGGCATAATTCCACTTTTGCATCACTTGGAAAGTGGAATTATGCCTTATGAAGCGTAATCTTATGCTATTTTATAGTGCAGCCGCAAATTTCCGGACCTGTTTTAATCTCTCCATAAAAGTAGGATTCCGTTTTATTTTAATGAGATTATAATCGGCCTGCATCTCTATAAGCGTATGTGCCGGGACACCTAAAGCGGCTTCAAACAACAATGCATATTCTGTTGTAACCGGTTGCCTTCCATTCAAAACATCATTAAGCGCAGATAAAGAAATGCCTGTTTCTGCCGCAAGTTTTTCCTCGCTTATGCCTCGATATTCTATTTCATCTTTTATTACTTCACCCGGATGAGTCGGATCAAAAGGCTCTATGTTATTGGCAATGTTATTTATATCAATTCCTTCTATCTCTATCATAATGCTATCATTTATAATGGTTCGACAATTCTATTATATTGCAAATCGTAATAACCGGTTGTTTTTCGTTTACTTTCGTTTCAAATTCTATCCGGTATTTATTGTTTACCCGGATAGATGATAGTCCCGCTTTATTACCTGTCAATTTCTCATAATTCAAAGCTTGATACAAATAAAGCTCCTCTAAAGTCTTTACGCGCTTTAATATATCAATTCCTTTTATATACCGTTTTATTATATCCGGTTGAAAACGGTGCTTTTTATCTTTTGTCGCACTGTTTTCGTAGAGTTCCCTCAAATAAGGTTTGTCAAACGTTACTACCATCCAATAAATCGTTGTTCGTTACTATCCCTAATCACTAACAAAACAGATCCTCTATCTGAGAATTCTCCAAACACAGAGGCATCTGCATACCAGCAATCGTTTTCTATTGCAAAGGTTCGGAGCGCAGCAATTTGGCCTCTCTTGCAAACCGTTGTTCCCGTAAGTTCTTGAATTGTTTCAAACGTTCGGAAAGAGACAACGGATGCTTCTGCCAATATGCTACGGAATTTTTTTTCTGCTTTGTCACCTCGATGTGATATTTGCTCATTTTTGCCATAATCATTCTTTTTTATATCATTTGCCATTTTTCTATGGTTCCCTAATCATTAACAAAACAAAACAATACAAAGATATTCTATTTGATGGAATTTACCAAAATGATAGTGCAAATAACAAAAAAGCAGCCCGAAATACTCGGACTGCTTTTTTATCTTTCTTTAAAAGGTCACTTTAATAACCTGGATTCTGTTCAATATTTGGATTTGCATTAATCTCGGAAATAGGAATTGGCAAAATAGCCCGGAAATAAGTATTATCGAACTTCATAGACTCTTGAATTAAAGCGTAATGGCGTCCCATGTCGCTTGTGCTTTCGTAGCGGACAACGGTCTTGTTGTTACGCATTAAGTCGAAGAAGCGATGTCCTTCACCTACCAATTCCAAACGGCGTTCATCCAAAATGCGGTCTACCGTAGCATCTGCCGGAGAAACTTCTGTTGCTTCCGGATTTGCACGTAAAACGATTGCATTCAGATATTGTGCAGCCTTGTCGCTCTGTCCTAACTTAGCAGCAGCTTCTGCAGCATTCAGATACATTTCTGAAATGCGGAGCAACGGCAAGTTAGAAACACGGAAGTCGCCACCCGGTTCCTTTGCCGGGAACTTGTTCACGAATACCTGCTGTTCGCCAAACTCATCAATCATGTCACTGTTTACTGTCGGTTTCAGGATTACACCTTGACGCACATCGTTCGGGTCTTTGTTCAACAGGTCAGAAAAAGCTTGCGTAACAATCGCATCAGCATAGCCATCTTCGTTCAAACAATAAGCGATACCTTCGCGGTCTGCCCAGTCGGATGAGTTGTAGTTGATGATTTCCAGAATCATCTCTTTGCGGTTATCACCTACCCAACCATTTACATATTCACTGTTTGTCCATAATTCGTACGGTGAGTTATTGATAACGTCCTCAGCCATAGCCAGTGCATTCTGGTTATCGCCTTTGTACAAATAGACACGGCATAACAAAGCTTTTGCTGCCCAAACATTAAACATGCCTAATGTCTTTTCGGTAGACAATGCATTAGAATTGATTGCCTCTGTTAAATCCAGAATAACCTGATCATATACTTCTGCAACTGTATTACGACTCAACTGTTCGTCCGCACCAACCGGACGTGTAACGATAGGTACACCTGCAGAAGCTCCATTATCTACTGTATAAGGTTTACCGTAAATGCGAACCAAGTCAAAATGTACCAAAGCACGAACGGCCTTAGCTTGAGCAATAATATCATTCAACTGTTCTTCCGTAGCATCGCTCACTTTTCCAGCTTCAATAGCTTCCAGCAAGTTGTTGGCACGACGGATTACGTTGTAAGGAGTTACCCAAATAACTGGTGCATCATCTTCTGTATATCGCATTTCATATAAAGCCGAAGATCGCATACCTTGTGTACGAGCTTGCATATCATCGCCACGTACATCGCCATAGAAAAACATATTACGGGCATAATAAGAAACAGCATCAGAATTTCCTTGTAAACCGTCATATATACCATTTAATGCAGAGGTCGCATCTTTGTAATTGCTAATGGCTTCAGAAGTCGGTAGCGCATCGGAAGGTTCCATATCCAACCAATCGTTGCTACAAGAAGCCATCGTGAATACGGCTGCTAAAAGCAGTACGGATTTCATTATCTTTTTCATCTTTTCTTTTCTTTCCTTTAATTGTTAATGATTAGAAACCAATTTCCAAACCGAACGTAACGGTTCTTAATGTCGGTGTTTCGAATGTAACCAAACCGTCAGGACGAGTTTCCGGATCCACATACAAATCCTTAGACTTCCACGTCAACAAGTTGTTTCCTGACAAATAAGCACGCAGACGGCTGATGCCTAAAGGTGCGAGAACATTAGACGGTACGGTGAAACCTAACGTCAGATTCTTTACACGCAGGTGGTTGGTTGACATCATCCAGCGAGAAGACGGAACGTTGCTGTTTCCATAAGCAAACTGAGGTAATTCCGCATTATCGCCCGGCTTTTGCCAAGTCTTGTCGATCTCATAGTAAGAAGGAACGTTACCTAAATAATGGTAAGTACCACCATTTGACTGTAACCAAGTAGCATAGTCATATACATGACCGCCCAACGAATAAGTCAACGTGAAGCTGAAGTCGATGAACTTCCAAGCCATTGTATTCGTGATACCACCTTGAATCTTCGGTTCTACAGACCCTATCAAAACACGGTTAGCTTCCGAATAGTTGGTTGTTGTGCTACGATCGCCATTTTCACCATTTATATAATACATTTCTCTACCAGTCTCCGGGTCAACGCCTGCATATTCATAAGCGTAGAATGAGTGGTAAGGACTGCCGATACGGTGAATAGCATATCCGTCGATAATCTCAGTTTGTTCGCCGTCCAGTTGCAACAATTTATTCTTGTTGTGCGAAATGTTCAACGTCGTTTCCCAAGTGAAGTCATCATTAACGATATTCTGGCTCTTCAACTCAATTTCAACACCACGGTTACGCATCGAACCAATATTTTGCATCATGCTGCTGAAACCTGTAATCTGAGAAATCGGCTTTTCGATAAGCAAATCTTTTGTTTCGCGGTTATACCAGTCGATAGTTGCCGAGAAGCGATTCAAGAAAGTAACGTCCAAACCAACGTTGGTTGCATAGTTCTTTTCCCATTGCAAATTCGGATTATCAATACGGCTTTCTGCAGAACCCGGCTGATTGTTGTAGTTATAACCGAAGCTGTAAACACCCATGTAAGAATAATAATCTTCAGGCTGCGTACCGTTCACACCATAAGATGCACGAATCTTAGCATCGGTAATGATGTCCTTTAATGATTCCATGAAAGCTTCATGAGAAAGACGCCATGATGCTGATACAGACCAGAAGTTACCCCAGCGGCTTTCGCGAGCCAAACGAGATGAACCATCACGACGATAACTTACACTGGCATAGTAACGGTCATCATAATCGTAATTTACACGACCTAAATAAGAGACCATGCGGTATTTATCTACATAACTTGCGGCACGTGTATCAGCTGCATTTCCGATTTCCGGCAGGTTATTAGTCGGATAGTTATTACCGTTTGAATAAGTATAATCCTGTGTATAATCTTCTGTTTCAAAACCTAACAACGCATCAACGGTATGTTTGCCAAATGTTTTGTTATAGAACAACTGCGTCTGCAAGTTCAAAGTAGAATAGTTAATCATATAACGCTGCATAACACCTTGTGAAGAACGTCCGTCGTTTGATTCCGGATGCCACCAAGATTTTGCATTGTTATTGATGAAGTCGTAATTGATAACTTCCTTCAAATGGAGGTTGTCCCAGATATTCCAATCAGCTGAGATATTGTTCAATGAACGGTTTACTTTGTTCAAGTTGTAGTTCAAGTCGGCAGTCTGTAATGGGTTCGCACCATTCAAAGCCGGGAAGTTATTGCTATATGTACCATCTTCGTTAAACGGATAAGTAGAAGGAGAAGCCGTCATAGATACACACATGATCGGGCTGGCATAAGAGGTTCCTTCATTACTTACATTCTGGTCTGAGCTGGAAAACATTGTGCTGGCTTCCAATTTTACACGCCCTGCTTGGTGTGTAACGCTGGCACGTCCCGTATAACGCTTATAATCGGAGTCTAATGTAATACCGTCCTGGTCTGTATAAGATAAAGAAGCGTAGAATTTCGTCTTATCGTTACCTCCTTGAGCATTCACTTCGTAGTTCTGATGCGAACCGTTGCGCAACAAGATATCGCGCCAATTGGTATATCCACTCCAAGGAACGGCTGCGAAATCATCGATGTTCGCATCGGCAAAAGCAATAGCTGCTTCTTCTGTTTCTCCATTGTTCAAAGCATAGTTCTTTAAACCCAAATGAAGAATATCGCGACGGTCTTCACCATTCAATGTAGGACGATAATCGATTGCCATATTCGAGAAACCCCAGTCGGCCTTTGCAGAGATACTGGTCTTTCCGGCTTTACCTTTCTTCGTTGTAATGACAATCACACCGTTAGCCGCACGAGAACCATAGAGAGAAGCCGCAGCAGCATCCTTAATAACGGTCATAGATTCGATATCGTTACTGTTGATAGTAGCCAACATACTGTTACCGGCATCATCATAAGAGAAACCGTTCATGTTTCCCGTCTGCATCGGAACACCATCAATTACATATAACGGCTCGTTACCTGCATTGATAGACCCCATACCACGGATACGAACGGAAGCTACAGAACCCGGCTGTCCGGACGTTGAACTAATCTGTACACCGGCAACTGCTCCAGCTAATTTATCCTGTACACTCAAAGCCGGAATATCTTTTAATCCTTCTGTCGTAACGCTGCTTGCTGAACCGGTAAACGAAGATTTCTTGAAAGAACCATAACCTGTTACAACGACTTCATCCAATGCCTGCGAATCGGATTCCAACGTTACATTAACGGTAGGAGCAACGCTTACCTGCCTTGTTTCCATTCCCACATAAGAAATTTCCAACTGCTTGTGTTCATTAGGAACATCCAGCGTGAAGTTACCGTCAAAATCGGTAACCGTACCGATTGTAGTCCCTTTCACAAGAACCGTAGCTCCTATCACCGGATCGCCGTTTTCATCAACGACATGACCGGTTACTTTCGTGTCCTGAGCCATTGCTGCTGACAAGCTAAGTAACAGACTTGCAACAGTTAAAGTAAACCTTTTCATCATAAATACACTTATTTGTTTAACATAACTTTCCTTTCTCATAAAGACATAGTTCTTCCCGAACTCGGTCTTTTTTGTACACTAAATGCCAAACATATCTATGGAAACCTAAAATTTAACCTAAAATACTTCGGCGTTTTTCTTTAGTGTGGCTGCAAAATTACAACAAAATGTGTAAAATATCAACAAATTATAAATTTAAATGTCTGATTTATTACGTTTCATAACTTGACTTTTTATCATAAAGATATGAAAATATCCCTTTTCGAGCTGTTATTCAATGAATTTTGTAACAAATAAGACGAAAATATTACAGAATTGAGAATTTTTGTTTGCGAACAAATAAGATAAATTTTTTCTTCTGTGCTAATTTTATTTGTCGAATTTGATATTTATCAATGAGAATGCAAGAAAAAGAAAACATAAATTCCTTTTGGAATCTTTGAGAAAAAAGGGTGCGCCCTTTTGTAGAAAAGGTGGTACGTTTTTCTACAAAAGGTAGGCATAATAATAATCGTCGTTTTGAGCAAAATATATCTGCCATTTTTCTTTGTGAAACAGGACGATTTTTCTTTTAGGTATATAAATAATGTATAAGTCTTAAAAGAATAGCAATTAGTTGTTGTCTTCTGTTTTTGTTTTAGATGTTATTTTTAACCAACAAACCGGTCTTCTTAGTTATCAACTCATTAATATATTTTAATGTCCAAAGCCATGAAAAGGCCCGGAGTTCGGGAAGAACTACGTCTTTCGATCAAAGAATGTTATGTTAAACAAATAAGTGTATTTATGATGAAAAGGTTTACTCTGACTGCTGCAAGTCTGTTGTTTGGCTTAACGGCAGCAATGGCTCAGGACACAAAGGTTACCGGTCATGTGGTCGATGAAAACGGCGATCCGGTAATTGGCGCTACAGTCCTTGTGAAAGGAACTACACTCGGTACGGTTACCGATTTTGACGGTAACTTCACGCTGGATGTTCCTTCGGAACACAAACACCTCCAGATTTCTTACGTAGGTATGGAAACCCAAGAAGTACGCGTAGCTTCTCAAATAAACATCACGTTGGAATCTGACTCCCAAGCTTTGGACGAAGTGATGGTCGTAGCATACGGTACGGCTAAGAAGTCTTCTTTCACCGGTTCAGCTTCAAACATCAGCAATGAAAAGTTGGAACTTCGTCCTATTACTAACGTTTCAAAAGGTTTGGAAGGTCAAACTACCGGTTTGTTGACCACTTCCGGTTCCGGTCAGCCGGGTGAATCTTCAAAGATTGTAATTCGCGGTTACGGTTCTATCAACGCTTCTCAGGATCCGTTGTACGTAGTAGACGGTATTCCTTACGATGGCGATTTGTCATCTATCAACCCTTCTGATATCGAATCAATGACTGTCCTGAAGGATGCTTCGGCAGGTGCCTTGTATGGTGCGCGTGGTGCGAACGGTGTCGTTATGATCACAACCAAGCAGGGTAAAGAAGGTAAGACTTCAGTAACTTGGCGTTCTACGGTAGGTTGGTCGTCAAGAGCATTGCCTGAGTACCAGATGGTAGACCAAAAAGATTTTGTACAGTTGACTTACGAATCTTTGCGTAACGGATATGTATATAATAATGGATATAACTGGTCAGACGCTGAAGCGATGGCACGTGCCAACTTAGGCGCTACATTAGGTGGTGAATTATACAACCCGTTCAAGAACTACACATGGGACAACATGATTGACCCGGCAACCGGTATGGTTCGTCCGGATGCTCAGTCGGTTTGGGATGAAAGATGGATGGATCAGCTCTTAAAGAACAACGCATTCCGTCATGAACATCAGCTGAGCGTAAACGGCGGTAACGAAAAAACCAAATATATGTTCTCTTTGGGTTATCTGAACGAAGACGGTATCTTGGTGACTACCGGATTCCAGCGTTACAACGCACGTGCTAACGTAAACTCAAAGATTACCGATTGGTTCACAGCTTTTGCAAACACTTCTCTTTCTCACTCCATTCAGAATTATAGCGATTATGACGGTTCTTCAACGTCCAACGTTTGGTATTCTTCCCAGTTTGTATCACCGTTGCTTCCGATATATATCAAAGACGAGAACGGTAACAACGTATTGGACGCAAACGGCAATCCGCAATTAGACTACGGTGAGAACGGACGTCCGGGTAGCTATAACGATTACAACCCGTTAGGAGGTCTGCTGGATGATAAATCCAATATCAAGAACGATGTTGCCGGTGTACGTACGGGTATCACCTTGGGTTCAGACAATGAAAACTTCGGCGTGTTCCAGGGCATCAAACTGAATGTGAACTTCGGTGTGGACTACCGCAGCCAGAACAGGATGTCTTATATGAATATGTACCACGGAAATCAGGCAGCGGCCGGAGGTCTGTTGACAAAGAGTAACTCGCGTATGCAAAGTTACACCTTCAACCAGTTGTTGACGTGGAACCGTTCGTTCGGTTTGCACAACATCGATGTGATGGCCGGTCATGAGTTCTACGCTTACAAATATGAATACCTGGAAGCAGGTAAGACAAACCTGGTGGATGGTATCTTGGAATTACGTCCGGGTACAACGATGTACACCGCCGATTCTTATACCGACAACTACCGTATCGAATCATGGATGGGACGTATCAACTATAACTACGATGAGAAATATTACTTCTCGGCATCTATCCGTACAGATGGTTCTTCCCGTTTCTACAAAGACAACCAATGGGGTACTTTCTGGTCATTGGGCGGTAACTGGCGTGTATCGAAGGAAGCCTTCATGCAGGACATCGATTGGATTAACAACTTATCCGTTAAATTAAGCTACGGACAGCAGGGTAACGATAACATCTTAAACTCTGACGGTTCAAGTAACTTCTATTTGTGGCAGAGCTTGTATGACTTAGGCTGGCCGAACCAGAACCAGATCGGTGGTATGGTAAGTTCGTTGGAAAACCGCGATGTAACGTGGGAAAAGAATGGTAACATGAACGTAGGTATCGAAGCGACTTTATTCGACAGCCGTATCAGCTTGAACGCTGAATATTATAATAAGAAGACTGTGGATATGTTGCTTTCTTACCCGATGGCTACTTCTACCGGTTTCAATGGTTACAATGCCAACGTAGGTAACATGCGCAACAGTGGTTTCGAATTCGAATTGCGCGTTACTCCGATCAAGACCGATGACTTCCAGTGGAATGTTACCTGGATGGGATCTACGGTAAACAACAAGGTATTGAAGCTGACTGGCGAATCGGATGAAATCATCAGCGGTGTGTTCAGCATCAAGGAGGGTATGCCGTTGAATACATTCTATATGGCTAAGACGGCTGGTGTTGACCCGGCAACCGGTGCACAGTTGTATTGGGTTTATGACCTTGACGAAAATGGAAACATGACGAATGAACGTATCAGTAGCGATTACACAAAAGCTGCAAACAGCAAATATTATCTGGGCAGCCGTATTCCGGACCTGTATGGTAGCTTGAGTACAGACTTCTCTTGGAAAGGCATTGATCTGGCTATCTTGACAACCTACTCTATCGGTGGTAAGATTTACGATGGTCTGTATCAAGGCTCGATGGAGAATATGTATTACAACAATGCATGGAACGAACACGCTTTGCGTCGTTGGCAGAAACCGGGCGATATCACGGATGTTCCGCGTATCGAAGTGGCCAGCTCAAACGCTACATCAGATCGCTTCCTGATCAACGCTTCTTACTTCACGATTAAGAACATTACATTAGGCTACACCTTGCCGAAGTCTTGGATGACGAAAGCCGGTATGAATTCTGTACGTGTATTTGGTTCTGTGGATAACTTGGCTATCTTCAGCCACCTGAAAGGTATGGACCCGCAGTACAACTTTGCCGGACAGACAGATTACAGCTATTCGCCAAACAGAACATTCTCATTCGGTGTAGAAGTTAATTTCTAATTCAATAAAACAATAGACAGAAAAGATATGAAAAAGATATTCAAATATGCATGTTTCGGATTGATTGGGTGCATGACTTTGACCTCTTGCTTGGATAGTGCGTTGGAGACCTCTCCGACCGACTCTATGTCCGGAACGGGATTGTTGGCAAACGCCAATGCTGCATTGGTTCCATTGAATGGCGTTTACCGTTCGATGTATGCCACTTGGTCGCCTACAGCCAATGAACACCAAAGTTTCGGCATCAGCTCATACGTAATGATGGCGGAAGTAATGGGTGAAGACTTCATCCAAGCAGCTCAAGGTAGCGGTTGGTTCTGGTACGACTGCCTGTATATGGTAAAAGACAGATATACTTCTACCGCATGGCGTTCATACGATGTATGGAACGCTTACTATACATGGATTTCCAATGCCAACTATATATTGAACGCAGAAGAAACCATGGAAGGTGATGCTGCTGATGTGAACTATGTCATCGGACAAGCTTACGCTATCCGTGCTTACTCTTACTTTATGTTGGCTCAGACATTTGCCCGTACTTATAAAGGACACGAGTCTGAACCTTGCTGCCCGATTTATACCGAACCGACAGTAGCCGGTACACAAGGCAAACCGCGTGCTACGGTACAGGAAGTATATGACCAGATATTGGCCGACATCAACAAAGCGGTAGAATTGCTGGACGGTACGACTCGCCAGCACGTAAGTCATATTGATTATTCCGTTGCGCAAGGTATCCGTGCACGTATCGGTCTGGTAATGGAAGATTGGACAATGGCTAAGGAAGCCGCAAAAGAAGCTATTGCGACAGCAAACAACGCAAGCTCTGCTTCCCGCGTGGCAGCGGTGAGCGAATTTGAAGGTTTAAATAGCACTGCTGCTCCTAACGTAATGTGGGGTGCAGCCATCAACTCCGACCAGTCTGGTATGTATGCCAGCTTCTTCTCGCACATGGACCAAGACGGAACCGGTTATGCAAATGGTGGTGCCTACAAGGAAATCAATAAAGTATTGTATGACGGAATGTCACAAAACGACACACGCCGTAAGTGGTGGCTTCCGGATGATTCGCGCAATGAAGATTTAGGCTATATGCAGAACAAGTTCCGCTTTGCCGACACGCAGACTTGGACCGGCGACTACATCTGGATGCGTGTAGAAGAAATGTACTTGACTGCAGCAGAAGCTGAATGCCGTTTGGGTGAAGAGGCTGCTGCTAAGGAAGATTTGTCTGCCGTAATGAGCCAGCGCGTAGAAGGTTATACATGTACGAAGACCGGAACGGCTCTTGGCAAACTGACCAGCGATGTAACGGGTTCGCTATTGGAAGAAATCATCACACAACGCCGTATCGAGCTTTGGGGCGAATTCGGACGTATCTATGATATCCGCCGTCTGAAACAGGGATTCGTTCGTACTTCGGAAATGGGCTGGCCGTTGGATGCTCAGTTGACGAACCGTCCGACAGACGATCCGGAATGCTATATGTGGGTATTGACGATTCCGCAAACCGAATTTGACGGAAATGCAAGTTTGAATTTGGCAACAGACCAGAATCCGGTTGGAGATACAAAATAATCTAAAAAATAGAAAGCAATGAAAGTAAAAGGATATTTATTCGGATTAGGTATCGCAATGATGACATTGTTCTCATCTTGCGAAACTGAAAATGAAAAAGTAGTGTTTGAGGAAACAAACATGGGTGTGGCTTTTGAATTTGCCGCACAGGATGTTTCTTTCCCGGCAAACGGTTATGAAGGATTCGATGTGGAAATCGTCCGTGCTCAGACAGCTGAAGCCGCAACCATTCCATTGACAGCTACAATGGCCGACGGCTCTGCGGTTCCGGCAGAAATCCAAGTTCCGTCTGAAGTTTCTTTCGAAGCTGGCGAAGGTCGTAAGACTTTCCATGTAACAGTGGGCAACATTCAATCTGGAACAGATTTCGATGTAGTTATTTCTATTGACGAAGCTTACGCTTCTTCTTTTGAAGATGCTGTAACATCTAAAACAATTACTATTTATCGTGATTACACCTACAGTCCTATAGGTACTGGACACATGGTATCAACATTCTTTACAGATGAAGCAGGAGCTCCGGCAGAGGGTGATTGCGAATTCGAAAAAGCAGATGATATTACGTGGTACAAAGCTCTGTCTCCTTATGAAGAAGGTCTTGACCTCGTGTTCCAAGTTCAGAATGACGGAAGAACAGTAGTTGTTTTGTCACAGGTAGTATTTAATGATTCTACTTATGGTGAAGTTTCTGCTGCAGGTCAAGGAGAATTGGTTGACGGTGTAATCACAGTCAGCTTAGAGTTCACCGTAAGCGCAGGTTCTTTCGGCGCATTCGAAGAAGTATTTACATTGCCGGCAGAATAATAGCTGGAGATTTGTAACATAATAACTGATGCGGTAAAGTGGAATATGGAGAAACATTCCATCTTTACCGCATCTTCTTTTTATATATAACTGAGCCTGCTTTCCTTCTTATCCTTTCAAGAATCCCTGTTCTTTTAAGGTCTGTAATAAGGTTTCCGAGAATTTCTCATTGTTTTCTTTCGGATAACGCAGATCGGTGAAGACCTGAGCCAGCGTTTCTTTATGATTGATGCGGACAAAGTGCTTGTTGACTTCCAGCTCCTCTTTTTCCTTATAGAAACGATCGATAGATTCAGGCGTATAATCTGTATAGTGCCCGATATGCAGAATAGCGTCCAATGGCAAACGCTCGGATTGCTCCGGAAGCGGGTCTTGCGGATATCCCACCGTAAGGGTAACTATCGGGACAACCAGCTTCGGCAGGGAAAGAATCTTGATGATTTCACCGGCATTATAGGCCGTAGTCCCCAAATAGCAAAGTCCTAATCCGCGCTCTTCGGCCGCTTCTGCAAAAGCTTCCGCAAAAAGCATCGCGTCAATGGTCGCAGCAATAAACATTTGCAAATTGTCAAAGCCTGCCTCAGCCTTCCGTTGTTCCGCCCATTTCACAAAACGATTGACGTCGGCACAGAAAGTCAGGACTACCGGTGCAGAGGTTATCATAGGCTGATTAAAATGAGCCGGAGCCAACTGCTCTTTTCCTTCTTGATCTCGCGTCACAATAACACTATACAATTGCATATTCCCGGTGTTAGATGCCCTTGATGCCACTTCCAGCAACTCATTCAGCAACTCGTCCGAAACTGGTTGGGAGGTATATTGGCGGATTGTCCGCCGCTTTTTCATACATTCAATCATATTATCCTTCTTTTTTGTTGTATTATTTATGAATTGTCCTATTCCTTTTTGCAAAAATAGGAGTTATCTCCTAAAGCACCCATTGTTTCCGAAAAAATATCAGCGATTTTCAAAAAATTATCGGTTGCTTTTCCGATATTCTTTTTTTTGCTATTTTTGAATCACGGTTCGTTGGTGAACCGCCAATTGTTTAACAGGTATAAATATTTGAAGTTATGATCAGATTGAATGTATTTGTCCAAGTCAGCGAGGCTAATCGCGCACAGGTGTTGGATGCAGCCAAAGATTTAGTAGCACAATCTTTAAATGACAAGGGGTGCGTGGCGTATGACATATTCGAAAGCGCGACACGCCCAGACGTATTGATGATTTGTGAAACCTGGAAAGACCAGGCTTGCTTGGATGTTCATCAAGCAGCTCCTCATTTCACCACTTTAGTCCCGAAAATTCAGGAATTGGCCGAAATGAAAATCGAAAGCTTTGAATTCTAAATGAATAGGAAAGATTGAGAATTGAAAATAAAGTACTTCTTACTAATTTTCAATTCTCAATATTTTTCTTCAATTCTATCAAAGGTCTTTCAAAAGGACATTCTCATTGCTTCGGACCATCTCCTCCCGGGTTTTCAAAAGTGTCTTCCATTCTTTATTAAACACCCCTTTCGTGTCTATCTTGAAGTTTTCCGAACCAAATCGGTCTATCTTTTCAAACAACAGGCTGACGCTGATTTGATTGATATCCATCGCCGGCTGATAATGAATCACACGGTCATCATTGCCTACCACCACCTCCGTTATGATCTTCAATTCCGTCAACATATATAATATCTGTGTCGTCACACGAATCGGAATCCGGTAGGAATCTGAAAGCTCATCAGCCGTATAGGGCTTCTCCCCATTTGCGAACCGTTTGATAATCAGTGATGCGATCAGCAAGGTCAGAAAATCCTTATACCGCCGGCTGATATTCTTGCTATCCCGTTCAAAACTGAACTTCTTCACATTCTGAGAGGCATACGAAAGTTCTGCTCCAAACAGGCATATCAGCCACGATAATTGCAACCAAAGCAACAACAAGGGTAAAGCGGCAAAGCTTCCGTAGATGGCATTATATTTACTTACCCAAATCTGCCCGCTGATATAGACCAACTGGAAAAACTGGAAAGCACATCCTGCTATGATTCCGGCTATCAACCCATTGATGACTTTCACCTTCGTATTCGGCAAAGCGATATACAAACCGGCAAATGCCAGCGAAGTAAACACATAGGGCGTAATGTGCAGGCATAGCTCTACTATCGGTGTAAGGAAAACATAATGCTGAAGGAAAGAGTTTTGCAAAGTCGAGACAAAAATAGCGATACCGCTTGATGAGGTCATCAATATTGGCAAAATAACAAACAGGGCCAGATAGTCGGATATTTTCCGAAACCAAGGGCGAGATTTGTTGATTTGCCAAATATCATTGAAAGTATCCTCAATAGAAGATATCAGACTGATTACTGTATATAACAAGAGAATCAAACCGATACCAATAATCACACCGCCTTGTGCCTGAGCAAGGTAACTTTCCACAAACTCGAATGCCTTATCGAGTTCCATCTGATGGCCGGGGAAATAGTCCAAGAGGGCATCACGCACCGTATTCTGAAAGCCGAACCCCTTCGCTATGCCCAACAATACGGCAAGCAAAGGTACAATCGCCAGCAACGTATTGTAGGTCAATGCCGATGCCCTGGTCTGGAGATTCTCGTTTTGGAATCCGCGAATAGCCAGAATCATAGTCTTGATGGCATTGATATAGATTTCCTTCAGACCACTCACCTCATTTTCCGTGATACGCCAAATGTCATACGTCACAAAGTGAATTGCCCAATTCAGAAACGCTTTTAACCGCTCGATGCGTGATATTTCTTTCTTTTCCTCCGTCATGTGGGCAAAGATACAAAATATCGCAGACTTTGGAAAAACATAGGCATAATCGTTGGCGTTTATGCCTATCTTTCCTTCCGTTTATGCCTATAAACCAAAACGATTTAAGGCATAAATCAAGGACGGGGACTTTTGCACCGGATAATCACGATGACCGGATTATCGTCTTCGTCCATTTTATCGACAATCTCTTTCAACTTTCCCTGCAATTTTCCCTCTTTATTGGCTTCCACCAGTTCGTCTGCGGCTAAAGACTGACAAAAAGGAACTTCCGGATTAAGAGGCTGAGAACTGAGATCGAACCACTTGTCTTCAAAATCCCGGAAACCAAGTCTGGATTGAGAGATAGAACGATCCTGTTTATCATACACCAGATCGGTAGAAGGGAATCCTTTAAAGGTTTTCAAATCTACCTCTTTCTTTTGTGTCCGCATAAAGATATAGCGGTCTGTCACCCAAGTCGGATAGAGAAACACCTGCGTTTCCATCTCATGAATAGAAGGAGTCCGGGCGATGAAAGGAGCCAATACCCCGTCTGATGTATATCGGTATATGGTATCTGCTGATGTTTTGGTCAGAATATAATCCGCTTGTGCAGGTACGGTCAAGTAATAAATAGGAGTTATACTCAATTCTCCTTGAGTAAATACCGGTGTTGCCAGTTTCCGGAAAGGAATCGATATCTCTTTTACCAAACTTCCATCCTCCTTGGAAATCAGGATATGCGAAGCCCTCTCATTGTCCCCCTCAGCCGGTTGTTTATAGCAAAGCAAGTGCGCCTTGTCGTAATTGAGTACCTCCGTATAATAAGTAGAATCGAGAGTTTTGAAAGTACGTTTAAAATGGCCTTCTAAATCATAAACCAAAATCTTCCGCGCCGAATAATCCATGACAAACAATTCGTTCCGTTCTTCGTCCGGCAAAACCTCGGTAGCGGAAACATACTCCTGCCCGCTCTGCCCTTTGTGGTTAATCTTGCGGATCCCCTTCCCCGTAGACCGGTCGAAAAGGAAGATATCTCCGCTACCACCCCAATTGGTAGTAACAATCAGGCTCTTGCTGACGCCCTTCACCATTCCGTGGGTTATGAATGTATCGGTTGTTTCCAACGGGACATACTCCACATCCGCGATGTCTTGTATATACAACTCTTTCTCCGGATAATCAGCGGTAACATCTACCGTAATACACGCATCTTTCTGGGACTGACCGCCTCCGTCACAACCGATCAGCACCGTGGACAATAAAACAAATGCAGAAACAAATTTTTCTTTCATGGTGTTTTTTTTTGTTAAACATATCCTATTCGCAAAGGTAATCCTCCGAATTGAAATTTGCAAACAGTTTCCGGGAATAATTTGGGAATGGTTACGAAGTGTAGATAATGGCATAAAAAAAACGGGTTGACAAAGTTTTATCATTCCCTTGTCAACCCATTTATAAGTTTGCTTTCAGCGCAAAATCTTACGCTCTTACAAAGCTCTTGTCTTTATTGTATGCCTCTCTCACGGAGCTTCACCTGCCAGTTCCAAGCCGATTTCAAGGTATCATCCAAAGTTTCGATCGCTTTCCACCCCAAGACCTTGTTGGCCTTCTCCGGATTTGCCCAAACCTTTTCGATATCCCCTTCGCGCCGTCCCACGATCTTATGCGGAACTTTTACACCGGTAGCCTTCTCGAAAGTATTTACCAATTCCAACACCGAGACCCCCTTTCCGGTTCCGAGGTTGAATATTTCGACCTTCTCATCCGATTTGTTCTCCAACATACGGTCCATAGCAATCACATGCGCCTTGGCTAAATCTACGACATTGATATAATCCCGGATGCAAGAGCCATCGGGCGTATCATAATCATCACCAAACACGCTCAGCTCCTTACGGATGCCGATAGCCGTCTGAGTCAGATAAGGAATCAGGTTCTGCGGAACGCCATTAGGCAATTCACCGATTTCAGCCGACGGGTGCGCACCGATCGGGTTAAAATAACGTAAGATGATGCTCTTGAACGGAGCCCCTGCATGAATCGTATCTTGGATAATCTCTTCATTGATCTGCTTCGTATTTCCGTAGGGAGACATAGCCGGTTTGATAGGAGCGTTTTCCGTTACCGGAAGATTTTCCGGATCCGGCTGTCCGTAAACCGTGCAAGAGGAAGAGAATACAATGCCCTTCATGCCGAATTCCGGCATCAGCTCCAAGATATTGATCAATGTGGTGATATTATTCCGATAATACTTCAAGGGCTGTTGTACCGATTCGCCTACCGCCTTGCTTGCGGCAAAAAGGATTACCCCCTCTATACCCGGATGAGCCTCCAAAGCCTTGCGGGCCCCTTCCTTGTCTTTCAAATCCAATTGGACGAACTCCGGACGAATGCCTGTAATACGTTCAATACCATCCAGCACTTCGATGTTGGAATTAGACAGGTCATCGATAATCAGCACATCATACCCTGCCTGTTGCAATTCTACCGTAGTATGCGAGCCGATATACCCCGTTCCGCCTGCCACCAAAATTTTCTTTTTCATACTATTAAATTTAGTTTTTGAGTTTATACGTTTTTGAGTGCATTAGTTTTTGAGTTTATACGTTTTTAAGTTGGCCCCATCCACTAATAAACTCAAAAACTTAAGAAGCTGTTTTGAATTTATTCCAGCTTTTCCCGGAGAAATTCAAAACAGCTTCTAAATCTAATTCAGGAGCCTATACCCGAGAATCCCATAAACGCCATAGCCAGCAGACCGGCCGTAAGCAACGCGATAGGCGTTCCCTGCAAACCTTTCGGGATGTTGGTCATGGCCAACTGCTCACGTATTCCGGCAAAGATTACCAAAGCCAATGCAAATCCCAATGCCGTAGAGATAGCATATACTACCGACTCCAACAAATTATAATCTTTCTGGATAACCAATATAGCCACACCCAGCACACAACAGTTGGTTGTAATCAACGGAAGGAAAATACCCAAAGCCTGATACAATGCCGGTGATACCTTCTTCAGAATGATTTCCACCATCTGCACCAAAGCCGCAATGACCAGAATAAAGCTGATGGTCTGCATGAATCCCAGTCCGAACGGATCCAAGACAAACTTCTGAATCAGGTAGGTGACAATCGTCGAGATAGCCAATACGAACGTCACGGCAGCTCCCATACCGATAGAAGTTTCCACCTTCTTGGAAACTCCCAAGAACGGGCAAATACCCAAAAATTGCGATAATACGACATTATTGACAAATACCGCAACGATAAATATCATTATATATTCCATATCTTACCCTATTTATGCTTTACGCAATTTGTTTACAATCGCAATCAGATAGCCCAGTACAATAAACGCACCCGGTGCCAAGATAAATATCAACGAACCGTACTCTTCCGGCATGAATGCCAGGCCGAATATCTTACCGGTACCTAACGCCTCACGGCAAGCGCCAAGCAAGGTCAAAGCCCAAGTAAATCCCAAACCGATACCTAACCCGTCAAATCCCGAAGCAACGACTCCGTTCTTTGCCGCGAATGATTCGGCACGTCCCAACACGATACAGTTCACCACGATCAACGGAATATACAATCCCAAGCTGGCATACAAGGCCGGCGTATAAGCCTCCATACACAGCTGGACAACCGTCACGAAGGTAGCGATAATGACGATATACGCCGGAATACGCACCAAATCAGGCACCAGTTTCTTGACCGCCGATATGGCCATATTAGAACAAATCAGCACGAACATTGTGGCAAGCCCCATACTCATACCATTCAGGGCGGAAGAGGTCGTACCCAATGTCGGACACATCCCCAGCAACAAGACAAATGTCGGATTTTCTTTTACCAATCCGTTTACAAACACTTTCCAATTATTCATGGTCGTTTCCTCCTTTCTCGTTATTTGATGTCGCACTGCTGGTCGCATCGGTATTCATAAACGCGCTATAAGCCCGGTTGACGGCATCCAGGAACGCCCGGCTGGTAATCGTTGCGGCCGTAATAGCATCCACGTCTCCGCCATCCTTCGAGACCGACAAACCCTTTTCCGGCATCTGTCTGCCCTTGATATTCTGCTTCGGTTTGTTCTCATCGCTGAACCAATCCTGCATCTTGGCGCCCAGTCCCGGAGTTTCCGAGTGTTGCTGAACGGAATAGTTCAGGATTTTCCCTTCAGCATCAAAACCGACTACCACTTTGATATCCCCGCTAAAAGCCTTATAATTCTTGTTTGAACTCTCTACGGCAACACCCACCAGCTTACCGTCCATCTTGGCCGGATAAATCTTCAGGGAATCTCCTTCCGGAGTAACCGACATAAAAGCCTCTTCCGAAGGCCGGTTGTTAAATTCAGGAGTAACGTCTTTGATAGCCTGTTCCAAGGCCAAAGCCTGCGCCTCGGCAATCGGGCCGGCCGTCATATTATAGACCGCGGCCAGGATAGCTCCGGCTATCACGCAGATGCCCGTCAATACGATGAGCATATTAGGTAATGTAGATTTCAGTTTTTCCATCTTACTTCTCTCCGAAATGTTTAGGTTTCACATAAGCGTTGATAAGCGGAGTCAGCGAGTTCATGATCAGAATGGCAAAAGACATGCCCTCCGGATAAGAACCGAACAGACGAATGATAGAAGAGAGCAATCCGATACCTATCGCATAGATTACCATTCCCTTCTTAGTCATCGGTGAGGTGACATAATCGGTCGCCATAAAGATAGCTCCCAGCATCAGACCACCGGAAAGGATATGGAGGAACGGGCTTGCATAAGTTTCCGGATTCACCAGATGCATGATACCGGTAAACGCAAATACCGTCAAGATAATAGTAACCGGGACATGCCAGGTGATGATTTTCTTCCACAACATATAGGCAAAGCCCAGCAACAACGCAATAGCGCTGACCTCACCCAAACTTCCTCCGTGATTGCCAATCAGCAACGAGGTGTAAGAAGGAAGTTCCTTCACCCCTTCATTCAACAAAGAAAGTACCGTAGCACCGGTCTCGGCATCGGTATAGGTAAGCGGAAAGGCACTCGTAGCGTCAACCAAAGGCCAGGTGGTCATCTGGGCCGGAAACGAAATCAACAGGAACGCACGTCCCGCCAATGCCGGGTTGAAAATATTGTTTCCCAAACCACCGAACGACATCTTGGCCACACCGATGGCAAACAAGGCGCCCAGCATGATAATCCATACCGGCAGGTTGGAAGGCACGTTGAATGCCAGCAGCACACCGGTCAATATAGCCGAACCATCGCAGATAGTCGGCTCTTTCTTCATGATAAACTTCTGTATCAGGTATTCGAAAAGCACGCACGATACCACCGAAACCAAGGTAACAATCAGTGCGCCCAACCCGAAATAGTAAAGAGATACCAAGAAAGCCGGAATCAGGGCAATCAGCACTCCATACATATTCTTACTGATGCTGTCTCCTCCATGTATATGCGGAGACGGCGATATATATAAACTCTTTTCCATTGCTCTACTCTATTTATGACTTTCTGGATCTGATTATACCTAAAACCTTTGCCTTACCGATGCGGATATGGTCCAGCAACGGACGGTTGGCCGGACACGTATAGCTGCATGAACCGCACTCGATACAATCCTGAATATGGTCTTCCTCAGCCAAGTCCCATTTCTGATAAACCGTAGAACGCATCAGGAACGCCGGATTCAAGCCCATCGGGCAGACACTGACGCACTTCGCGCAACGAATGCAATCATGCATCGGCTTGCGTACGGATTCCTTTTCCGTCATCAGCAATACTCCGGAGCTTCCTTTACCTACCGGTACTTCCGCACTGACTAAGGCCTTACCCATCATCGGACCGCCTCCGATAATCTTGCCGGTGTTCTCGGGGAGTCCTCCGGCAGCCTCTATCAGATTGCTGATCGGTGTGCCGATACGCACCAGGAAGTTAGACGGATTCTTTACCGCTTTTCCAGTTACCGTAACCACACGCTCAAACAACGGCTTGTTCTTTTGTACGGCTTCATACACGGCATAGACCGTCCCGACATTCTGGACGATGGCCCCGACCGAGATAGGCAATGCTCCGCTCTTTACCTGACGGGAAGTAACCGCATCAATCAGCTGCTTTTCGCCTCCTTGCGGATATTTGACCTTCAACGGCATCACCTCGATGCCCGGATAAGCAGAAGCCAGCTTCGTCATGTGGGCAATAGCGTCCGGTTTATTGTTTTCAATACCGATAACCGCCTTATTCACGTTAGCAGCCTTCATCAGGAGAGTCACGCCCACCAAAATCTGTTCCCCTTTCTCCAGCATCAGCTCATGGTCAGCGGTCAGATAAGGTTCACACTCTACGGCATTGACAATGACAATCTCCGCTTTATTGCCCGGAGGCGGAAGCAGCTTGACCTGTGTCGGGAAAGTTGCCCCTCCCATACCTACCACGCCTGCAGCGGCAATCTTGTCAATAATCTCCTTGGACGATAAGTTACACTCTTTCACCAGCGTGTCGCTCCGGTCAATAGATTCTTCCCATTCATCGCCCTCCACATCAATGTAGATGCCCGGACGCCGG
>ERZ857521.787-NODE-787-length-43848-cov-12.836778_pt1 | contig 43848 bp, 35 predicted proteins | sample MGYA00519701_ERZ857521 | MGnify/ENA primary metagenome ERZ857521 (study PRJEB31778, sample SAMEA3449346) | human gut metagenome | biome: human gut; feature: human-associated habitat; material: faeces | place: United Kingdom | collected 2010/2012 ...
TTCCTGTTTCAGCCAGTGCGCCTTTTATATTATATCTTACTTCATTGATAAATAGCTGTCCCGACGGCGGCAGGAGGGCACATGCTTGAAGGTAATGGACCAACCGGCCGTAAGCTGTTAAAATCAGGCCGGAATAATTGGTACAAAATTTTATTTGGTATATTGTTTGCTTCTCAAAAGAAAGTGCTAATTTTGCAAATAGAACAAGAGTTGTTTGACAGAAATACACCGCATATCACAGAATTTGCGACCGTTGCCAAGTCATTACCTCACTCTTTGATAAAAACTTATAAGTAGCTTATTTCTAACTTATTCCTATTCTTATATCGTTTTTACGACAAAACAACGCTACAATTTAATGCAAATAGATATATATAAAAGATTAAATCAATCAAATAGTGATGTAAGCCATGGCAAAAATGGCTTTACGACATCAATACAAGACGATGTAATTGAAAGAAAATCTCCCAATTTTTCGGTGAATGTTTTTTTTGTCTTTAGAGGACATTAAATTGTCAATCAGTCTTATTATTTCTTCTGCATTAGGTTGAGAAGAAACAGCTATTTTTAATTCTTCAAACCGAGGGTCAACACTATTAGCTACATTGCGTGAGTTGTCAATAGAGTCAATGTACACTCGGTCTGCATAAATATCTCCATTTATTTTTACCGATTTCTTTTCTTCTTTCCGCAAGCATCCTACATTTTGATATTTAGCTTCAATATGTTGAAGAGGACTGTCTTCATAAACATCTACAGCCGTAATTATATATCTGTCTGTTATGCCATTTATACGTGTTCGCTCCAAATAATCCCCAATTTGAATAGGAACACTTATATCCTGTAAAAGAATCAATTTAGACTGAACCCAAGCCTTGGTTTCTATTTTCTGACCATCGGGCTTTATTATCAGCACCTCTTTATAATATTCATCAAAATTTGTTTGCATCATATTTGTGCTTTATTGTGGTAACTGCTAACACAAAATGATTAAATGTACACTATTTTTGCCATTTATTCTTTTTGAGTGGGTTTCCAATCCTCATTAAACCATTGGCGTTGGGTGAGCCACATATTGGCAGCTTCTATGGCATGTTGCTTAAAAATATCAAAATCAATATTTGTATGATATATACGTCCTTCAGATTCTTCATTTGTGAAAATATACATGCTATGCCACCCATTTACTTTCTGATTAACGCCTCCTCCATTTACCATTTCCTTAAATTTCGGAAGTTTCAAGAAATCTCCATCAAGCACAATGGCTACACTCCAAAAGTAAGATTGCATGGCTCGTAAAGACGGTTCTCTATCCCTTGTAACTCGGTCGCGTATGCTGGTCTTACACTGTAAACACCCATAACAATAACGTTTACCTCCTTTAGTCACAATAGCATATAAATCGAAAACGTCTCCTGTAATTTGTTCTTTAAGCCAACTGATGTCACGAGGCTCATTTGCAATTTCATCGGCTTTAATCTATGTATTCAGGTCTCGTTGTAAAATTATCTCAATTTTCGAATCTTCAAGTGCCAAAGACGCTAATTGCTTAACCATTTCCTCAAAAGCATGACCACTTGATTTCTTCCAACTTTGGTCTGCACTTACAACCTTTCCAATAATTTCAGAATTGTCTATGCCACTTTTGTGATGTACATGAATTTCATATATGGCTCTCCAAATATCAGCTGCATTTACTTGCGAGAAGTTCTCAAGGCCTTGGATGATTGATTGCTTGATGGCTTCTTTCTGCGCAGCCGTTTCAAAATCCTTTTTGATTTTTCCGTCGGTTGCGACTTGTGCTTCTGGCACAAATATTGAAACGTAGAATTGAAAGTATTGTTGTAGACTTCTTTGCAGAAATCTTTGTAGTTGTTATTTTGCATAGTCTTCTAAAATTTTAATTATTACTTTGCCCCAAGCGTATGCTACTAATGGGGGAACGGCATCGCCTATTTGTTCGTATTTATCTTGTACTGAACGGTCTATATGGGGTACAATATATGGACCTCCTACAAATTCATAAGAATCCGGAAACGACTGCAAACGAGCACATTCACGAACAGTCAAAGCGCGATTAGAAGTCGGATGTACAAATTCATCAAGACAATGGCTTGTAACAGTTGGTGCGGCCTCATCAAGTGGCAAGCGATAATTTCGTTTGATAAACATCTTCTTTGGCAAGATACGTTGCTTCTGCAGTTTTTCTCTTTCTGCACCTTGAAATTTATCAAATAAATTTTTTAGACTTTCTCCCGGTTGCAGCAAACCTTTTTAGAGTACAATCACGATGTTTCATTGGAAGATGATTGGTAATTTGTTTTCTTCCAAACTCTTCTCTGTGCCAAAAAACATCATTTTTCATTAGCGTAGAATACGATGAGTTTGCATCAATATATGATACTCCCTCAATATTACTATTTGGTATAACATCGGGAAGGTCTAATAAAGCATCCCTCACAGTAACCTTTTTTGTGTCTGTTGGAATTGGGCTTGCTAATCTCCAATCAGAAAAGCGTGTAGCAAGAATAAAAAAGCGTTTTCTACGTTGTGGAACTCCAAAATCGGCTGCATCTAATACTATTTGTAAATAATTGCCATACCCAGCCTCGGACAGCTCCTCTTTTATCATATCCACGACAAGTTTAGAAGAATCTTTTGCAATCCGCTTACTTGTTATAGCTGGAACATTTTCAAAAAGAATCATTTTAGAATTGCACAATTTAGCAATTCGGATACCTTCCCGATATAGAACCTGTCTATCATCATAAAATGAACGAGAAGAAATTCCCGCTGTTGAAAATGTCTCACATGGCATACCAGATGTAACTAAGTCAACGCCATCTTCAGGAATATTCTGTAACTTTGTCCTCGGTGATCATAGCGATTATTGTTTGTAATACTTTGTAATTGAACACTATAAAGTTACAACAATTTTCGCTAATCACCAAATTTACAAATAGTTATAATTCATCGAACTCACGTTAAATTACTATAGTTTTCGTATCCTGGTTGTGTCTTTGGGCTCATAAACTTCTAATAACTAATTGACTTATCAATTCCCCGACAATTATTCTGCTGTTTTGCCCCCTGCTTTTAAGTCGGTTTAATGATTTACAAGGCAATGTCGTGCTGCTCTTCCTTGATATTTATCAATAGTTCTTGCAGCTTAATTATCTGTGGTTACAACATGTGCTCGAAGTATGCACGGTAAAAGGAAGTCCCGTATCCAGTGGCGGACAGACTGCACCGTTCCGCAACGCTATGGGTGGAGACACTGCAACATACTTCAGCAAGCGTGTCGGCGAGGTGTCATTCGTAGGTCTGGACATTGGGGCGGGCAACGAAGCATACCTGACAAGAGTAATGTTCTACCCACGCAGCGACAGAAATTTCATACTGCCCGGCATCTACGCAGCATTTAAGCGGAAATTTTATGGAGAACAACCGACGCATTAGCAAAATAATGTGAATCTTTGCAGTGCCTGCCGCCGCTTAGTGACGCAATGGCCCGGGCGGGGGGCTGCTTCACCATTCCGCCGGTGATAAAATCATTACAAGCCGGTTGTGGCCCTGTCGTGGCGGGCATGCCGACATGCCAAACGTGCCGCCCCACAGTGTGGAACGGCACGTCTGGCTTTGTAGTCCGGCCCGTTATGCCCGGCGTTTCCCGGCGTTTGGCAACATGCTGTGGCCAGGGGTGTTTCCGTGGCATGGCTTGTCAGGAAAAAGTATTACACCGATGGGCTGCGGGCCGTGGCCGTGGCTTGTGTCCTGTTGCCTGACAGTTGCGCGCCGGTGTATGCCGTCGGTCACTTGTTTTTCACCTTTACCATCACTATGGGCTGTTCGTCCACATCGTCGAGCGGTGCCGTCTGGTATTTCACCTTGCCAAAGTCTATGGCCTTGAGGTCTATGCAGCGTATGGCGCTGTTGCGCATGGTGCGGTAGTATATGCGGCCGTTCATGATGTCGGTGGCCGACGTCCACTGCGTGGCACTGGGCAGGTCGGCGTGCTGTTCGCCCCTGGCCGTCTCAATGCCTATGGGTATGTCGAAGTTGTTCAGTATCTGGAAGCACTGGCGCACGGCCTCCGTAGCCGTGGCTGCGCGCGGTGTCGACGCCTGGTAGAAGGCTGCGCGGACAAAGCGCGAGGGCGGTGTGACGTCGCCCGGCAGCCCGAGGAAGCCGCTGCCGGCGCCAAACGACACGAGCGACAGTTCGCCGAGCCGGTTTTGCGGAGCCGTGCCCGGCAGCAGGTTGACGTAGTTGTTGAGGTTGGTCAGTTGCCACTCGTAGCCCGGCGAGTTGGTCAGCACGCCGAGCTTCGACTCGAAGAAGTGGGCCTTGCCGTCGGTTATCTCCAATATGGCCTGGCGTCCCGATGCGTCGGTAAACCGCCAGTGGGCCGTTGACGCGCGCGGGTCGACGGCCACCACGTGGACGCTGCCCATGGCTTGCTTCACGTCGTCCACCGTCTTGCAGCTGCCCAGCACCCATGCCACGAGCTGCAGGTCGGCTATCGACGTGGTGCGGGCGGCCTCGTCGAAAGCCTCGTACTTGCCGTATTGCGGAAAGTAGAACAGTCCGGCCGACAGTCCGGCCTCGTTGAGGCCCTCGGCCACAAACTCCTCCTGCTCTACGGCCAGGCCCACATAGCCGTACTTGGCCGTAAACGCCATGGCGCTCTTCTGCCCGCCGGGGGCGTACGACGTTTGGGCGTAGCCCCTGGGCACCACCACATACCGGCTCTTGAGGTCGCTGCCGCCCCATTCGATGGTGCGTGCCGGTATGCATGCCCCGTCGGCAGCTTTCAGGGTGATGCCTGTGCAGGCCTTGGCCTTGGTTGGTATTATGGCCAGTAGCATGGCTGCTGCCATAGTTGCGATTTTTGCTTTTCTCATGATTGTTGTTGTTTTTGTTGTTGATTATACTTGTTTACCGTAGACATTGCCTTGCGGTAATATTGTTGTCGGACGGCCCTTGCGGCTTGCCTGCCCGTAGTGCAGGCTAAAGTTACTTCAAACTTTTGACATGGCAATGCCCGTTGCAGTTAATTTTGTGTTGTTGGTTGTCTTTTGGCTCTTCCACGTATGTTGCAGAACAATTTGGGCCGCCTTGCATGTTGTTGCATGGCGGCCCGGATTGTGTATGCAGGTGTCTGTCGGTCAGCCGTTTGCCGACTATATGGCTGTGTTGCCTATGTTTCGTTTCTCCAGCACTGCTTTGCGCATGTTTTTCAGCAGGTCGCTGGCGAATATGAAGTCGGTAAGGTTTTCGTTGGGCGACTCCATTATCTCGCTGCTGTGGCCTTGCCATTCTTTGCGGCCCTCGTGTATGAAGATGATGTTCTCGCCGATGCCCATCACCGAGTTCATGTCGTGGGTGTTGATGATGGTGGTGATGTTGAATTCCTGTGTGATGCCGTGCAGCAGGTCGTCGATCACGAGCGACGTCTTGGGGTCGAGGCCCGAGTTGGGTTCGTCGCAAAACAGGTACTTGGGGTTCAGGGCGATGGCCCTGGCTATGGCCACGCGCTTCTGCATGCCTCCCGAAATCTCGCCGGGGTATTTGTTTTCGGCGTCCACCAGGTTGACGCGGTCGAGGCATGTGCGTGCCCTTCGCACGCGGTCGCGCGCCGTCTTGTCTGAAAACATGTCGAGGGGGAACATCACGTTCTGCAGCACCGTCATCGAGTCGAACAGCGCGGCGCTCTGAAACAGCATGCCCATCTCCCTGCGCAGCATTATCTTCTCCTTCTTTGTCATCGACCCGAAGTCGCGGCCGTCGTACAGAATCTCACCGCTCGTAGGCGTAAGCAAGCCCACGAGGTTGCGTATGAGCACAGTCTTGCCGGAGCCGCTCCGGCCTATTATCAGGTTTGTCTTGCCGTTCTCGAACACTGTGCTGATGTCTTTCAGCACCTCTTTGTCGCCAAACGACTTGCATAGGTGTCTTATTTCGATCATATTCTTTTTATTTAGTGGTCAGGAGTTCAGGAGTTGCAGTAGTTCAGACGTATGTCTTTACTGTTTCCGCTTGTGATGTGCTTATGGCTCTTGTCCATTCTTCCTGCCTGTAGTATTTTATTTAGTGGTCAGGAGTTCAGGAGTTGCAGTAGTTCAGACGTATGTCTTTACTGTTTCCGCTTGTGATGTGCTTATGGCTCTTGTCCATTCTTCCTGCCTGTAGTATTTTATTTAGTGGTCAGGAGTTCGGGAGTTGCAGTAGTTCAGACGTATGTCTTTACTGTTTCCGCTTGTGATGTGCTTATGGCTCTTGTCCATTCTTCCTGCCTGTAGTATTTTATTTAGTGGTCAGGAGTTCGGGAGTTGCAGTAGTTCAGACGTATGTCTTTACTGTTTCCGCTTGTGATGTGCTTATGGCTCTTGTCCATTCTTCCTGCCTGTAGTATTTTATTTAGTGGTCAGGAGTTCGGGAGTTGCAGTAGTTCAGACATTTGGCTTTGCTTTGTCGAGACAGATGGCCGCTTTGCTTCATTCCTTCTGTTGTTGGTTTATCCATGTCTGTTCTTAATCCCTTATTCCGCTGTTGTTTATTATTCCATTGCAATATCCGAGAAGCAGTTTGCTGGCTTCTTCTATCCTTTCATATAAGGATTGGAATTGTGTGCTGTCAATGTATCCGAGGTCTCTCGACAATATTATGTAGTCGCGGCATTCTTCAAGGCTGCCTTGGGCGATGTTCATGAAGCGCAGCTTGTCGGCCTTGCCCAGTTTCTTGTAGCCCTCGGCAATGTTTGCCTCGATGGAGATGGCCGCCCGTCGGAACTGCGACGTGAGGCCAAAGCGCTCTTCGTCGGGAAAATGTTTGGTGGCCTCATAAACGTTAAGCACAAACTTATGGGCTTTCTGCCATGCAACGATGTTCTCAAAATTGAATGTCACCATGTTTGTGTTATGCTTGTTTCGTTTGACTACCGGAATGCTTTGTGGCGTAGACGGTGCCGATGCCTGTTTCTGATGATAAAATCCTGCGAATGTGGTTTGGCTTGGCGCACACAAAAACATTTGTCTGAACTCCTGCAACTCCTGAACTCCTGCAACTCCTAAAGATACCCTCAGCTCAACAACTGCGTCAGGAACACGTCGGAGCAGAGAATCAGCACGCTGCTGCTGACCACGGCGTCGGTGCTGGCCTTGCCCACGTTGACCGAGCCGCCCTCGACAGTATAGCCGAAGTACGACGGCACGCTCGATATGATGAAGGCAAAGAAGAGGCTCTTGATGATGCTCATCCATACGAACCATGGGTTGAAGGCGTGCTGCAGGCCGGCGGTCAGGTCTTCGGGCGAGAGCACGTGGCCTATGTATGCCGTGCCGTATGCGCCGAGTATTCCCGTGGCCGAAGAGAAGATGACCAGGAAGGGCATGATGGTGATCAGGCCGAGCACTTTGGGCAGGATGAGGTAGCAGGCCGAGTTGACGCCCATGATGTCGAGGGCGTCAATCTGCTGGGTGACGCGCATCGTGCCTATTTCGGAGGCTATGTTCGAGCCAACCTTGCCCGCAAGTATGAGGCACATGATTGACGACGAGAACTCCAGCAGCATTATCTCGCGCGTCACGTAGCCCGTGGTCCACCGCGGCATCCACGGGCTTTGAATGTTGAGCTTCATCTGTATGCATATCACCGCCCCGATGAAAAACGATATCAGCAGCACGATGCCAATGGAGTTGACACCGAGCTGGGCCATTTCCTTCAGGTATTCCTTGAAGAACATGCGCATGCGCTCGGGCCGCTGGAACGTGCGCCCCATCAGCTCGAGGTAGCGGCCGAGGCTGTTCAGCCATTTGTATATTACCATCCTTTGAGTCATTTGTCACTGCAAAGGTAGCTATTATCCAATAGAAACCGAAATGTTGCAGTGGGTTTTTTGCTTCGCGTTCGTTAAAAATGGTGTATGTGGCAGGTGCTGCCGTGGCGGGCCGTGTGCCGTGTCGGGCCATGGCTTTGCATTTGTTTATGTGATTTTAAGGGGCATTCGCTTCGCATACTCGAATTTTTGCTGTACCTTTGCACAGGTTATAAGCATTATGGACGAAAACATCAGCATCTCGGCAGGGCCTGCCGTAGACGAGAGAAAGCAGGGAGGAATGACGCTTCGCACCGAAGGGCTGGTAAAGCGCTACGGCAAGCGCACCGTGGTCAACGACGTTTCCATCGACGTCAAGCAGGGGGAGATTGTGGGGTTGCTCGGGCCCAACGGGGCCGGCAAGACCACGTCGTTCTACATGACCACAGGCCTTATCGTGCCCAACTCAGGCCACATCTACCTCGACGACCTCGACATATCCAAGTTTCCGGTGTACAAGCGTGCGCGGGCGGGCATAGGCTATCTTGCCCAGGAGAACAGTGTGTTCCGCAAGATGAGCGTAGAAGACAACATACTCTCAGTGCTCGAGATGACGGGCAAGCCACGTGAGTACCAGATGGAGAAGCTCGAGAGCCTGATAAAGGAGTTCCGGCTGCAGAAGGTGCGCAAGAACAAGGGCGACCAGCTGTCGGGAGGCGAGCGCCGCCGCACGGAGATTGCGCGCTGCCTGGCCATCGACCCTAAGTTCATAATGCTCGACGAGCCTTTCGCCGGTGTCGACCCCATTGCCGTTGAAGACATACAGCAGATTGTCTGGAAGCTGAAATACCGCAACATCGGCATCCTTATCACCGACCACAACGTGCAGGAGACGCTGTCGATAACCGACCGTGCATACCTGCTTTTCGAGGGGCGCATACTCTTCCAGGGCAGTCCCGAAGAGCTTGCGTCGAACAAGATTGTCAGGGAAAAGTATCTCAGCAACAGCTTTGTGCTGCGCAAGAAAGACTTCCAGTTGATGGAAGAAGAGCGCAAGGCGCGAGAAAACGAAGTCTAAGCAAGATTAAGTGTTAAGTATTAGTGATTAGTGATTAAGTTATGAAGGATTAAGGGTTAAAAGCGGGAGGCGCTAATTCAATGCTTGGATGCTGTCTGTTGTCACAGCAAGTATTTGCGTCTGAACCCACGGTTCCCGTTCCTTTAATACTTAACTCTTAATACTTAATCACTAATCACTAATCACTAATACTTAACACTTAACACTCTCTCACATTGAGTATCCCCAGTCTTTTAGGGCGTATCCCCAGTTTTCTTCCACGAGCCTTACCGTGCGGTCGTCATACTTGTATGCGTTTTTCTTGTAGCCCTTCTTCTTGTCGGTGTAGGCCCTTATGGCCTCTTCGGCCTCTTTGAATCCGGGCAGCCCCAGGTCGGCATATATCTGGCGCGTCATGCCGAAGGCGTCGGTCTCGTAGTCCTCAAACTTCACCTCGACAAGGTTGCCCTTGGGTATGAGCGCCTTGTCGGCCTGGTAGCGCTTGTACAGCTTTGTGTATATGTCGAGGATGTTGCGTTCCATCTCCTCGGGACTGATGTCTTCGAGCTTCAGCGGCTTTATGGTGTTGTTGAAGAAGCTGCGCGTGCTCTCAAACACCGTGTAGGGATTGCGCACAAGGTAAATGAACTTGGCGTCGGGAAACATCTTTACCAGTTCGCGCACGCGCCCGGTGTGCGGCGGGTTCTTCGACAGGAACTGCGTGCCGTGGGTGTTCCACAGGCTGATCTTTATCAGCTTGGTGAACACCTTCTCAAACACCCGCAGCTCCTCGGGCGTTATTCGCTCGAAGGTGAGGTAGCGGTCGCAGTATTCGTGCATGTATTTCGGGAAGAACCAGAAGTTGTAATACGTGTACGGCATCATGTTGGCCAGTGCAAACTCCTCCTCCTGCGGAAGGTCCACCGACAGCTCCATGTTGTCGGTGGGTCGCTTGTCGGGCATCAGCCACGCCATGTTTTTCTTGAAGAACGCCTGCCCGAACATCATTAGATGCGGGAAGACGGTCTGGTATGTGGTGTTGTAGCCGAAGTGTCTGTCGCACGAGAACACGTTGTGCATGAACGTTGTGCCGCTCCGCCAGTGGCCCAGTATGAACACTGGCGGGTGCTCCAGCGGCTTGTCGGCCAGCCGGCGGCGGTAGCGTGCGTCCTGTATTGGCGTGAGCAGGCTCAGCAGCCGGCACACGGCCTTGGTGAGCATGTACTTCTGTCTGTATCCACTGTCGATGTCGCGCCCGTCGCACACGGCCCTGAACGTGGCCCAGTCGGCTCCCACGAGCGTGTTGATGGGCAGTTTGTTGAATTCGAGTAATCCCATGGTGCTATGCTTCGTTGATTATGTCTTCCACTGCCTGCTGCATCTTGTCGGGCGCTATGGCCGTGGCCCCGGGCTGCGCCTTCCCGTCGGCCGCTATGGCCAGGCATACGTCGCCGGGCCTCACTGCCACGGCTTCCGGCCTTGTGCAGCACGCCACGGCCACGCCGCCGTCGGCCAGCTTGCGGGCCATGGCCTCGGCGTCGGCACCGAGGCACTCGCCCGGCGTCAATGCCACGGCATACCGGCCTATGTCGAACAGGCGCCGCTCGAGCGTCAGCGCCAGCAGGCTTTGCTGCGCGTCGGTGCCACCCTCAATCCAGTATACCCGTCCTTGCTGCCCTATGCGCTCGGTGCGCTCGTCGTCGGCCACTATCGACCGGCCGTCCTCCATGCGCAGCCTGTCGTCGTCGGAGATGGGCGTAAACAGGTCGGCGGTGTCGGCCTTGGCTGTTATCATGCCCACGGCCGAGGTGTTGTTGGTCACGGGGTCGATGATGATGAACGACCCGCAGCTCTTGTTCTTCATGTAAGGGTCGAAGAACAGCTCCTTGTTTGTGGTGATTACCACCTTGCCTATCTCGTTGAGCTTGAGCGCGTCGGCGTTCGACTGCTCCATCGTGTTCACGTCTACTCGGTAGCGTATGCCGTCGATGCGTGCCCTTGTGGTGTTGGTTGTCTGCTTGAGGTAGAACTGCTTGCTGCAGTCCATGGGCTCCTCGTCCATCCATACGAGCATGGCCTCGAAGCACCGCGCCGTGACGGGTTGGTTGTCGGGGTGCACGAGCATCTCGCCCCGCGACACGTCAATCTCGTCGTCGAGCGTCAGCGTGACGCACTGCGGCGGGAATGCGCAGTCGAGGTCGCCGTCCTGGGTCACGATGGCCTTCACCCGGCTCTTCTTGCCCGACGGCAGGGCCATCACCTCGTCGCCCTTGCGCACCACGCCCGAGGCCACCTTGCCGCAGAACCCGCGGAAGTCGAGGTTGGGGCGCAGCACATACTGCACGGGGAAACGGAAGTCGGCCATGTTCTGGTCGTTGCCCACGCTGACGGTCTCGAGGAATCCGAGCAGCGTCGGCCCGTCGTACCACGGCGTGCGCTCCGACTTCTCCACCACGTTGTCGCCGTCGAGTGCCGATAGCGGTATGCACTGTATGTCGGGTATGCCGAGGGGCTTGACGAAGTCCATGTATTCGGCCACGATGCCGTCGAACGTCTGCTTGGCAAAGCCCACCAGGTCCATCTTGTTGACGGCCAGCACCACATGCTTTATACCCAGCAGCGACACGAGGAACGTGTGGCGCCGCGTCTGCGTGATTACCCCGTTGCGCGCGTCGACCAGTATGACGGCCAGCGATGCCGTTGAGCCGCCTGTTATCATGTTGCGCGTATACTGCTCGTGCCCCGGGGTGTCGGCGATGATAAACTTGCGCTTGTTGGTCGAGAAGTAGCGGTAGGCCACGTCGATGGTTATGCCCTGCTCGCGCTCGGCCTTGAGCCCGTCGAGCAGCAGGGCGTAGTCAATGTGGTCGCCGGCGTTGCCCATGCGCTTGCTGTCGCGCTCGAGGGCGTCGAGCTGGTCTTCGTATATTTTCTTGCTGTCGAAAAGCAGCCGCCCTATCAGTGTCGACTTGCCGTCGTCCACCGAGCCGGCTGTGAGGAAGCGCAGCAAGTCCTTGCGCTCGTCGTTGTCGAGGAATTCTTCTATCGACATCCTCTTGCCGTTCTGGTTGTCTATGTCGTTCATAATCTTGTATGCTTTTTTGTTTGGAGGGATGATATTGCTGGTGAGGGGGTGAGGCTGTCGTGGCTGTCTTCGCCCCGAGATTGCCTGCCGCAAGCCCTGGCCTATTGCCGCCCGGAGGAGTTCAGGGGTTTCAGGGGTTTCAGGGGTTCAGGAGTTCAGGAGTTCAGGAGTTGCAGGAGTTCAGGAGTTGCAGGAGTTGCAGGAGTTGCAGGAGTTCAGGAGTTCAGACATTTGCATTTGACTATCACCTCGCAGCCCATCTTCAATCCTTGATTCTTAGCTTGGAGTTCAGGAGTTGCAGGAGTTCAGGAGTACAGACATTTGCATTTGACTATCACCTCGCAGCCCATCTTCAATCCTTCATCCTTCATCCTTAATTCTTCATCCTTCATCCTTAATTCATCACCCTTAATTCTCATTCCCTCAGAAATATCCCTCTCGTTTCTTTTGCTCCATGCTCGAGTCCTGGTCGAAGTCAATCACCCTGGTCGTGCGTTCCGACTTGGTGGTGGTCATCATCTCCTCCACAATCTTCTCTATCGTGTCGGCTTCCGACTCCACGGCACCCGTCAGTGGCCAGCATCCAAGGGTGCGGAACCTTATCTTCTTCGTCTCTATCTTGTCGCGGTACTTCTCGGGCAGCCTGTCGTCGTCGGGCATGATGAGGTTGCCGTCAATCTCCACGCAGGGCCGTTCCTTGGCGAAATAGAGCGGCACTATTGGTATCTTCTCTATCCGGATGTACTGCCAGATGTCGAGCTCCGTCCAGTTTGACAGCGGGAACACGCGTATGTTCTCGCCCTTGCGCACCCTCGTGTTGTATATGTCCCACAGCTCCGGCCTCTGGTTCTTGGGGTCCCACTGGTGGAACTTGTTGCGGAACGAGAAGATGCGCTCCTTGGCCCTCGACTTCTCCTCGTCGCGCCGTGCTCCCCCGAAGGCCGCGTCAAACTTGTATTTGTCGAGCGCGTTGAGCAGCGCCTGCGTCTTCATCAGGTCTGTGTGCACCTTGCTGCCGTGAGTGAACGGGCCCACGCCCTCGCGGAAAGCCTTCATGTTTGACTCCACGATGAGCTTCCAGCCGTGGGTTCGGGCATACTCGTCGCGGAACGCAATCATCTCCTTGAACTTCCATTTCGAGTCGATGTGCATCAGCGGGAAAGGCGGTTTGCCCGGATAGAAGGCCTTCTCGGCCAAGTGGGCCATTACCGACGAGTCCTTGCCTATGCTGTACAGCATGACAGGGTTTTCAAACTCGGCAGCCACCTCGCGTATGATGTAAATCGATTCGGCCTCGAGCTGCTTCAGATGGCTCAAATTGTAATCTTCTGCCATATATGTTCAGTTTTGTTTGTTTATCCTTGGTAAAATGCTGTTTAGTATCTCTTTCACGCTGTCGGCGAGCGGCATGGCCGACGTGTCTACCGTCATGGCCGGCGCCGCGGGCGCCTCGAAGGGTGCCGATATGCCGGTGAACTCGCGTATCTCGCCGCGGCGCGCCTTGGCGTACAGGCCCTTCACGTCGCGCTGCTCGCACACGCTGAGCGGCGTGTTGACGTATATCTCAAAGAAGTCGGCCTCGCCCACAATGCCGGCGGCCATGCGCCGCAGCTCCTCGCTGGGGCTTATGAATGCCGCTATGGTCACTATGCCTGTGTCTACGAACAGGCGCGCCACCTCGGCTATGCGCCTGATGTTCTCGCGCCTGTCGGCGGGCGAGAAGCCAAGGTTGTTGTTGATGCCCGAGCGGATGTTGTCGCCGTCGAGTATGCGGCACAGTATGCCGCGCCTTTGCAGTTCGCGCTCCAGGGCTATGGCCAGCGTGCTCTTGCCCGAGCCGCTCAGCCCCGTCATCCATATCATGATGCCGCGTTGGCCCAGCAGGGCCTCCTTGTCGGCCCGGGTGAGCATCTTGTCGAATATGGGGTATATATGTTCCATGTCGCTATGGTTTTGTCAGGCTGCCGGCACAAACGGCCATATCATCGGGATGAGGCTTACAGACACCACCATCACTATGAAGTCCATGGGCAGGCCTATCTTTATGAAGTCGGTGAAACGGTAGTTGCCCGCTCCCTGCACTATCAGGTTGGTCTGGTAGCCTATGGGGGTGGCGAAGCCGGCCGAGGCCGCTATGCAGATGGCTATGAAGAAAGGCATGGGGTCGACGCCAAACTTGGCGGCCGTCTCCAGTGCCAGCGGGAATGCCAGGGCGGCCGCGGCGTTGTTGGTTATCAGCTCCGTGATCACGAGCGTGACGAAGTAGAGCATGGCCAGTGCGCCCCAGGCGCCCATCTGCCCGGCCACGCTCTTTATCGAGTTGGCTATCAGCGCGGCCAGGCCCGACTCTTCCATGGCCGCGCTTATGGCAAAGGCGCAGGCTATGGTTATCAGTATGTCCCAGCTGATGTACTTGGTGTATTTCTTCGGTGGGAACAGCTTGAGCCACGCCATCACCACGGCTGTCACCGAGGCAAAGAAGAACATGTCCATCTTCACCCCCGGGAAGCGCTCCTTGACGGCAGGCAGCTCGCCTATGGTGGCGCCGGCTATCATTATGATGAGCAGCGCAAGGGCCGTCCACTTCTTCCACACGGGCATGGGCCGCGTGGGTATCTCGCGCCCGTTGGTCATCATCAGGAACACCGAAGAGTCGCCCCAGGTGCGCGTAAACGCGTCGTCGGCCAGCAGCACGAGCGTGTCGCCCTGCTGCAGGCGCACCTCGCCCAGGTTGTCGGTTATCACCTGGCCGCCCTGCCTTATCTCTTTCACCTCGGCACCGTAGCGCCGCTTGAAGTCGAAGTTCTTAAGCTTGCGCTTCAGCCCGGGGAAGCGCGAGGCCAGCACCACCTCTACCACGTGCATGCCGGCGGCCTCCTGCGTGTCGGCCTCTTCGTCCTCAAACGTGTCGGGGCGCTCTTCGGGCAGCAGCCTCCCCGAGGTGAGCACGATGAAGGCCAGGCCCACCAGCGTGATGGGTATGCCTATGTATGCCAGGTCGAACATCTTGAGCCCCTCCATGCCGCGGTCTATCATCATGCCGTGTATCACAAGGTTGGTCGAGGTGCCTATGAGCGTGCACAGCCCGCCGAGTATAGTGGCATACGACAGCGGTATGAGGAACTTGGTGCAGGGCAGGCCAACGCGCTTGGCCCAGTTTTTCAGTATCGGGGCGAATATCACCACCACCGGCGTGTTGTTGAGGAAGGCCGAGAAACTGCTCACTATCGGAAGTATGCGCAGCTGCGCCCGCGTCACCGTGGCCCCCTGTCCGGGCAGCAGTTTCTTTACCACCGTGGTCAGGGCGCCGCTCTGCCTGATGCCCTCGCTCACGAGGAAGAGCAGCCCCACGGTTATCATGCCCCTGTTGCTGAAGCCGGCCACCATCTGCTTGGGCGTTATTATGCCCGTGGCCATGAACACCACCACCACGCTGAGCAGCACTATGCCCGGGCGCATCTTGTCGCGGATGAGGGCCATCAGCATGGCCGCCAGGCACAGGATTACGAAGATTATCTCAAAGTTCATGGGCGTAGGGTGTTGTTGCGTGGCCGTCTTTGCGGCGCACTATGAACCAAGGGTTGTGCAGGTCTGGCTTGTTGTAGGCCAGCGGTGTGCCGTCGTCGGCCCTCACCACCTCGCATCCGGCGGCTGTGGCTATGGCGTGGCCGGCGGCCGTGTCCCATTCCATGGTGGGCGCAAAGCGCGGGTAGACGTCGGCAAGGCCCTCGGCCACCATGCACATCTTCAGCGAGCTGCCCCTCGACATCATGGCCATGGCCGGGTGGGATGTGCGCAAGGCGTCGATGAAGGCGCGGGTCTCGTCGCTCAGGTGGGAGCGCGATGCCACCACGGTGAACGGCCGTTGCTGCCCTGCCACGGGCAGCGCCGCCGACGCCGCGGCCAGTTCGCCGATGTCGGCAAAGCGCCTGTCGGAGCCCACTTTCGATGCCTTGCCGGCCCCGCGCCCGCGCAGTCCCCAATACAGTTCGCGCGTGGCGGGCACGTAGATGGCCCCGGCCACGGGCGTGCCCCCTTCGGCCAGTGCTATGTTCACGGTGAAGTCGCCGTTTTTCTTGATGAATTCCTTGGTGCCGTCGAGCGGGTCGACAATCCACATGCGCTCCCAGTGGCGCCGCTCGCCGTAGGGCGCGTGGGCGCTTTCCTCGCTCAGTATGCTTATGCCTGTGGGCTGCAAGGCGGCCGCTATGGCGGCGTCGGCCCTCCGGTCGGCCTTGGTCAGCGGCGAGTTGTCGGCCTTCAGCTCTATGCCGAAGTCCTGGGCCGGGTCGTCGTATACGTTCATTATCTCGCCGCCGGCGCCGATGGCGGCGTTGACGGCTGTAGTAAGCAGTGTTTCAATCGTATCCATAATCATGGTCATTCGGGGGATTCCCCACGGGTATCCCTATGGTTAGGCTTGCAAAGGTAACATCTATTTCTCGCCTTACGCCATTTGCGGGCCGTCTTTTATTTGTAATTAACATATTATAAAGCGATGGCGGAATATTTTAACCCCAGCAGCCTGCCGGGCCGCCGGCGCCACGGTGGCCTGTCGGGGGGTGGGCGCAAGCAGGACGTTTTTGTGTGTGGCCTTGAGTGCGGCATGGCCGTGTAAGCCCCTTCGGCTGCGCTTTTCAGCCACAGTGCTGCCACTCGGTAAGGTATGGTCGGTGAAGCAGGCCGTTTGGTGAAAGAGAAATGCAGGTGTGAAGGAAATCCGGCCATGGTGGGCATCGGCCGTATTTGCCCTGCGAATGGCCTGTGTCGCAATGCCAAACGGTATGTTTCGCATGGCTGTTCGCCCCGTCTCCCGCGGGCGCCCCTCGGGCGCGTGGCCGCCGTTGGCGCGTGGCTGCCCGGCGCCGTGAAAAAATGTTTGCCACATCAGTTGCCCGTCCGTATTAATTTTGCTACCTTTGCATGGCAGCGCCGTGCCCGGCCGCCGCTGGGGCAGGCGGGTGCCGGTTGGCGGCTTGGGGCTCCGCGCCCCGGGTTAGGGCCGTGGGGGCAGTCCGGCGCAGGCTCAACATACATATTCAGACTATGGCAATCTTCACAAGGCATTTGGCGGCAAGGGCCGTGGCCGTGGTGTTTGCGGCATGGCAGGCCCTTGCGAGCAGCGGCGCGGCGTGGGAGGCGCGCGTGGTCGACGCCGCCACCGGCAAGCCGTTGCCGTCGGCCAGCGTCAAGACGGCGGCCGGCCGCAAGACCATAACCAACTCCGAGGGGTGGTTTGAGGTGGAGTGCGCCCCGGCCGAGAGCGTCACCGTGTCGTTCGTTGGCTACAGGCCGGTGACGGTGGCTGCCTCGCCTGCCGCCTCGCGGGTGGCCTTGCAGCCCATGGCCGTGAGCCTGGAGGAGGTGGTGGTGATGCCCGTCGACAATGTGGTGAAGGGCGTCATCGCCGAGGCCCGGCGCCAGATGAAGAAGCAAAGGCGGCGCAAGACCACGTTTTTCTACCGCCAGATATCGTTTGCCGACGGCGAGTGCATCGAGGTGCTCGAGGCTTTCTTCAAGGCCAAGCCGGTGGTGGCCGTCAGCGACATGGCGCTGATGTACGGGCGCTACGCGGCGGTCGGGGCCGACAGCACGGCGGCCCCGTCGTTTTTCGGCAACTTCTTCACATACTCGCAGATGGAGCTCGTGGGCGGCGAGCGGCCCCTGGACACGCAAGACGTGATGCCGCTCGTAGACAATTACGCCACCTATTACGATGTGGGCCTGCGCGTGATAACCGACGGCAGGCGCCGGCTCATGGTGCTGCGGTTCAGGCCCAGGGCCGGGGTGGGGCGCCCCATACTCGATTGCGAGCTCTACGTAGACATGCGCAGCATGCACATACTGCGCTGCGTGGGCAAAGGTGTCAACATGCGCGTGCTCAACATGTTCAACAAGGTGAATGTGGTGTCAGAGGTAGACGACATGTCTTTCGACATCAACATGGCCGACGAGGGCGGCTATTCCGAGGTGGAGTCGATGGCGGTGAGCGTTTCTTTCGCCTGCCGGGGCACGCGCAGCCACATCCGCTCGCTAATGTTCAACGTGGGCAAGGGCAAGAGGCTGAGGCAGGGGCGCTATATGCTGTTCTTCGACAACCTGCAGCGCAAGATAGACCGACAGGGGTATGACGCCGGCTTCTGGCGCGACAACGAGGTGGTGAAGCGCACGCCGCTGGAAGAAAAGGCCGTGCGGATGTTTGAGCGCCGCAATCTTTTCGGGCAGTTCTGACGCCACGCCACATGTGCTGAGGGCGGCAGGTATAGATGCTTTTCTTTGAGCAGCTACGGCGTGCCCACCAGAATCTGGCTGTGCCGTGCTTGCATTCAATATAAGTAGCTGTTCAAAATTAACCGATACAATATACTTTGCAGGTGTCCACTGTATCTTTGCCACCATCTTGTGTGCTCTTTCGGGCCGCATATCAAAGTCTCATCGGTAGCGTAGCCCGCTACGCTCTCTCTTCGGACTTTGGCATGCATCTCCGAAATAGCGCACAATTTGCTGGCAATTAATTTTGAACACCTACTTAATAAATTATGTTAAGGCAAAACAAATAATCAGCTAAAATGAGCCGGTTAGTATAGAAAAGTGTTATATTAGCAGCCTAAATCATGTAAAATGTCAAAAGTCTGCTTATGAAACACATAGTGCATTTGTTGCTATTGTTTTTTGTTTCCATTCCATTGCTTCCCCCTTCAGCAGAGGAACAAGATTATGGGAAATGCTACATATATACTTTAGGCGGCACCAAGGTTGGCAGAGTAGAGTCGTGTCACGGCACTTTGTCGGCTGGCATGTATGTGTTAAAGAACGGACATAATCATAGTGTTGGCAAAATATGTGTCGTGCGATAATCTTGTTTGCCACTCTCTGGGCATTGGCATATAATGTCGTTGGCGCAGAAATTACTGATGACAGTATTGGAAACCTTCATTTGGTTGCTGTTATAGACGGTTGTTCTGTCCATGGCTCGGCAATTGCCGAGGACAATGACAGTTGCCTGTTCTTTCTTTCAGATGAAAAAGGAGAACCGGTTGATATTGGCAATTTGCATGTTTCATGGTTTGCGCAGTGCCACAGGGCTGGCCAGCCAGAGTTGAAGCATGAATACGGTCTTGGCAATGATGCTTCGTTTGCAGCGTTCAAGGTGAAACCGCGTATTTGGGGTGTGACGTTTGGCAAAGGGAGCTATTTGACGGCTTATGGTGTTCCGATGGCCGTTAGCGACACTGTTTCGATTGTCTGCCGGTTTTCGTCGGGTAGTGAAAGTGTGGACTATAGTGTCATGTTGAAATTGGATGTGTTGCCACCAACACCGACGTTGAAGATAGTTTCGATGGTTTACGATGAGACTTGCGTTTGGGGAGACGACCCGTTTGACTGTTCATTGGTGACCATCGAGTATGGTGGGAGTGCATTTGATTTTGCGCTGTCGACCATTCGTGACAATGGGGCCACACCGCCAACATTTGTGAATTATGACATTTTGATTCGCCAGACCAATTGCCTGATACTGTGAGCTATTATGTGTATTATGGTAGCAGCTTTCTCTTCGGTGTGTCAAATGGATATGGATGGAGCGGTACGGAATGGATAACGCCAGACTGGGAGGCGTCTGGCATATCAGAGGTCAAGGTTGAGGCTGGTGGTGTAGGCATGTCGATAGGCAACGGTTTTTGCAACATTTCGTCAGATTCACCATTGGGTAATGTCTCCGTCACAGGCTTAGGGGGGCAAGTCTTTCTTTTCGGGTGTTGTCCATGCGAACAGTGTCTGCATATCGCTTCCCAAAGGTTTCTACATATTGAGAATACTTCGAGAGAGAGAGGGAAAAGAATTTGTACGTAGGATATTGATTAAGTAATTATGAAACAGGTTGTTCCATTGGCATTGATGTGCTGCCTGTCAGCTGCAATGTGCGCACAAGGAACAACAGCAGGTGTTTATTAAGTAGTTGTTCAAAATTAATTGCCATCAAATTGTGCGCTATTTCTGAGATGCATGCCAAAGTCCGAAGAGAGAGCGTAGCGGGCTACGCGACCGATGAGACTTTGGTATGCGGCCCGAAAGAGCACACAAGATGGTGGCAAAGATATAGAGGACACCTGCAAGGTCTATTGTATCGGTTAATTTTGAACAGCTACTTATGCCTTTCTGCCTACCCAAAGGGGGGAGCTTTGTCGCGTCAATGAACAGTCGGTATCCATCAACGTTCAGGCTTACATACTACAACGACAATGGTGAGGTAGTGGGAGAGCCGCTGACGATTGACTTGACCGATGAGGCCACATTGGCCTTCAGTTCATCGATACGCCTGTGGCTGGATGGGAAGCGTCTCCGTTTCAAGATAAACTCTTCGTCGCCTGACAGTATGCAAAGGCCTTTCTTGATACGGAACATGGCAAATGCTTTGTACGGTAAAAATGGTATGATAGGCGGCAGTGAAGGAAGCGTCGACGTGGCAGAATTGCCGTCGGGCGTCTATACATTTTCAACAACAATAGACGGCAAGCATTGCTCTGTCAAGTGGACGAAATGACAAGGGGCAACATGGCCGTGCGGCATTAGTTAAAAATCCGAAATTGTTAGGCTGTTACACCATTTATCTGTAATTTTGCAACTCATATTAAGAACATCAAAAAATTAATAAATAGCAGACAGATGAATATTTCATTCGAGAACCCCGACAAAATCAACGGCCAGCTCACGCTGACCATTGAGAAGGAGGATTATGAGAAAGATGTAGAGAAGCAGCTTAAGGATTACCGCAAGAAAGCCAACATGCCGGGCTTCCGTCCGGGCATGGTGCCCATGGGGCTCATCAAGCGCCAGTATGGCGAGGCCGTTAAGGTGGACGTCATCAACAAGCTCATAGGCGAGAAGCTCTATGGCTACGTCCGCGACAACAAGATACAGATGCTCGGCGAGCCGCTGCCCAACGAGGAGAAGCAGAAGCCCGTTGACTTCAAGGCCGACGGCCCGTTTGAGTTTGTGTTCGACATCGCCGTGGCCCCGGAGTTCAAGGCCGAGCTTGGCGAGGGCGACACTGTTGACTACTACGACATCGAGGTGGACGACGAGCTCGTGAACCGCCAGGTGGACATGTTCGCATCGCGCGCAGGCCACTACGACAAGGTGGAAGACTACGACCCCGCGAAGAACGACATGCTGAAGGGCGACCTGCGCGAGCTCGGCCCCGACGGCAACGCCAAGGAAGACGGCGTAGTGGTTGAGGGAGCCGTGCTCATGCCCGAATATATTAAGGTGGAAGAGCAGAAAAACCTGTTCGACGGCGCCAAGCTGGGCAGCGTCATCACGTTCAACCCGAAGAAGGCTTACCCGGAGAACGACGCCGAGATAACGTCGCTGCTAAAGATAGACAAGGAGAAGGCAGCCACGATGGAGTCTGACTTCACCTACCTCGTGACGGAAATATCGCGCTTCGTCAAGGCCGAGGTCAACCAGGAGCTGTTTGACAACGTGTTCGGCAAGGACGAGGTGAAGAGCGAGGAGGAGTTCCGCCAGAAGATAAGCGAGGGCATCAAGGCCCAGCTGGCCACCGACTCCGACTATAAGTTCCTGCTCGACGTGCGCAAGTACATGGAAGACAAGGTGGGCGAGCTCCAGTTCCCCGACGCCATGCTCAAGCGCGTGATGCTCAAGAACAACGAAGACCGCGGCCAGAAGTTCGTCGACGACAACTACGCCGCAAGCATCGTCGAGCTGAAGTGGCACCTGATAAAGGAGCAGCTGGTTGCCGACAACGGCATCAAGGTAGACGACAACGACGTGAAGAACGTTGCGAAGGAAACCGCACGCATACAGTTTGCACAGTATGGCATGGCCAACGTGCCCGACGAATACATCGAGAAGTATGCCAGCGACATGCTCAAGGAGCGCAAGAACGTGGACAGCCTTGTAGACCGCGCCATAGACGTGAAGCTCATCGAGGCACTCAAGGGCAAGGTGAAACTGAATAAGAAATCCATCTCGCTCGACGACTTCAACAAGATGATGCAGGAAAAATAAGGGGTTTTAAGAAAAAAAAGCCCCACAGAAAGAAGGTTATCGACTTTTTTTATTAACTTTGTTCCACGGAACAAGTAAATAAGGTCGGCAGCCTTCTTTTTTAGTGCCTTATTCCGATAACATTAAAAACAACATTTAAAGATAAATATGAACGACTTCAGAAAATATGCCACACGGCATTTGGGAATCAACGGGCAGGTGCTCGACGGCGTGATAAGCGCCCAGTCGCAGTATCTCAACCCATACATTCTCGAGGAGCGCCAGCTTAACGTGACGCAGATGGACGTGTTCTCGCGCCTGATGATGGACCGCATCATCTTCCTCGGCACGCCCATCGACGACTATACGGCCAACACCCTGCAGGCCCAGCTGCTCTACCTCGACTCCGTTGACCCGGGCAAAGACATATCGATATACATCAACTCGCCCGGCGGCAGCGTCACCGCAGGGCTCGGCATCTACGACACCATGCAGTTCATCTCGAGCGACGTGGCCACCATCTGCACCGGCATGGCCGCCTCGATGGCCGCCGTGCTGCTCGTGGCCGGCGCCGAAGGCAAGCGCTCGGCCCTCACCCACAGCCGCGTGATGATTCACCAGCCGCTGGGCGGAGTGCAGGGCCAGGCCTCAGACATCGAGATAGAGGCAAAGGAGATAATGAAGTTCAAGAAAGAGCTTTACACCATCATATCCGAGCATTCGCACACCCCGTACGACAAAGTGTGGAACGACTCCGACCGCAACTACTGGATGACGGCCGACGAGGCCCGCGAGTATGGGATGATAGACACGGTGCTGACAAAAAAGAAGTAAGCGGTGGCAATGAAGAAAGTGTGCAGCTTCTGCGGAAGGAGCGACAAGGACGTGAGGCTCCTGATAACGGGGCTTACAGGTTACATCTGTGAGGATTGCGCCACGCAGGCATACCATATAGTGCAGTCGGCGGGCCTCGGCGAGCCGGAAGCCAAGAAGAGCGACAGGTTCCAGATAAAGAAAGTGCCGAAGCCAACCGAAATCAAGGCCTACCTCGACGAATACATCATAGGGCAGGACGAGGCCAAGCGCAACCTCTCGGTGGCCGTCTACAACCACTACAAGCGCTTGCAGCAGCCCGACGACCCCTCGGGCGTGGAGATAGAGAAGAGCAACATCATCATGGTGGGCAGCACCGGCACGGGCAAGACGCTGCTGGCGCGCACCATAGCCAAGCTGCTCGACGTGCCGTTCACCATCGTCGACGCCACGGTGTTCACCGAGGCGGGATACGTGGGCGAAGACGTGGAGAGCATACTCTCGCGGCTGCTCCAGGTGGCCGACTACGATGTGCCCGCCGCCGAGCGCGGCATAGTCTTCATTGACGAGATAGACAAGATAGCCCGCAAGAGCGACAACCCGTCGATAACGCGCGACGTCAGCGGCGAGGGCGTGCAGCAGAGCCTCTTGAAACTGCTCGAGGGAACCGTCGTCAACGTGCCCCCCAAGGGCGGGCGCAAGCACCCCGACCAAGACTACACCCAGGTGGACACGCGCAACATACTGTTCATCTGCGGCGGGGCCTTCGACGGCATAGAGCGCAAGATAGCCCAAAGGCTCAACACCCACACCGTGGGCTACAACTCGGTGCAGAACGTGAGGAAAATAGACAAGGAAGACCTCATGCAGTACATCCTGCCGCAAGACCTCAAGGCCTTTGGCCTCATACCCGAGATAATAGGCCGCCTGCCGGTGCTCACCTACCTCAAGCCGCTCGACCGCGACGCCCTTGCCCGCATCCTTACCGAGCCCAAGAACTCGATAGTGAAGCAATACGCCAAGCTGTTTGCCATGGACGGCATAGAGCTGACGTTCAGCGACGAGGCCCTGAACCTCATCGTCGACAAGGCCGTAGAGTACAAGCTCGGCGCCCGCGGGCTCCGCTCCATCGTCGAAAGCATAATGATGGACGCCATGTTCGAGGTGCCGTCCACCGACGCAAAGACCTTTGAGGTCACTCTCGATTATGCCCGGCAGCAGCTGGATAAGTCACATTTGCAGAAGCTCGCTTCCTGAGATGTGCCCAGGCCGGCCTTCAGGCCTGCAACATACGAATAACCCTGGCGGCCGGGATGACGCGGCTGCCCCAACCAAACCACGATATGACAGACAAGGTTAATCTTACAGAAGCGCTTAAGAAATATTTCGGTTTCGACAAGTTCAAGGGCGACCAGGAAGCCATCATACGCAACGTGCTCGACGGGCACGACACATTCGTGCTCATGCCCACGGGCGGTGGCAAGTCGCTGTGCTACCAACTGCCGTCGCTGCTCATGGATGGCACGGCCATAGTCATCTCCCCCCTCATAGCGCTGATGAAGAACCAGGTTGACGTGATCAGCAACCTCAGCGAGGTGCAGGGGGTGGCCCACTACCTCAACTCGTCGCAGAACAAGGCCGCCATCGACCAGGTGAAGGCCGACATCCGCGCCGGGCGCACCAAGCTACTGTATGTCGCCCCGGAGTCGCTGACCAAAGAAGACAACGTGGAGTTCCTCAAGACGGTCAAAATATCGTTCTATGCCATCGACGAGGCGCATTGCATATCGGAGTGGGGGCATGATTTCAGGCCGGAGTATCGCCGCATACGCCCGATAATCAACGAGATCGGACAGGCGCCGGTGATTGCGTTGACGGCCACGGCCACCGACAAGGTGCGAACGGACATAAAGAAGAGCCTCGGCATCGTCGACGCCAAAGAGTTCAAGAGTTCTTTCAACAGGCCCAACCTGTATTACGAGGTGCGCCCCAAGACGAAAGACGTAGACAAGGACATCATAAAGTTCATAAAGCAGCACCCGGGCAAGAGCGGCATCATATACTGCCTCTCACGCAAGAAGGTGGAAGAGCTGGCCGCCATACTGCGCGCCAACGACATAAAGGCTGCCGCATACCACGCCGGGCTCGACTCCGCCACGCGCTCAAAGACGCAAGACGGCTTCCTCATGGAGAAGATCGACGTCATCGTGGCCACAATAGCCTTCGGCATGGGCATAGACAAGCCCGACGTGCGCTTCGTGATACACTACGACATACCCAAGAGCCTCGAGGGATATTACCAGGAGACGGGCCGGGCCGGGCGCGACGGGGGCGAGGGCCTCTGCGTGGCATTCTACTCGCACAAGGACCTGCAGAAACTCGACAAGTTCATGGAAGGCAAGCCCGTGGCAGAGCAGGACATCGGCCGGCAACTGCTTCAGGAGACGGCGGCATACGCCGAGACTTCCGTATGCAGGCGCAAGATGCTGCTGCATTATTTCGGCGAGAATTACACTCGCGACAATTGCGGCAATTGCGACAATTGCCTGCATCCCAAGCGCAAGATTGAGGCCGGGGCGCAATTGCTCACAGCCCTCAAGGCCATTGCGGCAATAAAAGAGAACTTCCGCTCAGACTATGTGATAGACTTCATCATGGGGCGCGAGACCGACGAAATAGTGGCGCACAAGCACCACGAGCTCGAGGCCTTCGGCTCGGGTGAGGACGACAACGAGAAGATATGGAACCCGCTCATACGCCAGGCGCTCATAGCGGGATACCTGAAGAAAGACGTTGAGAACTACGGGCTGCTGAAGATAACGCCCGAAGGAAAGAAATTCATAAAAAAACCTGAATCATTCATGATTGTAGAAGACAACGAATTCAACGAGGACGACGAAGCATCACTGGACGGCGCGGCCGGCGGCACGAGCGCGTTGGACCCGACATTGAGCGCAATGCTCAAAGACTTGCGCAAGAAGGTGTCAAAGAAAATGGGCCGCCCGCCGTACGTCATATTCCAAGACGTGTCGATAGACCAGATGGCCACCGACTACCCTGTCACCCTCGAGGAGCTCAAGAACATACAGGGAGTGGGCGAGGGCAAGGTGAAGCAGCCCTACGCCAAGGAGTTTGTCGACCTCATCAAGCGCTATTGCGAAGAGAACGACATCGTGCGCCAGGCCGACCTGCGCGTGCGCACGGTGGCCAAGAAGTCGATGCTCAAGGTGAGCATCATCCAGAGCATCGACCGCCAGATAGCGCTTGACGACATCGCCAACGCCAAGGGCATCGACTTCGACGAGATGCTCGACGAGGTTGAGGCCATCGTTTACTCGGGAACGAAGATAAACATCGACTATTTCCTCGAGGAGGTGATGGACGAAGACCATGTGGACGACATCTACGAGTACTTCAAGGAGTCGGAGACCGACGACCTGGAGACGGCCATACGCGAGCTGGGCGAAGACTACTCGGAAGACGAGATACGCCTGGTGCGCATAAAGTTCATATCCGACATGGCCAACTGACGCGCCCCCGGGCCTCCCGGACGCAACACGCCGGGGCAGGGCATACCCACCGTATGCCTTGCCCCGGCGCTTTTTGTCTGTTGCCCCGGGCTTGCTCCCGGCGTCCGGCGCGCCCGGGTCGTGCCCCGGCTCACCCCTCGCCGTGCGGCAGCCTTGGCGGTTGCGTATACCGCTCCTTGTCGGCCTCGGTAATCGCCCTGATCACCCGGCAGGGGTTGCCGGCTGCCAGCACATTGGCCGGGATGCTCCTCGTTACCACGCTGCCCGCGCCAATCACCGTGTTGTCGCCTATGGTCACGCCGGGCAGCACGCACACCTGCGCCCCTATCCACACGTTGTTGCCCACGGTTATGGGGTAGGCATACTCCAGTCCGCTGTTGCGCCGCTGGCTGTCGAGCGGGTGGCCGGCGGTGTAGAACCCGCATCCGGGGGCAACAAACACGTTGTCGCCGAATGTCACCTTGGCCCCGTCGAGTATCACGCAGTTCATGTTCATGAAGAAATTGTCGCCAATGCTTATGTTGTAGCCATAGTCGCAGAAGAATGGCGAGAGAATGGTCAGCGCCTTGCCCGCCCTGCCCAGCAGCCGGCGTAGCAGGGCCTCGCGTTCGGCCGCCATCGACGGGCGCATCTGGTTTAGCTCGTGGGTAATGTCGGCACACTCGGCCCTTTCGCGCAGCAGCTGCCCGTCGTAGTTAGCGTCGTATAGCAGTCCTTCGCTTGCTTTTTCCTTTTCGCTTTTCATGTGTTCCCAGTTTTGTTGTAACTATGGTCGGTGCCTGCTACGGGCACTGCGTCGTGGCGTTGCCGCCAGGCATCTGCAAAGATAGCTTTTTTATTTCATTCGGCCAATCGCAGTTGGCTGTTTTCATTATTTTGTAACTTTTCAGGAGTACAGGAGTTGGTTCTTTAGGAGTTCAGGAGTACAGGAGTTCAGACAATAGTTTTTGTGGATAATGGAGGTAGAGGGAGGTAGAGGGAGTTACAAGGAGTTAGAGGACAATGGCATTGACTATCTTCATGCACCACTTTCACAATGCTCCCATAGATTCCATGTTTCCATAACTATTGTCTGTACTCCCGCCTCCCGCCTCCAAAATCCCCCCTTGGCAGCACAGCTCCGCAAACCGCAGACATTCGCACGGCAGCCAAATCGTTGCCTCTGTTTCTCAAATACCCCGCTAAAGGTTTATTCCTCAATCGGGTGTGCCAGACTGATGAAAAACTAAAATAATTTCATGCTGCGGCAGGGCCTCGGCAGGCAAGCCGTCATTGCCGTAGGATGGCTTGCCAGCCATGCCGGCCGTAGCGTGCCGTGCCGACGGCAGGCCCGCTATGCCCGCCCACCGGCGCCGGGCGGCCGTGGTGGCAATGCGCCGGTGGGGGCGGTGCCATGGGCGGCTCGGCATCAGGCTATGCTGCCGTCCTTTGTTGCTCGGCCACAGGCGGTTGCGCCGCCGCATGGCGACTGTGCGCCCCGCTCACCCTCCGTGTGCCCGCTTGCCGTGAAACCCGCCGGCAGGCTCAATGTGTGGTGATGCTGAACAGTGTTTTGCCGTGGCTCCTGCATCCGATTTTGCCGTGCGTGCTGCTAAACAGATGCCGGCGGCAGTAGCAATGGCAGTTGTTGCATCCATGGGCAAAACTACTGGTGTTTGTCAAAAAAACTCCGACAGGTAGGGCGATGGCCTCCGGCCGGAATGCCGTCGGGTAGACTGACGCCTTGACGCGGCTCGCCACCGCCCAGGCTCCTGCTGGCGGGCATGCCCATTCGCCGGCGGCCGGTGGCGCGGCGTGACATGGCATGACACTGCAGTGCGCTTTATGCCATTTGCAATCTATCACTACACGGGGGTTAGTGCCAACTGCAATGTATATATAAAGATATACATTGCAGTTGGCACTATACACCCACATGTCGTCGTGCTTTTTTCCCTTTGCAGTTGGCACTAAGCCCGGCAAGCGCCATCCGCAGTGCCAATTGCAGTGCCGTGGGCCCCCTCATGGGCGGGGCTTCGGGCCGTGGGCCGCCGTCGGCGCCGCCCGTTGGCCGTGGCCCTCGGTGGGCCAGGCTCTGTCCTGTCTTGGGCCATTGTTGGCGTAAGGGCGAAGAAACCATCCCGCGTGCTTGTTTTTTCCTTCCCCCTGTTGTACCTTTGTGGCCGTTGGGTGGCGTGCCGCATGCGGCCGGCAGTGGCCGGGCGGCTCGCCGCAAATGATAATCATCAAAGCGTGGATATATGGCAAGCAGCATTGATTTTGTGGATTTTGTGTGCAGGCAGATATCGCCTGCCGGCGACGTCAGTTGGCGGAAGATGTTCGACGACACCTGTTACGCCAAAGAACTCCCGGCCGTGGCCGCCCTGCTGCCCGACGCAGAGCGCGGCTGCCCCTACGACGGGGCCCGCGGGCACATCATCGTCGACGTGGGCCACGGCGAGCTTGCCGTGCGGGTGGCCAGGGCGCTGTGGGAGGCGCTGCCCTTCCCGAAGAAGCGAAGCCGCAAGGGCTGAGCCAGGCGCCCAGTCATGCGGCCGCCGGGGCCGTATCGGCAGGCCAGACGGCCCGTATGGCATGGCCAGACGGCCCATCAGGGCCTAAGCCTTGGCGCGGCGTGGCAGAGGGGCGCGGGGCGGTCGGCATGGCCGGTGGCAGCCCGGCCGCGTGGTTTTGCCCCCGTCGCGTCGGCCGAAGCGAGATTTGGGCTAAATCGTGTTAACGGCCGAAGAAAATGGCGCGGCCATAACGGCTAACTGAAAAAAAAGTGCTAAATTTGCACGCAATAATTTTATACAGTATCAAATATGTCATCATTTATTGCAGATAAAATCGTGATGGACGGCTTGACTTTTGACGACGTCCTCTTAATCCCGGCTTATTCAGACGTGCTGCCCAAGACAGTGGAGTTGAAAACAAGGTTCTCGCGCAACATCGAGCTTAACGTGCCATTCGTGACCGCGGCCATGGACACCGTCACCGAGTCGCAGATGGCCATAGCCATAGCTCGTGAGGGCGGCATCGGCGTCATCCACAAGAACATGACCATCGAGGAGCAGGCCCGCCAGGTGGCAATCGTGAAGCGTGCAGAGAACGGAATGATATACGACCCCGTGACCATACGCCGCGGCTCCACCGTCAAGGACGCTCTCGACATGATGGCAGAATACCATATTGGCGGCATACCCGTGGTAGACGAAGACAACCACCTGGTGGGCATCGTCACCAACCGCGACCTGCGCTTTGAGCGCCACCTGGACAAGAAGGTGGACGACGTGATGTCGAAAGACAACCTCGTGACCACGCACATGCAGACCGACCTGGCCGCCGCAGCCCAGATACTGCAGGAGAACAAGATCGAGAAGCTGCCGGTGGTAGACAAAGACAACCACCTTGTGGGCCTGATAACCTACAAGGACATAACCAAGGCCAAGGACAAGCCCATGGCATGCAAAGACGAGAAGGGCCGCCTGCGCGTGGCCGCCGGCGTGGGCGTCACCGTCGACACGCTCGACCGCATGCAGGCCCTTGTCGACGCCGGTGCCGACGCCATAGTGATAGACACGGCCCACGGCCATTCAAAATATGTGGTCGAGAAGCTCGTCGAGGCCAAGAAGTCGTTCCCGCAGGTAGACATCGTGGTGGGCAACGTGGCCACGGGCGAGGCTGCACGGCTGCTCGTGGACAATGGTGCCGACGCCGTGAAGGTGGGCATCGGACCGGGCTCTATATGCACCACGCGCGTGGTGGCAGGCGTGGGCGTGCCGCAGCTGTCGGCAGTCTACGATGTGTTCAGCGCCCTTAAGGGCACGGGCGTGCCCCTCATAGCCGACGGCGGCCTGCGCTATTCGGGCGACATCGTCAAGGCCCTGGCCGCCGGCGGAAGCTCGGTGATGATAGGGTCGCTCGTGGCCGGCACCGAAGAGAGCCCCGGCGAGACCATCATCTTCAACGGGCGCAAGTTCAAGAGCTACCGCGGCATGGGCTCGCTCGAGGCCATGGAGCAGAAGAACGGCTCGAAGGACCGCTACTTCCAGAGCGACACGAAAGACGTGAAGAAGCTCGTGCCCGAGGGCATCGCCGGCCGCGTGCCTTACAAGGGCACCGTACAGGAGGTGATCTACCAGCTCGTGGGCGGGCTGCGCTCGGGCATGGGCTATTGCGGGGCTGCCGACATAGAGCGCCTGCACCAGGCCAAGTTCACCCGGATAACCAACGCCGGCGTGCTCGAGAGCCATCCCCACGACATCGCCATCACGAGCGAGGCGCCAAACTATTCGAGACCTAACGATTGACCAAAGCGATGAAGATAGGAGCAATGATTGCCGCCCTGCTCATGGCAGCCGGGGCGGCAACCGCCCAGGACGACCCCACGGTGATGACCATCAACGGCCAGCCCGTGGCCCGTTCGGAGTTTGAGTATTCATACAACAAGAACAACGCCGAGGGCGTTATCGACAAGAAGACGGTGGACGAGTATGTCGACCTGTTCATAAACTACAAGCTCAAGGTGGCTGCGGCGCTCGACGCCAGGCTCGACACCATGGCTTCGTTCAAGACCGAGTTCGCGCAGTACCGCGACCAGCAGATAAGGCCAACGTTTGTGGGCGACGCCGACATCGAGGCCGAGGCGCGCAGGGTGTACGACAACACCAAGAGGGCCATAGGCCCGCGGGGGCTGGTGCGCCCGGCGCACATATTCCTATACGTGGGCCAGAAGGCCACCGACGCCGAGCGGCAGAAGGTGAAGGAGCGCATCGACTCCATATACGCGGCCCTCAAGGGCGGCGCCGACTTCGCCGAGACGGCCAAGAGCCTGTCGCAAGACCCGGGCTCGGCCGCCAACGGCGGACTGCTGCCGTGGATTGGGCCGAGCCAGACGCTGAAGGAGTTTGAAGACAGGGCCTACGCCCTGAAGGACGGCGAGATGAGCGAGCCGTTCCTCTCGCCCGCCGGCTACCACATCATACTCATGAAGGGCCACAAGCAGCTCGAGCCCTACGACTCGCTGCGCGGCAACATAATGAAGTTCATAGAGCAGCGCAACATACGCGAGCACCTGGCACTGGCGCGCATAGATACCATCGTGGCACGCTCCGCAGGCACGCTGACGCGCGAGCAGGTGATAGAGCGCAGGGCCGACTCGCTGATGGCCGCCGACCCGGCCCTGAAGAACCTGATACGCGAATACCACGACGGACTGCTGCTCTACGAGATCAGCAACCGCATGGTGTGGAACAAGGCCGCCACCGACACGCTCGGGCTGGAGGCATTCTTCAAGAAAAACAAGAAGAAGTATGCATGGAGCCAACCGCGATACAAGGGCATGGCATACCACGTGAAAGACAAGGCCGACGTAGAGGCCGTGAAGGACTGCGTGAGGAAACTGCCGTTTGGCGAGTGGGCCGAGGCCCTGCGCACAACGTTCAACAACGACTCGGTGCTGCGCATCCGCGTGGAGAAGGGCGTGTTCAAGGAAGGAGACAACGCGCTCATCGACCGCGAGGTGTTCAAGAAAGACGTAAAGGTGGCGCCCACCAAAGACTTCCCCATCGACGCCGTCTACGGCAAGCTGCTCAAGAAAGGGCCTGAGGAATATACCGACGTGCGCGGCCTGGTGACCGCCGACTACCAAGACTTGCTTGAGGAGAACTGGGTGGCCGAGCTGCGCAAGAAGTACAAGGTGGAGGTAAACAAAGACGTATTGAAAACAGTAAACAATCATAAATAGCAGATGAAACTAAAAGGCAATCTCTGTTTCGCCACGCTGCTGGCCTGTGCCTCGATGGCCGGCGTCGACTCTGCAGCCCAGACCGCCGCCGACTCTTCCGCACACAATGTGGTGGACGAGGTGATATGGGTGGTGGGCGACGAGCCCATACTGAAGTCGGAAGTGGAGGCGATGCGCATGCAGGCCGCACAGGAAGGTACCAGGTGGAACGGCGACCCCGACTGCGTGATACCCGAGCAACTGGCCGTGCAGAAGCTGTTTCTGCACCAGGCTGCAATCGACAGCGTCGAGGTGACCGAGGCCGACGTGCAGGGGCAGGTGGACAACTATGTGGAATACTGGATTCAGCAGGCCGGCTCGAGAGAGAAGCTCGAGGAATACAAGAAGCAGAGCATCAGCCAGATACGCAACGAGCTGCACGACATCGTACACGACCAGATGACCACGCAGAAGATGCGCGAGAAGCTGGTGGAGAACATCAAGGTGACACCCGGCGAGGTGAGGCGCTATTTCAAGGACATGCCCCAAGACAGCATCCCCTTTGTGCCTACCGAGGTGGAGGTGCAAATAATCACACAGACGCCACGCATCGAGCAGGAAGAGATAAACAGGGTGAAAGACGAGCTGCGCTCGTTTACCGACAGGATAAACAAGGGCGAGACGTCGTTCTCTACCCTGGCGCGGCTCTACTCGGAAGATCCGGGGTCGGCACGCTCGGGCGGAGAGATAGACTACGCGGGCCGCACCACCTTCGACCCGGCCTTCGCCAACGTGGCCTTCAACCTGACCGACCCCAAGAAGGTGTCGAAGATCGTTGAGTCGGAGTTTGGCTTCCACATCATACAGCTCATCGACAAGCGCGGCGACAAGATCAAGGTGCGCCACATACTGCTCAAGCCGCGCATCTCGGACAAGGCCGTCAGCAGCTCGCTGGCACGCCTCGACTCTATACGCACGGACATAACCAAGGGCTTGTTCACCTTCGAAGAGGGCGCCACCGTCATCTCCGACGACAAGGACACGCGCAACAACCACGGATTGATGTCTAACATAATGGGCTCGGCGCGCACCTCGAAATTCAGGATGCAAGACCTGCCGCCCGAGGTGGCAAGGGTTGTAGACACCATGAAGGTGGGCGAGATATCGGCACCTTTCAGCATGATAAACGACAGGGGAAAGACGGTTTGCGCCATCGTGAAGCTGAAAAACCGCGTCGACGGCCACAAGGCCACCATCACCGAAGACTTCCAGGTGATGAAGGATCTTGTGCTTGGCAAGCGCCGCGAGGAGAAGCTGCACGAGTGGGTGGTAGACAAGATAAAGACAACCTACGTGCGCATCAACGACCGGTACAAGGACTGCAAGTTTGAATATCAAGGCTGGATAAAATGACCAGGAAACCATTCCCTGCCAAACTTTTCAGCGGGCATAGAACCACCATTGCCTTGGTTCTATGCCTGTTTGGGCTATGTGTGGCCCGGTCGATGCTGCCCGTGAAGCAGCGCGCGGCCAGGGGCGCCGCCGACGACAACCGCGTTTACCTCATACATGCCGACGTGCTGCACTACGACCGCTACAAAAAACCCGACGCCCAGATACTGAACGGCCATGTGGCCTTCCGCCACCAGGGCGCCACGCTATATTGCGACAGCGCGCATTTCTATGAGATGTCCAACTCGTTCGAGGCTTTCGGCCACGTGAAGATGTACCAGGGCGACACCTTGTCGCTGTTCAGCGACTACGCCTTCTACGACGGCAACGAGCAGATGGCCATGGCGCGATACAACGTCGTGCTCAAGCACCGCAAGTCGACGCTGTACACCGACAGCCTGAACTTCGACCGGCTGTACAATGTGGGCTACTTCTTCGAGGGCGGAAAGCTCGTTGACAAGGACAGCGAGCTGACCTCCGACTGGGGCGAATACTACACCGAGACAAAGCAGGCGGTGTTCAACTACGACGTGCAGCTGCGCAACAAGAAGTTTTTCCTGACCAGCGACACGCTTTACTACGACACGGGCACTTCGGTGGCGCATGCCGTTGGCCCGTCGAACATCACATCGGGCGCAAGCCACATATATACCGAAGACGGATATTACAACACCAACCTCGACAGGGCCAGGCTCTTCGGACGCTCGGTGATGAGCGACAAGGGCAAGTGGATGACCGGCGACAGCGTATACTACGACAGCAAGCAGGGCACGAGCGAGGCTTTCGACAATGTGGTCTACGTTGACTCGCTGAACAAGAACATGATGACCTGCGACTATTATTGGTATAACGAGAACACCGGCTACGGCATGGCCACCAAGCGCGCCGTGGCCATAGACTACTCGCAGAAAGACTCGCTATACATGCATGCCGACACGTTCAAGATATATACGTACAACATCGACACCGACTCGGCATACCGCAAGATACACGCATACAACAAGGTGAGGGCCTACCGCATAGACGTGCAGGCCGTGTGCGACTCGCTGGTGTACAACAGCAAGGACTCGTGCCTTACGATGTACCGCGACCCCATAGTGTGGAACCAGAGCCAGCAGCTGCTTGGCGAGGTGATAAAGGTCTACATGAAAGACTCTACCATCAACCGCGCCCATGTCATCGGCCAGGCGCTCTCGGTTGAGCAGCTGCCCGACTCGACCAACTACAACCAGGTGTCGTCCGACGAGATGTTCGCCTTCTTCCGCAACGGAGAGATATACGAGGCCGACGCCAACGACAATGTGCTCATCGTCTATTACCCCGTCGACGACAGCGACAGCTCGCTCATAGGGCTGAACTATACCGAGACCACCCAGCTGAAGGTGTTTCTCGAAAACCGCAAGATGAAGAAGGTGTGGATGCCGAAGGCCGAAGGCACCCTTTACCCCATGTCGCAGATACCCCCGGCCAAGCGTTTCCTGCCGAGCTACGCATGGTTTGACTACGTGCGCCCGCTCAACAAGGACGACATATTCAACTGGCGGGGCAAGAAGGCGGGCACCGAGCTCAAGGTGGTGGCCCGCAAGGAGGCCCCGCTGCAGCACCTGTCGGGCAAGCCGTCGGCGTCAGACTCGATACCTGTCGACAGGCCTAAGTCGCCCCTGGCGGCGCCGCCGGTGCCGCGCCGCTCCGGTGCCGACACGCTGAAGGCGCCTGCCTTGCCGGCCGACTCCGCAGGCTTGGCAGCCCCGGCCGACTCTGCGGCCGCCGCCGTGGCGCCCGCGGCCGTGACGCAACCGGCCCAGGCCGAGGCCGCAGGGGCCGATGGCGGAGAGGGCAACCGCGAAGGCGACAAGGCCAGCGTGACCGCCGCCCCGGCGGCAGCCACCCGCCCGGAAGACGGCGCCGGGGCCGGGGAGGGCGGGGCATGAGCCTGTTTTCCAGGCGCAAGCCCCGCGGCTTCAACCACAGGTACATATATTATGATGAGCGCCGCGAGCGGTTGAGGGCCATCGAGGAGCGTGCCCGGCGCGAGCTTGGCATCGAGGCTCCCGAGGAGTTCTGGCCGGAGCATTTGAGAGGGGTGTTCTCGGGCAGCACGCGCCACCTGCGCAGGGCCCGCGAGCGCGAGGCCTCAGGCCGCCCCAGGATGCATGTGGCAGTGCTTGTGTTCCTGCTCATCGTGCTGCTGGCCTTGGTGCGCTACATACTCTGACGGGCGGCCGTGGCGGGCGGAGCGGCCCGTGTGCCGCCGCCGCGATGCGGCAGCCCCATGCCCCCGGAGGCATGCTTTGATTAATGCCCGTGGCCCCGTTTGCGGCCACCCCGAGGCCGGGGCCGCGCGGGCGGGCGTTTGCTAACTGAAATACCAACGATCAATGAGTGACATCATACAATTGCTGCCCGACTCCGTGGCAAACCAGATAGCCGCCGGCGAGGTGATACAGCGCCCGGCTTCGGTGATAAAAGAATTGGTTGAGAACGCCGTCGATGCCGGCGCCACCGCCATCAACGTGTTTGTGGTCGACGCCGGGCGCACGTCGATACAGGTAATCGACAACGGCACGGGCATGTCGGAGACCGACGCGCGCCTGGCGTTCGAGCGCCACGCCACGTCGAAGATACGCAAGGCCGACGACTTGTTCGCCCTGCACACCATGGGGTTCAGGGGCGAGGCGCTCGCGTCGATAGCCGCTGTGGCGCAGGTGGAGCTCAAGACCCGGCTCGAGGGGCGCGACATAGGCACCCACCTGTCTATCTCCGGCTCGCGCGTGGTGGGCCAGGAGCCGGTGGCTTGCCCCGTAGGGTGCAACTTCATGGTCGAGAACCTGTTCTTCAACGTGCCGGCGCGGCGCAAGTTCCTCAAGACCAATGCCACCGAGCTAAACAACATCGTGGCGGCTTATGAGCGCATAGTGCTCGTCTATCCCGCCATCAGCTTCACGCTGCACAGCAATGGGGCGGAAATGATGAACCTGCGCGCGGGCAGCCTCAGGCAGCGCATAACCGACGTGTTCGGCCGCCGGATAAGCCAAGACCTGCTGCCGGTGGAGGTAGACACGGCCCTGTGCCGCATACGCGGCTATGTGGGCAAGCCGGAGTCGGCGCGAAAGAAGGGCGTGCATGAGTATTTCTTCGTCAACGGACGGTATATGAAGCACCCATACTTCCACAAGGCTGTGATGAACGCTTTCGACCGTCTGGTGCCCGTGGGCATGCAGGTGCCTTATTTCATCTACATCGAAGTGGACCCGGCAAACATCGATGTGAACATACACCCGACAAAGACCGAGATTAAGTTTGAGAACGAACAGGCTGTGTGGCAGATCATCACGGCTGCGGTGAAAGACTCCATAGGGCGCTTCTGCGAGGTGCCCACAATAGATTTCGACACCGAGGGCTGCCCCGACATACCTGTGTTCGACCCGGGCAACGGGGCCGCGCAGCCGTCGGTCGACTTCAACCCGGCGTACAACCCCTTCAAGACCGACCACCAGGCAAGGCCGAAGATGCCCGGCAGTTGGGAGGAGATGTACTCGGGGGTGAAGGCCGACGTGCCTTCCGAGCCCGACAGCCTGTTTGGCGACGGGGAGATGGCCGAAGAGCCGGCTGATGCCGCGGGCGCCCCTGCCGGAGAGGCTCCGGCCGCCGACGACAAGTCGCCGGTGCATTACCAATACAAGGGCAGGTATATCATGACCGCCGTGAAGTCGGGGCTGATGATAATAGACCAGCACCGGGCCGACCTGCGCATACGCTACGAGCGCTACCTGGCTCAGTTTGGCGGGCGGGCGGCCGGCACACAGCGCGTGCTCTTCCCCGAGGTGGTGCAGTTTGCGCCGTCAGACGCCGTGGTGCTCGACAAGGTGATGCCCGAGCTCGAGGCCATCGGCTTCGAACTGACCGCCCTCGGCCAGAACAGCTATGCCGTCAACGGGGTGCCTGCCGGCTTTGACGGCATCGACTGCGTGGCGCTGCTCCGCACCATGGTGGCCGATGCATTGGAGTGCAGCTCGGGCTCTGTCGACGAGCTGAACAAGTCGCTCGCCATGAGCATGGCGCGGGCTGCGGCCATACCCGAGGGCCAGGTGCTCGACAACATGGCCATGGAGAGCCTTGTCAACGAGCTGTTTGCCTGTTCCAACGTGAACTACGCACCCGACGGCAAGGCCATCATCTGCATACTGCCGCAGCGCGAGATCGAGCAGCTGCTCGGCTGACGGCGCCGCAGGCGCAAGGGGCTTGGCGGGATAGACGGCAGAGACGGCGTGGGGCCTCAGTCAGTGGACCCACGCCGTCTGTGGTTTGCTCGTGCGCTGTTTGCGCATCAAGCATGGCCGGATTGGGCGTGGGGCCGGCCGTGGGCAGAGGGCCGGGCCACCTGTGGCGCCCGCGGGGGCACATGCCGCATGCCGTTTTGGCGCATGCGCTTTTCCCTTTTAAGTAGGTGCTCAAAATTAATTGCCATCAAATTGTGCGCTATTTCGGGCCGCATGCAAAAGTCCGAAGAGGGAGCGTAGCGGGCTACGCGACCGATGAGACTTTGGTATGCGGCCCGAAAGAGCACACAAGATGGTGGCAAAGATATAGAGGACACCTGCAAGGTCTATTGTATCGGTTGATTTTGAACAGCTACTTATTTTTAATAATGTGCTAGGGGTTGCGGCTTAAGCTGCCGGGACGTGGTTTTGTATGATTTGTTTCTTGTTGGCGGGCGGTGCCGGCCGCCCGCGGTTATTAATTGTAGCCGTAGACTGATTAAACGTGATTTTACGATGATTATTGCGCAATAATATTGGACATTTAGTAATATTTCACCCAAAAATTGTTTTTTAAGGCATGTTTTGTTTGGCTGAATGAAAAGAAATGTTTACTTTTGCACATACTACTAAGTGTGATATATTGTTTAAGTATAATTAGTATAGGTATGAAAAAGTTATTAATTATGCTGGCTTTTGCCAGCGTCTCTGTAGCCGGAATGGCTCAGGACAACGAATCAGCTGTACCTGAAATGAAGTACAGCGTTGCCACGAACTCCTTCTGGAGCAACTGGTTTGTACAGGCAAACCTTGCCGGAAGCGTTTTCTATAGCAACGAAGAGATGGGCTACGGCTTGTCAAAGAGCCCGTTCAAGGGATTCCGCAACAATCTCGGATTCTCTGTTGCAATAGGTAAGTGGTTTACTCCGGGCATCGGATTGCGCACGAAGTTCAACGGCGTATGGGGCCGCACTGTTGCCAGCGACGATAAAGACCTGAACGCAAGCAAGTATTGGGTGCTCAACGAGCAGGTGCTCTTCAACCTGAGCAACATGATTTGCGGTTACAACGAGACCCGTGTGTGGAACTTCATCCCCTATCTGGGTGCAGGTTACGGCCGTAACATGAGCTACAACCGTTACGGAATGGACCTCAACCTCGGTATCCTCAACACCTTCCGCCTGAGCCGCAAGGTGGCCATCAACCTCGACTTGTCGTGGGCTTGGTTCGAGCCCGACTTCGACGGCATCACCGAAGACGGCCCGACAGCTACAGGATGGCCCAAGACACGCGACAACATGCTGAACGTGGAAGTGGGTATCACCTACAACCTTGGCAAGGCTAAGTGGGACAAGACTCCCGACGTGGAGGCTCTCAAGGCTCTCTCGCAGGGCCAGATCGACGCCCTCAACGCACAGCTGGCCGACGCTCAGTCTGAGAACGCCAAGCTGAAGGACATGCTGGCCAACCAGAAGCCCGCTGAGACAAAGGTGGTGAAGGAAGTGGTTGCAGCTCCCGTATCTGTGTTCTTCAACATCGGCAAGTCTAAGATTGCCTCTAAGAAGGATCTCCAGAACGTCAAGGACCTCGTTGAAGTTGCCAAGGCCAACAACTCTAAGATTGTGGTTACCGGATATGCTGACAGCAAGACCGGAAGCGCAAGCTGGAACAAGAAGCTGAGCCAGAAGCGTGCCGACACTGTTGCCGACGAGCTCGTCAACATGGGCGTAAGCCGCGACAACATCGAGGTTGTTGCTGCCGGTGGCGTCAACACGCTGTCTCCGGTTTCTTACAACCGTCGCGCTACTGTTGCAATAAAGTAATTACAAGGAAATTTTATTTACTGGGCCGGCGGGGCATCAAGCCCTGCCGGCCCTCTTTTTTTTTGCTTTCGATGGCCCTGCTTTGCTCGAGGCGCCCTTGTTTTTAGCTCGAATCGCCCCGCCGTTTTTGCTGTTGATGGCTTTTTGGCTGTGGCGTCATCGGTGTTTGACAGCCAGTTTCACGTTGCCCTTTGCGGGGGCTTTGGCGTTGTAGTGATGGCGGCGATGGGCCAGGATGATGAAAAAATGAAGGTAAGATTGAAAAAAACGCCTCAAAATTTGGCCATGACAAAAAATGTTTGTACCTTTGCAACCGCTTAAGACAAGCAACTCGGGCGCTTAGCTCAGCTGGTTTAGAGCATCTGCCTTACAAGCAGAGGGTCGGGGGTTCGAATCCCTCAGCGCCCACACGAGTAAGAGACATCAGCACGGCTGATGTCTCTTTTGCGTTTACGGGATTCATGCTTTACGACATTTTTACGAGCCTTGGACACGAGAACTCAACCCGATATAAACTCTTATTGATCTTAATATATGCAATATTCTACATCAGGACTGTCTATAATCTTATACTGACGCCAACGTATATTAATCTTTGGTTGTATAACTTTATAAATCGTTCGTCATATTCTCTATCATAATAGAACAACCTTCTGATACGATAAAGATTATAAAGTGCTGTTATAAGCCTATGTGTAGACTTTTATACCTTATTATAAAGTTATTGCCGTCAGCAAAACTTTTTCTTAGAGTAAACCCACAAGTTAATATTCCTCCCATTTTGTCGTAGGCCCATCCTTCAAAGCCGTGCTGGTGCGGGGCGCTGGGTTGGCAGTAGTCGCGCAGCGAGTCGGGGCGTGTGCGGGCACGCCCCAACTTACAGACATTAAGCATGCGTTCAATTGGGGGCTGTGGAGATTGCAATTGCCTTGTATTCTTCGTACAGTTTTTCTTTCGATTCGATTTTTTATCGGGATGAGTTGAAAAACACTCGGTTACATAGTAATGCGAAATAATGGCAATTATAAGATGGAATGATGTAGCAAAAGTTTTTTATATATGCTTGAACAGTAAAATTTTCTTAATAACGGCGACTGTTTACGTCTGAAAAACCGTATTTTCCTTATATTTGAAGAAAATAATCATCTGTTTATGGGGCAACTTCACAAAAAATAGCTAAATTTGCCAACGGCTTCGGGGAGAAATCCGGAGTCACAGAAAGGCATTTGAGCTTTAGTTCTTTATTCTAAAATCAAATAAATTCGATGTCTAAATCGTTATTCAACTTACGACTTGTAGTTACGATTCTCTCTTGCAGTAGAGGAGGTATGTCAATAGAAGAGAAATTAGTTTCTTTATCCCTGTGAATGGGGAGAATAGCGAATCGGGGATTGGTTGATATGCAGACGTTGCGTAATGCGTCTATTGTTGCATGTCCGCTGGTATGAAGTTGTATCACATCCGTGAAGCGTTCTTGCAACTTTATATATTCTTCATTCCTTGTATCATCACGGTTGATGTAGCCCTCCCACATGGAATAGATGAGTAATGGTTTCTCTTCTATGGGCAGTATCGGAAGAATCCGATCTAAGAGTATGTGGAATTTATCACTTGCCCGTACAAACATCGTGAAGCCATTTTCTGCCATCCATTCTTTCAATTTAATGTTCCAATCTCTATAAGTGTATATGGTACCGAATTTGAAGCACGAAGAGCTTCTTCCCATCGAAGATCGCTTTTCTCCTGCCATTGCAGAGAAGATGTCAAGAATGTCCTTTTGGTAATCATCCGCCAATAAAGGACGTTGGGGAAACATGTTCCGGGTGGCATTCTTGAAACTTGCCAACCGTTCCATGTCTGTCGACGAACAATGAACAAACACATACTTATGCTTCTTCATTAGTTCGGTGGCTTTTTGCGACAATGCTGTTTCGGTCAGAATGGTTTCATCCTTTCGGGCAAGCATGGTTCCCTCTATGATTAACAAATCTACTTGACCGATATACTTTTGAATTGTAGGAAGCAACCCTTTGCTCAGATAGCCATGTCCACGGAAATCGCCAGTATGGAGGATGCGCTTCCCCTCCGCTTCTATCAGAAACATATAGGCATCATAGGCAGAATGGCTAACGAAATAAGGAGTGACCAAGATGTCCCCGAAACGCAATGGCTGTTTTTCGTGAAACGTGTGCATTCTAGAAGCAGTCTTTAAGGCACGTTGATACTTGCATTGGTCTGATTCGTTTGGCAAGAAACATAATTGTTTGTATTTCCTACAAATTACTTGCTTGGCCACTTCGCCGATATATTGAGGAACACTGTCCGGAACGTGATGAAATAATCCGATGTGGTCGCCATGATAATGCGTGTACAATATGGCGGAACAGCCTTCCGTGATTCTAGCTATCGCACGGTCGTTGTCATAGACATCTTCATCTTCTGCACGATTGGGCAAATTATGCCCTAAATCAATGATGATGCTTGCGTGGGCTGTCGATATGCGGGTAATCTGTCCGCCTATTTGCGTGGCACGATGAATGGTTATCTGCATAAGTCCGGATAACTTACGATAATGGTTTCAAACATTGTATTCTCTTTCAGCTCCTCTATGGAGTTTTTGCGATTTTCCCTTCCTTTAGAAAGTATGCCTTTGTAAGTATTTACAATCAATAATATAGGCTTTAGAGCTATGTGTTCTATTTCGGTCTCTCCATTCCATAAACCAATCCGTTTCTTAATCCGTAACAACTTGGTAGAATAATCCTTCAATACTTCCGTATGTTCACGGATGAAATGGCTGTATTTCGTCATCTGATTAATGATTTCAGGTTTCTTGTCATTGCTTCTCAAACGGGAATCAGTGATTAGCTTTATCTCGATGAACCTCAATTCATTTCCTTTCAGCTCCACCAAGTCAAATCGGATAAGATTGTTTTTCCCAATCCGATAGGCGAATTCCGAATCAATGTAGCGTTTTGGAAAACGTAATTTCAGTTCTCCTTGAACCCACTTCTCATTAGATGTATATACTCTATTTTGCTCATCCGTCTTTTCTCTTTTGGAAAGCTTATGGTATTCTTCACGGATATTTTCTTTGATGAGGTCTAAACCCTCCTTACTGTGAAGTATTTCCGTACAATCTTGATATAGGTCAGTTTCATCGGGTTTCCCTAAATACTTCCGATGTGTTTCAGCCGTAATCTTCCCACCTGTCCAACGAAGTAAGGCTACATTACCACCATAATAATAAACATTGACGTAGTTGTCTTTACGGATTTCCACATAAAGTGCCTTGTCTTCCAAAATGTTCTTCCAACATTGGGGAGGATTATTTTCTAATTCTTGCCACAAGCGGCATTCTTCATCTAAGGCATCAAAACAGCCGTTGGCATTAGGTTTGAGCATATTCATTGTTATATCGTTTATTTCTTTTTCGCTGATTTCCCGCTTGACTGGAGTTGTTTTCAATTTTCGGGATTTCATTTCTTGCTGCTCTGCTTTCATCACAGCTTCTAATCAAGACATTTTCTTCCTCTTGCTCATCATCCGATGTCGGTGTAGCAAGTCGCACTGTCCCATTGTGCATAGAATTGTCTATTAGTAAGGTCAATGGGAAGATACCCGCTTCTTCATCAATAACGACACTTCCATCCGGTCTCTCCATATAAGCAGAATCGATACCATAAACGAAGATGTGCCGACTATATTCTTCCATGGCGTGATTGATTTGTGGGTCTTGCTCCGCATCGAAAGCACCTCCTTGGGTTAAGTCCATGCCGTAACTTAGGAAAGAAGCCGCGCCGCACGATTTTTCGAGCAAGCGCATGGTGGCGGAATTGGCATATAAATTCAAGGCATAGTCACCGCTATGTCGCTGATGGAAATCACGCTCAAATACTTTTACCTCATCACGGAAGGTCTTGCCGTCCGACTTTCTACGCCCATCATAATAATCTTCAGGGTTGAATGCGTAAGTTTCTATAATCTCTTTTTCCATAAGCAGACGGATTTTATAGTACAAAGAAACTAAATTTTCCCTGCAATAACGAATCTTGTGCTTAAAATGTTATTGTAGTATATCCAATTTTTGTACTTTTGCGTCTGTAAGAGTTACTCAAACAAGCAAAGCGATGCAGACTACGGAAATTAGAACGGTTGCTAACTCATTACCCTAAAACGAGATAAATCTTCTAACTCTCTTGATTTCAAAGAGGTATATTCCTTATACAGATTTACGATAAAAAAATGAAATATTGCCTCATCTTTCCAAGGCAAAACGTGGTTATGCCACTCAA
>ERZ857521.795-NODE-795-length-43701-cov-15.504720_pt1 | contig 43701 bp, 36 predicted proteins | sample MGYA00519701_ERZ857521 | MGnify/ENA primary metagenome ERZ857521 (study PRJEB31778, sample SAMEA3449346) | human gut metagenome | biome: human gut; feature: human-associated habitat; material: faeces | place: United Kingdom | collected 2010/2012 ...
CGTCACGCCGATGGTACTGCGTAACAGTGGGAGAGTAGGTAGCCGCCGTTTTGGGGTTTCTGGCAAGTGCGGATGCATTTTGCCGGAAACCCCTTTTTTTATTTCAGATCGGGTATATAATATTGAAGGTGGAAAAAATATATTCCTTGAATTAGGGAATATCAATTATTATTTGTATCTTTGCTGCCCGATTTATATAGTGTTGTATTTTGGAAACGCTTGATACATATAAGGTAAATTTGAGGGACATGATGCAAGATGCATGTTCGTATGAATATAATCTTGACGATACTTTTTTTCAAAGTATAGATGCTCCTGATATACGAAAAGGTAAATTGCATGCCAATGTGAATATTCGGAAATTGGCAGGAAATTTTATACTGGATTTTCATATTGTAGGTACAGCAGTAGTTCCTTGTGATCGTTGTCTGGATGATGTGGGTATTGCTGTAGATACGATAAATACATTGAAAGTGAAGTTTGGAACCTGTTTTTCTGATGAAGAAGAATGGGTTATTGTTCCAGAAGAAGAAGGATATATTGACCTGTCATGGTTTTTATACGAGTTTATAGAGTTGAGTTTACCGATGCAACGGGTGCATGAGTCTGGTGAATGCAATCAGGAGATGATGACTGTTTTACATCAGCATCTGTGTGTGGAGGAAGATGAATCTCTAGCTTCTGATAGCGGTCAGGTTTCAGAGTATGATACTATTGATCCGCGATGGAATGGATTGAAAAAAATATTAGATAATAATTAAATAAAACGTTAAAAAAATGGCACATCCTAAAAGAAGACAATCAAAGACAAGAACTGCTAAGAGAAGAACTCATGATAAAGCAGTTGCTCCTACGTTGGCTATTTGCCCGAATTGTGGTGCATGGCATGTATATCACACAGTATGTGGAGCTTGCGGTTATTACAGAGGAAAGTTAGCAATCGAAAAAGAGGCTGCTCTCTAAATCTGAATAGAGAGAAAGCTTTGTTGAACAAATGTTTATGAAGTTCAATTAAGAATAAAGCCGGAGAGCTTTCGGCTCTTCGGCTGTTTTTTTATTATTTCATAAACTAAAAACAGAAATGATGGAGAAAATAAATGCAGTAATAACAGGAGTCGGTGGTTATGTACCCGACTATGTGTTGACAAACGAGGAGTTGTCGCGAATGGTCGATACCAACGATGAGTGGATTATGACTCGTATTGGAGTTAAGGAAAGACGTATTTTGAATGAAGAAGGTCTGGGTACCTCTTATTTGGCACGTAAGGCAGCTAAGCAATTGATGCAAAAAACCGATTCTGATCCGGATTCGATTGACTGTGTAATTGTGGCTACTACAACTCCTGACTATCATTTCCCTTCTACGGCTTCAATCTTGTGTGATAAATTGGGATTGAAGAATGCATACGCATTTGATTTGCAGGCAGCTTGTAGTGGCTTTTTATTTGCAATGGAAACAGCTGCAAGTATGATTCAGTCTGGTCGTCATAAAAAAATCATAATTGTGGGTGCGGACAAGATGTCTTCAATGGTGAATTATTCCGACCGTGCCACTTGTCCTATTTTTGGTGATGGGGCAGCAGCTTGTATGGTAGAAGCTACTACTGAGGATTTCGGTATTATGGATTCTATATTGCGTACGGACGGCAAAGGATTGCCTTTTCTTCACATGAAAGCGGGTGGTTCGGTATGCCCTCCTTCTTATTTCACTATTGATAATAAGATGCATTACCTGTATCAAGAAGGTAGGACTGTGTTTAAGTATGCTGTATCTTACATGTCTGATGTCACTGAACAGATTGCGAAGAAACATGGTCTGAGCAAGGACAACATTGACTGGATTGTGCCGCATCAAGCAAATTTGCGTATCATTGATGCTGTGGCATCTCGCTTGGAAGTGCCTTTAAGCAAAGTGATGATTAATATTCAGCGCTATGGTAACACCAGTGCCGGGACATTACCGCTTTGTTTATGGGACTATGAAAAGCAATTGAAAAAAGGCGACAATATAATTTTCACAGCATTTGGTGCCGGATTTACCTGGGGTGCTTCGTATGTGAAGTGGGGGTATGATGGTGATAAAATTTGAACGTGGAACAAATGAATATAATACAAGAAAACGCATCCCGACCCGATGCGTTTTTTTGTATAGTAGATAAATAAATAGAGTATGCATAAAGCTGGATTTGTAAATATCGTGGGCAATCCTAATGTAGGCAAGTCTACATTGATGAATTTGTTTGTGGGCGAACGTATCTCCATTGCTACGTTTAAGGCACAGACTACCCGTCATCGTATTATGGGAATCTTGAACACGGACGACATGCAGATTGTGTTTTCCGATACCCCGGGAGTCTTGAAGCCGAACTATAAGTTGCAAGAATCAATGTTGAATTTTTCCGAGTCAGCATTGGTTGATGCGGATATCTTGCTGTATGTGACGGATGCCATAGAAAAGGCAGACAAACATGCTGATTTTATGGAAAAAGTGCGAAATTTAAAAGTTCCAGTTTTGTTACTCATCAATAAAATAGACCTGACCAATCAGGAGAATCTGGTGAAATTAGTGGAAGAATGGCACGACATGTTACCCAGTGCAGAAATTATTCCTGTATCTGCTAAGGCGAAGTTCAACATTGATGTGGTCATGAAGCGCATCAGAGAACTGTTGCCCGATTCTCCTCCTTATTTCGGAAAAGACCAATGGACAGACAAGCCTGCTCGTTTTTTTGTAACAGAGATTATCCGCGAAAAGATTTTGCTGTATTATGACAAGGAAATCCCTTATTCGGTAGAAGTGGTGGTCGAACGTTTTAAGGAAGAAGCTAAAAGCATTCACATCAATGCAGTCATTTATGTTGAACGTGAATCACAGAAAGGTATTATTATTGGTCATCAAGGCAAAGCTCTGAAGAAAGTGGCTACCGAAGCGCGTAAAACATTGGAACATTTCTTCCAGAAATCTATTTATCTGGAAACCTTTGTGAAGGTAGACAAAGATTGGCGTAGTTCTGATAAAGAGCTCAAGAATTTTGGTTATCAGTTAGATTAATTTCGGCTGTGACAGCCGTAAACATTTAAGAAGTATATGGGAAATTTAGTAGCAATCGTAGGACGTCCCAATGTGGGAAAGTCGACACTGTTTAATCGTCTGACGAAGACCCGTCAGGCTATTGTGAATGAACAGGCCGGTACGACCCGCGACCGCCAGTATGGTAAGTCGGAGTGGCAAGGAAAGGAGTTTTCGGTGGTTGATACCGGAGGATGGGTAGTTAATTCGGACGATATTTTCGAAGAAGAAATCCGTAAACAAGTGGTATTGGCAATGGAAGAGGCCGATGTCATCTTGTTTGTGGTAGATGTTATGAATGGAGTGACTGATCTGGATATGGATGTGGCAGATATTCTTCGCCGTTCGAAAACACCTGTTATTGTGGTGGCCAACAAGACCGACAATAACAATTTGCAATACAATGCTGCCGAGTTTTATTCGTTAGGATTGGGTGACCCGTATTGTGTTTCAGCTTTAAGTGGAAGCGGAACGGGAGATTTGCTTGATTTGGTACTGAGCAAGTTTAGAAAAGAAGCAGGCGAATTGATTGACGAAGATATTCCTCGCTTTGCCGTAGTGGGGCGTCCTAATGCGGGCAAGTCATCGATTGTGAATGCATTTATTGGCGAGGAGCGGAATATCGTGACCGAAATAGCCGGTACCACCCGCGATTCTATCTATACCCGTTATGACAAGTTCGGCTTCGATTTTTACTTGGTTGATACGGCAGGAATCCGGAAGAAAAACAAGGTGAATGAAGATTTGGAATACTATTCGGTTATCCGTTCCATCCGTGCCATCGAAAACTCAGATGTCTGCATCCTGATGTTGGATGCTACCCGTGGTATTGAAGGGCAAGATTTGAATATCGTATCTTTGGTTCAACGCAACCAGAAAGGATTGGTTGTGGTTGTCAACAAGTGGGATTTGGTAGAAGACAAGTCGGTCAAGGTGATGAAATTTTTCGAAGATGCTGTGCGTAAACGTTTGGCTCCGTTCACCGATTTTCCTATAATTTTTGCTTCGGCGCTTACCAAGCAACGCATCTTCAAGGTTCTCGAAGCAGCTAAAGATGTATTTCAGGCACGTATGACACGTATTCCTACTGCCCGTTTGAACGAAGCGTTGCTGCCTGTAATCGAGGCATATCCACCTCCTTCAAATAAGGGTAAATATATCAAGATTAAGTATATTACCCAGTTGCCTAATACGCAGATACCTTCTTTTGTGTTCTTTGCCAATTTGCCGCAGTACGTAAAAGAACCTTATAAGCGTTTTTTGGAAAATCAGATTCGTCAACGTTGGAAACTCTCAGGAACACCAGTCAATATCTTTATCAGGCAGAAATAAAGTCCTGTCAAAGTTTGGAAACAATGCGAAGATGAGCTGATACATTCTAGGAAAGATTATTTTGAATGAATGTTTGCATCCGGCCTGTATGCTCCCCTGAGGTGAAGATATACTTCAGTTGTGCATCATTATTGGGGCTGGTTGCAGACATTCATTTTATATTCATCAGGGAGGATCGTCTTTTTATTTAGAAGCTATTTTGAATTTCTCCAAAAAGTTTTTCTTGGCTTGATGTATCCGTTTTCGTGTGTGCTTTGGGCGATTTTTTTGTCTTTTTCGCTCCTGTTCTTCGTCAGATAGCCCGCTATCCTCCTCATCGCACAAGCGGAAATGCCTTAAAAACTCATCCCAAATCAGCACACGATAATTTCAAACAGTTTCTGAATAAAACTGTTTGAAACGTTCCATATAACTCCGTTTTCAGTCCTCCCTAATTAGGATTGCTGTGTTGAGGAGTAGAAACTGCAGTCCTATTAGTAGTAGGACTGCAGTCCTGGTATCTTAGGATTATGCGAGGACTGGAATGGCAAGCACTATGCAGATAAATAGAAACGCCGTTTGATTGCGTGAACGTTTTCTCAGAATAGCTTTCTTGTTATCAATTATGTTTCATCTTTTAGCAAAAATGTTACATGGAAACATATTTGCTTGAAGATGAAACATTTCTTTTATACCGTTTTTGCATTGCTTGCTACATTTGCTGCACAAAAATCATTTATTGTTTGTGCTATTAAAATTGTAATACCATGAAAGCAGGTAAGAAAAAGTTTTCATTTCATCGAATGAATGCGGCAGTTTTGCTGCTTGCTTTAGCTTGTGCAAATGCCCATGCCCAGGAAGATAATTCTTCTAAAGGTGAATCTTCGAAAGAAGAAGGGAATCGGAACGTCATGCTGAATGCGGCAAGTGCCAACGGTCCTCGTGAGATTCAAATCGGACTTCCGTCGGCGGATGTCAATGTGTTAGAAAATGGTATCCCCGTAACGTATGCTACGAATCCGCATAGTGTGAATTCATTGTGGCGTGCTGATGCCAGTTTAAGCCATGTCGGCTTGTTGAAGATTTCAGAAACGGCGATTACAACCGGCAATATCGGTTATGCGGTCAATTCTTTCACCCAATTGGGGCAGAAAGGATTTCACGGAACATTGAATTATAAGGCAAACCATTTCGGCATGCACGAGATTTCGTTGAACCTGAACGGGGAGATAGCCAAAGACTGGTTTTACAGTGGAAGTATCTACCAGGACTTTGACCCGGGAACTTTTAAAATCAAGTCAACTCCGTTTCAAGACCGTACACAGATATACAAATTCGCTCTGACAAAACGTTATCATGATAACCGGGGCGAGTTTACGGCTATGTATCATTATAGCAATAGCCATCCGGTATATAATTATGCTACGCAATCGGCTCCTTTTATTTATGTAGGCGATGGAAGTGTAAAGGAATTCGGCAAGTTTGCATTGGGAACTACTTCGTATTTGCCTGTAGATAATGAAATGATGTATCGGGATATGCGGACTGGACAAGTGCATAAGACTAATCTGTATGACACCACTCAGAATAAGGGAAGCGAGTTTGTCCTGATGAACGACTATAAATGGGATAACGGATTGCAATGGAAAACGATTGTGAAATATGACCATGCGACGGGCTCATTGGTTTATCAGACCCCGATGTCGCTTGACCAGAACGAAGCGGGCATCAATTATTTGTATGAAGCCGAAGACGGAAGCATGCAGGCATACGATGGCGAGTATGTACAGAGCCGTATGTCGTGTCTGAACCGTGGCTTCATAGACGAATTTATGTTTACGACCGAACTGTCACGCAAGGTGAATAGTGGCACGTGGCGTTTGGGTGTGAATGAATGGTATTATGATGTGGATTACACTTCGAATACGACGATGTATGACCAGTCGGTGCCAATGGATGGAAGCTATCCGGTACGTCTGTTCAATGCCGATTATGCTACTTATGCCGACCGTTCATATAGCGGAAATGGCTATTATTACGATTTCAATAAGAACGCTTCAGAATATTATAAAGGACACGAAAACAAACTTGCTATATATTTCACCCACGATTGGGACATAACAGATAACCTTAATTTGTATTACGGGGCACGTCTGGAATATCAGGCGTTGCGTGGTGAAAACCTGGCGGTAAAAGATGCCAACGGTGACTTTGTCGGCCGTTTTGCCAATTATTATATAGGCGCGACAAGTCCGAGCGGTGAGAAGATTGCTCCTACGCCTATCTCGTATGATTGGTTTAACTATGCATTGAGTGCCGCAGCTACATACAAATTGACCAAACAATTTGGTTTTACCGGAGACTTTACTTATATCACCCAGCATCCGCGTATCGAAAACTTCGCTCCGGCTACAACGCCGAATACCGATAAGATTTCGGTACCGTTGGGACGGGTAGGTATCTATTATAACAATGACTGGTTGAGCCTGACTTCTTTGTTCTCTTATATTTCGAAAACCAACAACAACTCTACGCTGAACCTGCAGCATGCCGTAAACGGTGTGAACCAGATTATGGCGGCTCCGTTGACTTACGATATCAAGACTTTGGGATGGACTACCGATGTGGTTGCTACGCCGTTCAAAGGTTTCGATCTTCACTTCCTGTTCACTTACCAGAAACCGACTTATAAGAAATACGAGACTTCGGTTACTTTCCCCGACGGTTATGTGGGAAGCATCAATGCAACAGGCAATATCGTAGCCGAGATTCCCCAGGTCATTGTGGAAATCGACCCTAGTTATATGATTACGAAAGACTTGAAAATCTGGACCAGTTTCCGTTATTTCAGTAAGACGTATGCAAACATCAACGATGCTTATTATTTTAACGGACGTTGGGAAACTTTCGGCGGACTGAACTGGCAGGTAAACAAGAAATTGTCTTTGGGCTGTACGGTAGTTAATTTCCTGAACCAGACCGGAGCGAAAGGAAGCATTGCCGGTGCCGAACTGATTGAGAAAGAAGATGCCGGACAATATGCGGGTCATGTAATGGCTGGAAGCTATATTCGTCCGTTTACCGTAGAATTTTCTGCGCAATTGAAATTTTAATACTATATTTACAACGAAAAATAGATACACCATGAAAACGAATCTGATTCATCTCGCAATGGGAACAATGCTGGCATGCGGCATGGTTGCTTGTCAGTCCCCAAAAGGTTTTACGATTGAGCACCAAGGAGATACCTTGACTGTGGTACACGTTTCTGCTCCTGGCAAATATCTCTTGTTACCTATTCAAGAGTCAAGTAACGAAGGCAAAGTCAAATTGGAGACCGGAAGTCCTGCCGATATGGCAATGGATGTCCGTCTTGCCGTTGATAGCATTGAGTATTATGTTCCTTTCGAGATTCCGCAAGGTGGGGATGCAACTGTTTCAATTCGTAAGGTGGTTGCCGATGCTGTATGTTGGGAGCATATCCAATTGACAGATACGTTCGATACAAGCAATACTGATTATTACCGTCCTGTTTATCACCATACTCCGCTTTACGGTTGGATGAACGACCCGAATGGCATGGTATATAAAGACGGTGAATATCACTTATATTTCCAATACAATCCATACGGCTCGAAGTGGGGAAATATGCACTGGGGGCATTCGGTCAGCACCGACCTTATCCATTGGAACCATTTGAAACCGGCTATTGCCCGCGATACACTGGGACATATCTTTTCCGGTAGTACTGTGGTTGATAAAAACAATACGGCTGGTTATGGTGACAATGCCTTGATTGCTCTTTACACATCGGCAAGTGACGAACATGGGCAGATACAATGCATGGCATACAGTACCGACGACGGACGTACCTACACGAAATATGAGAAGAATCCGGTGCTGCTCCCGTTTGACGGCTTAAAGGATTTCCGCGACCCGAAAGTCTTTTGGTATGAACCCGACAAGAAGTGGGTAATGATTGTTTCTGCCGATAAGGAAATGCGTTTTTATGCTTCACCGAATTTGAAGGACTGGGAATATATGAGTGCTTTCGGCAAAGGTTACGGTGCACAGCCCAATCAGTTCGAGTGTCCGGATTTCATTCAGCTGCCTGTAGATGGGGATAAGAATAAGATGAAATGGGTGATGCTGGTCAATATCAATCCGGGATGTATGTTCGGCGGAAGCGCAACGGAATATTTTGTAGGAGATTTCGACGGGAAAGAATTTACATGTGATACGAAACCTGAAACCGTAAAGTGGTTGGATTATGGAAAAGACCATTATGCGGCGGTCTGTATTTCGAATACGGGCGAACGTATCATCTCTATTCCTTGGATGAGCAACTGGCAATACGCCAATGTGACCCCAATCCGCCAATATCGGGGTGCCAACGGATTGCCTCGTGAATTGTCTTTGTACACCAAGGACGGTCAGATTTATGTAGCTGCCGACGTGGTGAAGGAAGTGGAAGCGTTGCGCAAAGATACCCGTTCGTTCGACCCGATTACGGTGAAAGACGAATATAAGATTGATGAGATTGTTCCGCAGACAGACGGTGCATACGAATTGGAAATGGATATAACTCCGAACACATCGGGTGTAGCAGGTTTCGACCTGATGAATGCCAAAGGTGAAGTCGCAAAGATTTACCTGGATATGAAGTCGGGTAAGTTGGTAATGGACCGTACGGCAAGTGGGCTGGTCGCTTTCGGGGAGAAATCGGAACCGCATGCTAAAGAAACAGACGACCACCGTAAAACGATGTCTGTCAATTATCAAAATGATTTTGCGTTGGGAACATGGGCACCGCTTTCTTTGTGCGAAGGCAAGACTTACCACCTGAATGTATTTGTGGACAAATGTTCGGTAGAAATTTTTGTGGATGGCGGACGCATTGCAATGACAAATCTGGTGTTCCCTACCGAACCGTATAATACGCTCCGTTTCTATACCGAGGGTGGTGAGGCACAAGTTTCAAACATGAAAGTATACAAACTGGGGCTATAATTAATTTCCATATAATTACTATTACGATTTGCAACGACGCAGAGGCGTGGAGGAAATGTCCTGAAAATCAGACTGAATAGAAACTCTACGCTTGTGTGTCGTTGTTTTGTTTGTTGTTTTTTAATAGATTAAATCGAATGGCTATGATGAGACATTTATTGTGTGCTGCAATGGGGCTTGCTTTGGCAGGGAATGCATTAGAGGCAGCCGAAAATCAGGTTATCCGTATTTCTACCAATCATACCGATTTGGTGTTACAGGTGGCAGAGAACGGACGGTTGTATCAGACATATCTGGGTGAGAAATTATTGCATGAATCCGATTTGAAGGAATTAGACTGGGCGGTACATGCCGCTTCGGACGGGAGCGTCTGCAAACGGGGCTGGGAAGTGTACAGCGGCTCGGGAAATGAGGATTTCTTCGAACCGGCATTGGCTGTGACGCACAACGACGGGAACGCTTCCACTTGGCTCTATTATGTATCATCTTCGATGAAAGAGGTGGAAGGGGGAACGCAAACCGATATCGTGTTGCGTGATGATGCATATCCGGTAGAAGTTACGTTGCATTATGTGGCATATCCGGAAGAAGATGTCATCAAGACATGGAGTGAAATCGTGCATCAGGAAAAGAAACCGGTTTATCTTTCGGCGTATGCTTCTACGATGCTTTATTTCAACAGGGGCAGTTATTATCTGACCGAGTTTACAGGCGACTGGGCAAAGGAAGCTCAGATGAGCACCGGGCAGCTTCAACCGGGAAAGAAGATTGTCGACACTAAGTTGGGAAGCCGTGCGGCAATGCATGCCAGTCCGTTTTTTATGGTTGGGTTAGATCAGCCAGCCAGTGAAAATCAAGGGGATGTATTGATGGGTACATTGGGCTGGACCGGGAATTTCCGCTTTACCTTCGAGGTTGATAATGTAGGAAACTTACGTGTCATTCCAGCTATCAATCCGTATGCTTCTGTCTATCCGTTGGAGCGTGGAGAGGTCTTTGCAACACCTGAATTTGTCTTTACATACAGTACGGAAGGAACGGGACAAGGCAGCCGTAACTTGCAGAACTGGATGCGCAAGTATCAGTTGAAGAATGGAACAGGGGACCGTATGACCTTGCTCAATAATTGGGAAAATACAGCTTTCAACTTCAATCAAGAACTGTTGGCTGAACTGATGCGCGAGGCGAAGGACTTAGGTGTAGACTTATTTTTGCTGGATGACGGGTGGTTTGGAAATAAATACCCACGTAAAGATGACAAGGCAGGGTTAGGCGATTGGGAAGCTACGCAAGATAAATTGCCCGGAGGCGTGCCGGCATTGATTGAATCTGCCAAACAGGCTGGTGTGAAGTTTGGCATTTGGATAGAGCCGGAAATGGTGAATCCCAAAAGTGAATTGTTCGAGAAACATCCTGATTGGGCGATTCATTACCCCAATAGAGAAAGATATTATTATCGCAATCAGTTGGTATTGGATTTGAGTAATCCGGAAGTGCAGGATTATGTGTGTGGGGTTGTGGATAAGCTGATGAAAGAAAATCCGGAGTTGGCTTATTTCAAGTGGGATTGCAACAGTCCGATAACCAATATTTATTCTCCTTACTTAAAAGAACGCCAGGGACGTTTGTACATAGACCATGTGCGTGGAGTGTATAATGTCATGAAGCGTGTACATGCAAATTATCCAGACGTAACCATGATGCTTTGTTCTGGAGGTGGTGCACGTTGTGATTACGAAGCTTTGAAGTATTTCGATGAATTTTGGTGCAGTGACGATACAGACCCTGTGGAACGGGCTTATATCCAATGGGGCTTCTCGCATTTCTTTCCTGCCAAGGCGATGTGTGCCCATGTGACAAGCTGGAACAGGGCGTCTTCTGTCAAGTTCCGTACCGACATGGCTTCGATGTGCAAGCTGGGCTTTGATATTGGTCTTGATGAGTTGAGTCAAGATGAATTGGCATATTGCCGTGCGGCTGTAGCTAATTGGAACCGTCTGAAACCGGCTATTCTTGAAGGAAGCCAATACCGGTTGGTCTCGCCTTATGAAAGCAATCACATGGCGGTCAATTATGTGAGTGAGGATAAAGCCAGCGCCGTGCTGTTCGCCTACGACATCCATCCGCGTTATCAGGAAAAGTTGTTGGCGGTCCGCATGCAAGGGCTTGACCCCGAAAAGATGTATCTGGTAAAGGAAATCAATCTGATGCCGGGTGTCACTTCTTCGCTGAAAGCAAATGGAAAAGTCTATTCAGGCGATTACCTGATGAAAGTTGGGTTGGATGTTTTCGGCTTCCAGCAGATGCAGAGCCGGGTTATAGAGTTTGTGGCACAATAAAAGAGGACTTATGACAACAGATAACCAAATCAAGTACGGGAAACTGGTTCCCGTGATGCTTTGCTTCTTCGCCATGGGTTTTGTCGACCTGGTGGGCATCGCATCCAATTATGTGAAGGCAGACCTGAACCTGAGCGACGCGGAAGCGAATATCTTCCCCTCGCTGGTGTTCTTCTGGTTCCTGATATTCTCCGTGCCTACGGGCGTGCTGATGAACCGCATCGGACGCAAGCGCACGGTGATGCTCAGCCTGCTGGTGACTTTCGTATCGTTGCTCCTCCCGCTTTTCGGAGACAGCTACGGCATCATGCTGTGCTCTTTCTCGTTGCTGGGCATCGGCAACGCTTTGATGCAGACCTCTCTGAATCCCTTGTTGAGTAACATTATAGCTGGCGACAAGCTGGCAAGCTCATTGACCTTCGGCCAGTTCGTAAAGGCAATAGCTTCGTTCCTTGCCCCTTATATCGCGATGTGGGGTGCCACTCAGGCAATTCCCGAGTTCGGTATGGGCTGGCGTGTGCTGTTCCCCATCTATATGGCGATAGCCGTCATCGCCATCCTTTGGCTGGGTGCTACTCCGATAGAAGAGGAAGCGCCCGATAAGGCTTCCGGCTTTTCAAGCTGCCTGAAGTTGCTGAGTAGTCCGTTCATCCTGTTGTGTTTTATCGGCATCATGTGCCACGTAGGCATTGATGTGGGCACGAATACCACGGCTCCCAAGATTCTGATGGAACGCTTAGGCATGCCGCTTGACGAGGCAGGCTTTGCCACCAGCCTTTATTTCATCTTCCGTACGCTGGGTTGCCTTTCGGGTGCGGTGATTCTCCAGAAGGTTGCTTCGAAACCGTTCCTTGGCATTAGTGTGGTGTGCATGCTGGTAGCGATGGTGCTTCTCTTCGTGTCGAACGACCTGACAGTGATTTACATCGCCATCGCCCTGATAGGCTTCGGCAACTCGAATGTGTTCTCCATTGTCTTCTCGCAAGCCCTGCTTGCCGTGCCCGACAAGAAGAACGAGATATCGGGACTGATGATTATGGGTCTCTTCGGCGGCACGGTCTTCCCGTTGCTGATGGGTTTCGCCAGCGATGCCGTAGGCCAGAGCGGTGCCGTAGCGGTAATGACGGCAGGAGTGATTTATCTGATTATTTATATGTTTAAACTGAAGCGTTAGTTTTTAAGTTCTTGAGTTTGTAAGTTTTGTAGGGGCGTATCGCATACGCCCGAATACGTCCACTAATCCATGCGGATGCTTTCAGGGCGTATGCGATACGCCCCTACATGCAATTTGATAAATGCTTAAACTCAAGAACTCAAAAACTTAAAAACTCAAAAACTTAAAAGCCATGAACAATACAATCGTAGTAGGAATGGGCGAAGCATTGTGGGACATGCTGCCCGAAGGAAAGAAAATAGGCGGTGCGCCGGCAAACTTTGCGTATCACGTATCGCAGTTCGGACTGGACAGCCGCGTGGTGAGCGCGGTAGGCGAAGACGAGTTGGGCGTGGAGATTCTGAAGAATTTCCATGAAAAGAAACTGAATTGCATGATAGAGACCGTGCCCTATCCCACGGGTACGGTGCAGGTGGAACTGGACCGCAACGGCGTGCCCTGTTACGACATCCGCGAGGGCGTGGCGTGGGACAACATCCCCTTCACTCCGGCACTGGAAGGGCTGGCGCGCCAGACCCGCGCCGTATGTTTCGGCTCGCTGGCACAGCGCAGCGTGGTGTCGCGCGAGACTATCAACCGCTTCTTGGACGTAATGCCCGACGGCGAGGGACAGTACAAGATATTCGACATCAACCTGCGCCAGGGCTTCTATACCAAGGAAATCATCTGCGAGTCGATGCGCAAGTGCAACATCCTGAAGATAAACGACGAGGAGCTGGTCACCATCAGCCGCATGTTCGGCTATCCGGGCATCGACCTGCAGGACAAGTGCTGGATTCTCCTTGCCAAATACAACCTGCGGATGCTTATCCTGACGTGCGGCGTCAACGGCAGCTACGTCTTCACGCCGGGCGAGGTGTCGTTTGTAGAGACCCCGAAGGTGGAGGTTGCCGACACGGTAGGTGCAGGCGATTCGTTCACCGCCGCTTTCGTTGCCTCTATCCTGCGTGGCTTGCCCGTAAACGAGGCGCACCGGCTGGCGGTAGCCACCTCGGCATTCGTCTGCACGCAAAACGGCGCGATGCCGGTATTGCCTGCGCGGCTGACGGAAGGACTCACCACAGAATAATAAGGAAACGCAAATTGGCGCGGATTTCCGCGGATTAAAAATAAAAAATAATCCGTGTGAATCCGCGCCAATCTGCGTTTATGTAGAGACGATGTGCACATCGTCTCTACTATGGTGATATTCAATATTTTTTTATTTCATTTGCACGGCAAGTTAGAGGGAGAAAACGGAAATTCCAAAAGAATTTGATAATTTTTTGTAGATTTGTCCGTATAAAATTTTGTGCCTATGAAAACGATTCTCTTTTTATTATTATCGCTTGCCCTGCTTTCTTGCCAAGGAGGGAAAAAACAAAATGTTCAATCTGCAGATACGGTAAAGGAGGATGAATTTATAGCCAGCGTTTTATACACTGCACCTCCGTATTATGTGATAGGCAAAGATACAATTTATAATTATGCAACAGACCCCATATTTCCTGTACATACTTCCGATCCCGAAAATCCGCTTTTATCGATAGACCTAAAGAATTATGTGCAAAAGAAGTTAGCCGATGTACACCTTGGAAAAGGAATAGTGGATGTTGCTTTCCTTATTGATAAAAAAGGATATGTCCGTCAGGTAATCATTGAAAAATCGGCGGAAGAGAACGGTGCCAGTCCCAATGTAGCCGCCCGTATGGATTCCATTGCCTGCAAAGTAATGGCCAACTTGCCCCGTTTCACTGCTCCAGCAACACGAAAGGGTAAGCCTGTGAATTTTTTAAAGAGGTGGACGGTACGGTTTGAGTGACTGAAGCTCCCGTTTTTGCGGATTTGCAATCCGCAAGCATCGAGTATGAGGATTTTTAATCCGGTAAACGACTAAGTTACCGCTTTCTGTTAGGTATCTGCTGAGCGGATTAAAATTGACTTTGTCGACCTTCGGTTCCTTATACTCATTTACGCCGGATTGTAAATCGGCGTGACGGTTAACGGTATTTCAGCTCAGAGTTCGAAGACGATGTGGCAAGGCTTTCCGTCGATATAAAAGGTAAGGCGGTACAGCCCTTTTTCTATCGAATCGGTCGTGCCGTTGTAGAGCGGAAAAGAAAAGTGTGCCGTTTCGTTCGGACGAATGGTTCGTATGAGTTTCACCAAATTGTATCCCGTAAGTTCCGTCTCCGGCTTGGGGATGGGATAAATGTGGCTGGGGTCATCAGGGGTGCTTTCCCGAAGAAAATCGAAAGGGTAAGACGTGGAGGCTTCTTTCTTTTTATAATGCTGTTCGGACGGAGCGAGTTGGGTGGTCACGTTTTTCCATCTCCCGTTTCCGTAATGAAAGACCTCGCAGGGGAAAACGCCGTATGGCATTTGCAGCTCACGACCGTCTTCTGCGGTATTCATCAGAGTCACATACACCATGCTGTCTTGCAGGCTGACGCGCCATGCCTTCTTGATTTCTTTCGGAAAGCCGGACGTGCCGAGAGTCATGGTGTCCGCTTGCTCCTGTTGGACGGAACCGGCTGTTTTGTGGCTCTTTTGTGCCTTGTCTCCGCAGCCCGGCAGGCAGAGCAGGCACAGGAGCATTCCTAAGATTCGTGTTTTCATCGTTGTTCCGGTTTACTGCATGGGTTGAGATTGTTCTAATCGGCGATGTCGTTCAGATCGAAGTAGAGCAAGCGTGTGGCGGCTCCCTCGTCTTCTGCCGTCAGCGGCACGAACTTCTGCTTGAAATAGAAAGGTATGGCGGCGGCGTATGCGTCTACCGTGAGGAAACGGCAGCCGGTCTTGTTGTCGGCGAGGAAGTAACTTTTGATAGACCTTATTATAAATTCGCCTATGTGTTGTCCTTTTAATTCTTGACTGACAGCCAAACGGCAAATTTTTGCAGCCGGATAGCTTTTCAACCGTTTTTCGTTGACAAACCGATGTCTCCGGAAACGGTTGAATTCCGTTTTAGTGGGAAAATCAGACATAGACACGCGGTCGTTTGCCAAACTGAAATATGCAGCTATGTGTTCGTGGTTTTCATCATCTGCCGCTTCGAACACATAAGTAACCGCCAATAAGGCTTGCTGGTAGAATCCGGATTCATTTAAAATAAAATCGTTCAAGTCGGCATCGCCGCAATCGAACGATTTTACTTTTTCTTCAGGTCTCAACTTGCGTACGATGTAAGAAGAGAAGGGCGTTTGCAGGCTGGCTTTCATACGTTTTTCTTTTTTGTACGTTCGCCCAAATCGAGCATCTTTAAAAATAACGCATAATCAGCCAGTCTTTGTTCTCTTTCTTCCGGCGTTTCCCGGCGGACTTGCTTCATCCGCTCCTCGAACCGCCGTGCGTCTTCCCCGAAGAGTATCGGGGTTTCTTTGATGGGTCTTGCCATAGCTTTTCCTTTCTCTTTATGGATTCTGCCGCAAAGGTAGCGATTTATTCGTTGCGGATTATGCGGAGCGGTCAATTAATTTTCTGAATCTGCGCAATCTGTGGTGAAAATTACGCCGGAAATGCGTATCTTCGCATCGGTAAGAACTTAAACGGATGATACGATGAGGCACAACTGCATATCCTTGGTAAGCTTTTTTCTGCTGCTGACGTTGCTGGCGGGATGCTCCGGACAGCAACGGCGGTACGTCATCGGCGTGTCGCAGTGCAGCGACGACGAGTGGCGCGAGCAGATGAACCGGGAAATCACGCGCGAGGCGTTGTTTTATCCCGAGGCGGAGGTGGTGTTCCGCAGCGCGGGCGATGACAACAAGCGGCAGATACACGACATCGAACTGCTGATGCGCAACAAGGTGGACCTGCTGGTGGTGTCGCCCAACGAGGCGGATGTCCTTACGCCGGTTATCGAGAAGGCATACAGCAAAGGGATTCCGGTGATATTGGTCGACCGGAAGATACATTCCAACCAATATACGGCGTATATTGGCGCCGACAATTATGCCATTGGTTACAACGTGGGCGAATACATCGCCTCGCGCCTGCAAGGCAAGGGACGGGTGGTGGAGGTGACGGGGCTGCGCGGCTCTACGCCTGCGGCGGAACGCCACCGGGGCATGACGGACGCCTTGCGCGAGTATCCCGACATACGGGTGACGGCTTCGGTGGATGCCGGCTGGAGGCGCGACCGTGCGCGCCTGGTGTTCGACTCGCTCCTGACGCACGCTCCGGAGATAGACATGGTGTTTGCGCACAACGACCGCATGGCGGCAGGTGCCTACGAGGCGGCGGTGAAGTACGGGCGCGAGAAGGAAATGCTGTTTGTGGGCATCGACGCGCTGGCGGGCGAGGGATATGGCGTGGAGCAGGTGGCAAGCGGGCAGCTCGACGCCACCTTTATTTATCCTACCGGCGGCGACCGGGTGATGCAGACGGCGATGGCTATCCTGACGGGGAAGCCTTACGAGCACGACGTTGCGCTCTCTTCGGCGTTGGTCAACAAGGGGAACGCGCGGGTGATGCGGATGCAGACCGGGCAAATCCGTCAGCTGGACGAGAAGATAGACATGCTGGACAAGAGGATAAACCATTTCCTTACCCGTTACGCTTCGCAGCGCGTTTTGCTGTACACGTGCGTGGTGATGCTGGCGTTGTTCGGCATCGCGTTGTTTGTCGCCGTGCGGGGCTTTTGGACAAAGAACCGGCTGAACATGGAGTTGTCCGAGCAGAAGAAACAGCTGGAGGCGCAGCGCGACCAGCTTATCAGCCTTTCCAAGCAGCTGGAGGAGGCGACGCACGCCAAGCTGGCTTTCTTCACCAACGTGTCGCACGACTTCCGCACGCCGCTCACGCTGATAGCCGACCCCGTCGACCAGCTGGAGGCAAGCCAAAACCTGAACGAGCACGAGCGTTTCCTGCTCCGCATCGTGCATAAGAACGTGACGGTGCTGTTGCGCCTCGTCAATCAGATACTCGACTTCCGCAAGTTCGAGAGCGGCAAGCTGAAGATGTACCTTTCGGAGTTTGACATCGCCGGGGAGATGAACGAGTGGACCGAGGCTTTTCGCACGCTTTCCTATCGCAAGCATGTGCATTTCTCGGTGTCGGCGGCTCCTTCCGATGAGGGATATACGATGATAGCCGATGCCGGGAAGCTGGAGCGGATAACGTATAACCTGTTGTCGAACGCATTCAAGTTCACGCCCGAGAACGGACGGGTGGAGCTTGCCTTGTCGCAATTCGAGCACGGGGGGACACGCTGGCTGCGCTATCAGGTTTCGGATACCGGAGTGGGCATTTCCGCCGAGCACGTGCAGCACATCTTCGAGCGTTTTTACCAGATAGACGTGCATTATGCCGGTTCGGGCATCGGGCTGGCGTTGGTGAAGGCTTTCACCGAGATGCACGGCGGCACGGTGAAGGTGGATTCGGCAGAAGGCAATGGCACCATCTTTACGGTGGAGATGCCGATGAAGCAGGCGGGCACGCTTGCCGAAGGGCTGGAGAAGCAGGCGGTTCCGGCAAGCCTGAAAGAGGGAGCGGTGCTTTCCGCCGGTCAGGGAACGGTGCAGGCGTCTCCGGAAGCGGGCGAAGACGACCGGCATGAAACGGTATTGGTCATCGATGACAATCAGGATGTGCGCGACTATGTCAGGTTGCTGCTGGAGAGGGAATACCGGGTGCTGGAGGCCTCCAACGGGCAGGAAGGGCTTCAGCAGGCGATGAAATACGTGCCCGATGCCATTATCTGCGACGTGATGATGCCGGTGATGGACGGCATGGAGTGTTGCCGGAGGCTGAAGTCGGAAGTGCAGACCTCGCACATCCCGGTGATGATGCTCACCGCCTATACGATGGACGAGCAGAAGGTGCAGGGATACGAGTGTGGGGCGGATTCGTACATCCTGAAACCTTTCAGTGCCAAGCTGCTGCAGGTGCGCTTGCGGAACCTGATAGACAACCGCCGCCGTCTGCAAAGCTTCTTTGCCGACCGTTCGGCTCTGAAACAGGAGTCAATCAGCGAGGTGGATAAGGGCTTTGTGGAGAAGCTGCGCGAGTTGATTGAAGCCCGTTTGGGCGATGCGGGTTTGAGTGTGGAAGACTTGGGCGGGGAATTAGGGCTGGGCCGTGTCCAGCTTTACCGGAAGTCTAAGGCGTTGACCGGTTACTCGCCCAACGAACTGCTCCGCATCGCGCGGTTGAAACGTGCCGCATCGCTGCTGGCCTCTACCGACAAGACCATCGCCGAAATAACGTATGAAGTAGGTTTCAGCGCGCCTTCGTATTTCACCAAGTGCTATAAAGACTACTTCGGCGAAAGCCCTACCGATTTCTTGAAGCGAATGAAGAATGAGGAATGAAGAATCGCGCTTTGCGCAGAATGAAGAATTTTCATCCGCATGGAATTCTTCATTCTGCGTTCTTCATTCTTCATTTAAATAGTTTTGTCTGCTCGAAAGAAATCCCTATCTTTGGCGGGAAATAAAAAACGATAGTTAAGATGAAATGGATTATAGGACTTGTGTGTATGCTTTGCAGCATGAGTTTGCAGGCACAAGATTTAAAATCATTATACATTGCTTTACCCGATTCGCTTTCTCCTTTGTTGACTAAAGTGAACCGGGAAGATTTCGGTGATTTTCTCGCCAGCAACATGAAAGCGGAGGTGAAAAACCGTTTCGGACAGACCTCGGAAATGCTGAAGTTGACAGACGATTACCTGTTAGTGCACGTCAGCAAGTCAAGTAGGGAAGAAATGAAACTGTTGCCGCTGAACGATTCGGTGAAAGTGGTGTGTGTGGTCCGTACTTATTGTGGTCCTGTACCCGACAGTGAGGTCAAGTTTTATGATACGGCTTGGAATGAATTACCGGCAGCAGATTTTGTAACTTTGCCTGAAGAGAATGAATTTTATAAGTCTGTACTTTCTGAAACAGCTTCCGACTCTTTGCGTAACTTACGCCTGAATGCAGACATGTATCTGAAGGAAGTACGCTTGTCCGACAAAGACCTTTCGCTTTCAGTAAGTTACACCACCCCTCAATATATGGATAAAACTACGGCAGACAAGCTGAAATCTTATTTGATAAATGCTCCCATTGTGTATACATGGAGCAACGGTAAATTCCTGAAAGTTAGTACTCAATAGTGTTTATATTTAAGATAAATGACAGACTGCACCCCAAGCCCAAGCACGAACAGGTATTCCACTGCCCAATAAGCTGCTAACGGAACATTACGATGGCTTAATCCCCATAAGCAAAACAGATAAACAATGGTTGTTGTCAGTTGAAAGACAAATACAGTCCGCGTTGCTCCTGTTCCTGTCGCTGCGTTCATATAAACATAGCCGGGAAGTGCAAAGAAGTAATTCAGCAGCATAACCATAAACGGCAACCATGCAACTTGTACGATAACCGGATTTTCTGTGTAAGCCCCGATAATGTGTTGGTGAAAGACCAAGGCAAGAACAATCAATGGGATACCTGCCACATATCCTAAACGGATAATTTTGTGACAAAGCGGGAAGATTTTTCCCTTTTCACCTGCTCCAATCAGGTTGCTCACTAAAGAACTGGTAACACCAGCCAGCGCATTGACGATAACGGAAAACAGGGCGGAAACACTTCTTACAATATTCGATACAGCCAATTCTGTTTCTCCCAAATGCTCGATAGCCAAGAAGAACAGAAACCAAATGGCTACACTGACAAAGAATTGGAGCATGCTCCATACCGAGATAGAAAATATTTCTTTTAATATCTTCATCTCAATGTGCCAGCGTAAGCCATATACTTTTTCATCAATATGCCGGAACAGATATATTGTCAATACTACCAGCGAACACATTTCGGCAAACGAAGAAGCTATGGCTGCTCCTGATATGCCCATATCGAATCCGAATATCAGGAGCCAATTCATCGGAATATTCACCAGTACGGCTGTGAAAGCCGCCATGTTCAAGGCTTTTGTCTGCGTAATGCCTACTAAAAACGAGCGTAAGGCTAGGAGTGGGAAAGAGAATAACAATCCCCAAATACGCCAATTCAGATAACATACAGTTGCGTTGTAGACATCGTCTGAAGTTATCAGATGTTTCAGCAGAACTGGAGAAAGTATTTGAGACAACAGGCAAAGGAATGCCGCTAGCATCAGCAAGAAAAACAGTCCTTGAAAGAACGTTTTTCCTGTTTCTTCATACCGTTGTTCTCCGTTACGGCGGGCGATTACTACCTGTAGCCCTAAACTGAACCCGAAGCCGAGCATATAGATAGCCAGATACCAGATTCCGGCAAGTGCGGATGCCCCAAGTTCTACATCGCCTACGTGCCCCAAGAATAAGGCATCGGTAATATTGATAAGTTGCTCGATAAGGATGCTCATCATTACAGGAAAAGCGATGAGCCAAATATGCTTATATGTATAGTTCATTGTTCAACTTGATATGATGCGACAAGTCCTGCTGCACGTAGCGGCATGACACATCGCATAATTATAAATTTGGAATAATGGCAAAACAAGAAAGGACAAACCTGTTATAAGCCTGTCCGTTGCTGAATAGCTATGACTGAAATGCTATCCGTTAAGCGCAGCTATATGCACACTTGCCATTTCATAGGATTGAACAACTGGTATTTTTCTGTTAGTTATGCGAATCAGGAGTTAAAAGGGAGTTATAGGTAGTTATCGCCCGTCGGTGCGGGCTGGGAGTTAGATGCCAATACCTTTTGCGCCGTTTTCAGAAGCAAGGCTATTGGCCTTTAACTCCCGAACGAAGTGATAACTCCTGTGAAACTTAACTACGTTTAACTCCTGACTGGCATTAGTTCCGCAAAGATAACATTTGTTGTTGATTATACCACCAGGCAGTTGATTTCTTTTTGCAGATTCTCCAAAAAACACGAAGCATGCGCGCCGTCCATCTGTGTATGATGAAACTGGAAAGAAACAGTCAGTTTCAGTTTCCATAAATGCCGTTTGTATTTGCCCCAAATCAGAAACGGATTATTGAACACTCCGCTGTACATACCTACCGCTCCGTCTATTTCATATTGCACAAGGGCAGATGTGCCAATCACCATGCAATCCGTCAAGTCATGATTCTGACAGCTTTCAGCAACTTGCCTGGTCAGCCGCAGGTAATCTTCATTGAATTGTTTCAGGTCATTAGAAAAAGGAATGTCGCAGGAGCTTATTTCTCCTTCTCTATTAGCCACAACGGCACAAACGGCAAGGTTGTCATATTCTATCAATTTTTTACCGACCGGAAGCATATAGAACTCTTTGATATGGCGTGCTGCCCGTCCGATGCACCAGCACATCAGCATATTGAACTTTAATCCAGTCCGTTTGCTTATCCGGGCAAGGCGGGTTACATCTATGGTCTTGAAAAAGGTGAGCATGGGCATGGGGGCATCTATCCACATTTCAAATGCGTATGCACGGGTCGTTTCTTTCGGATTTACTTCTTTCATTTCTATCATTAATATAGTATAATAAGGGCAAAGGTAAGTAAGATATTGGACAATGGATAGAACAAAAGGGACAATATGTTGGATAACTCAGGTTCATAAAAGGATTCCCATTCAATTTGCAGGCGAATGGGAATCCTATATTATATGTGTATTTTATATGAGGTTGTTATTAGGTAAATTTACTGGCTTCAGCCCCATTTCCTCAGCTTTCTTCAGCATGAAACGGAAAGCTGCATCGTGTTCGTTAGGGATGAGGCCGTCAAGGATGGCATCTTTGATGGCACTCTTCAGATCACCTATTTCACGGCAAGGATGTAGGGCGAATATCTGCATGATTTCCTCTCCGTCTACCGGCGGCTGGAAATTACGGATGCGGTCTTTTTCTTCCAAATCCTTCAACTTTTGACGTACTAATTTGAAATTGTCCAAGAAGCGTTGTTTACGGGCTTCATTTTTCGAAGTGATGTCGGCTTCACACAATGCCATCAGGTCATCGATATCATTACCTGCCTCGAAGAGTAAGCGGCGCACGGCAGAGTCGGTCACAACATCATCGGCTATCACAATGGGACGCATGTGCAGTCCTACCAGCTTCTGTACATACTTCATCTTTTCGTTCATCGGGAGTTTCAGGCGACGGAAGATTTCAGGTACCATCTTTTCTCCTATGTAGTTATGGTTGTGGAACGTCCATCCCAGACGTGGGTCCCAACGTTTAGTGCGTGGCTTGCCGATGTCATGCAATAGGGTTGCCCAACGCAACCAAAGATTATCCGAAACCTTGGAAATATTGTCCACCACCTCCAGGGTGTGGTAGAAGTTATCTTTATGTCCACGTCCGTTCCGCACCTCTACACCTTGTAGAGCTGTCAGTTCGGGAAATATCAGTTCCAGCAGGCCACAGCGGTCCAAGTCGACGAATCCTTTCGACGGTATGGGTGAAAGCAAGATTTTGTTCAGTTCGTCTTTGATACGTTCGTACGAAATGATTTTGATGCGTTCGCGGTTGCGTTCCAGGGCATTGAATGTTTCTTCATCGATGTAAAAATTCAGTTGGGTAGCAAACCGGATGCAGCGCATCATACGCAATGGGTCATCGCTGAACGTGATATCCGGGTCGAGCGGTGTGCGGATAATCCGTTCTTTCAAGTCTTTCAGCCCGTCAAAAGGGTCTACCAGTTCTCCGTATCGCGCCTGGTTCAGACAGACCGCCATGGCATTGATGGTAAAGTCACGGCGGTTTTGGTCATCTTCCAGTGTACCGTTTTCTACTACGGGTTTGCGGCTGTCATGACTGTATGATTCTTTCCGTGCCCCTACAAACTCCACTTCGGTATCGAAGTATTTTACTTGTGCGGTGCCGAAGTTACGGAATACCGATACGTGTGCATTGCGTCCCAGTTTTTTGCCCAAGGCTTCGGCGGCCTCGATGCCGCTTCCTACTACTACTACGTCAATGTCTTTCGAAGTCCGGTTGAGGAAAATGTCGCGTACGTAGCCTCCTACTACGTAACATTCCAATCCCAGTTCATCGGCGGTTTCGGAAATCAAGTTGAATATTTTGTTGGTAAAATGTTCCTTCAGATTCATTCTTAGTTGATTTTCGTTTCGTTTTTTGTGTTCAAAACTCGTAAATAGCGTGCAAAATTACAAAAAATAGGGGAGCTTTACCGAATATGAACCGATTAAATTGTATTTTTGTTTCATGAAAGGAGATTGATAATGATAAAAAATGAACACGGAGATACGACTCTCTGGAAAATTTCCTTTGTATTTCAAGTGAAAAGGCGATGCCGGACGTTTTATTTACAATGTTTTTGCATTTGCCTGTCTCTGTGTTCGGATATTAAAAACTGATGCGTATGAAAAAGATGATGGTAGCGGCCGTGTGCCTGGTGATGTTCCTTGCGGGGTGCAACAATGATTCGAAACGTGCAGGAGAATTGTTTCAGCGGGCTGAGTTATCGTTTGCCTCCGGAAACTACAACCTTGCCAAACTGCAGATAGACAGTATCCGCACGCTTTATCCCAAGGCTGTGGATGTGCGTAAAGCAGGTGTCCGCCTGATGCAGCAGGTCGACCTGCACGAACAGCGCAAGACGCTGGCTTACCTGGATAGTATGATGCAGGTGAAGCAAGCTGCGCTTGATTCGATAAAAGACCGTTTCGTGCTTGAGAAGGATACTGCCTATCAGGAGACCGGCAATTATTTTTATCCTACACAAGTGGTAGAGAAGAACATCGGGCGTTCGTTCTTACGGGCTCAGGTGAACGAGCTGGGCGAGATGTTGCTTACCTCGATTTATTGTGCCGGTGGAAGCATACACCATACGGCAGTAAAAGTGAGCACAGATGGCGACCTGTTTGCCCAGACTGCTCCTTCGCCCGACAGTTATGAGACGACCGATTTGGGACGTCCAATCGAGAAAGCCGACTATCGGGTAGGAAAGGATGACGGGGGGGTAGCCGCCTTTATCGTTGCCAATCAAGACAAACGCCGTTTCCGGCTGGAATTTATCGGTGACCGAAATTATACAACTACGATGCGTACCGATGATGTGAAGGCTATAGCGGCTGTTAGTGACTTGGCGCGTATTCTTTCGGCAATGGAACAAATCCGTAAAGAACAGAACGAAGCAAACCTGAAGCTGAAGTTTGTCACCCGTAAGATGGAAGAAGCGGAAAAAGCTGGCAAGGAATAATTCCCAAGTACAACAAACTGTTCAGGACCGCTTTTCTTAAGCCAGCATACACACTTGATCCGGAGTGTCTCTGTCACTTATTAGTCCGCTTCACGATAAAGATGCTGGCTTCGTAGAGTAGGGACATCGGGGCAGCTACCAATATCAGGGTAATGGCATCCGATGTAGGCGTAATGATGGCAGATATGACCAGTGCAATGATAATGGCATGTTTGCGGTAAGTACGCATGAAAGTAGATGTAAGAAATCCCAGTTTGGCGAAAAGCCAGGCAAGGATGGGAATTTCGAACGTGATGCCCAGCATCAGGCTCAGCATAGTCAGAGTGTCTATGTATGAACTGAGCAGAATCGCATTTTCTACTTCCGCACTGACCTGATAAAGGGCAAGGAAGCGGAAAGTAAAAGGAAATACCAGAAAATAACTGAACAGTACGCCTAGCAGGAACAGTATGTAGCCCCACATTACTACGCGTAGGGAATAACGTCGTTCGTTGGCATAAAGGGCAGGCGAGACAAAACGGAACAGTTGATAAAGTATGTAAGGCGAAGCCAGCACAATGCTTGCATAGAGCGATACGCTCATGTGGGTAAGAAATTGCCCCGAAAGTTTGGTATTGATAAGCTGTATATGAAAATCTGGGACGGATAATCCCGGAATGTGTAAGGCGTTTCCGATACGGTCGAACCATTGGTAGACAATGAAGTCATTCTCTTTGGGTGCAAGGATGATGCCGAACAGTTCGTCTTTGAAGCAGAAGGCGGCAAGCATGAGCACTCCCGTCACGATGATGATGCGGAATAGCACTTTCCGCAATTCATCTACGTGATCCCAAAAAGTCATGTTCGATGCATCGTTCGTTTTTGTGCTATCCCCTTTCTCTTTCATCATTTGTCTTTATCGGTATTCGGTTGGGTGTTTTCGTCTTTCTTTGTGTCTGCCTTTAAGTCTTCTTCCAGTCCGTTCACACCGTCTTTAAAGCTTTTCACGCCTTTACCCAGTCCTTTCATCAGTTCAGGAATCTTCCTTCCGCCGAAAAACAGCAACAGAATCAATACGATGACAATCAGTTCTTGCATACCGATGCCCAGGAGTAAGAGTGTAGTGTTCATATTTCTTGCTTTTAATGAAATTTCGGCGACAAAAGTAACAAATAAATCAAAGAAGGGAGTATAAAGGCAAGTGTTTTTAATAAAAAATAAAAAACGAGACGGAAAAACAGAAGATAGTGGAAAAACGCCGGTTCGTGTGGATTTTCCATGAAAGAATCAATCCGCATGAATCGGCGTAAATCAGTATCTCGTTAGAAGCGTGCAGCAACTTTTGTCCAGTCTATCAGTTCCCAGAATGCTTCGATGTATGCAGCCCGTCGGTTACGATAGTCGATGTAGTAAGCATGTTCCCATACATCAATGGTAAGGATGGGCTTCATGCCTCGGGTCAGCGGATTGCCTGCGTTCGGTTCGGAAAGGATGCAAAGTTTCTTGCCGGCATCTTCTGCCAGCCATACCCATCCCGAACCGAAGAGAGTGGTAGCTTTTTGGGTAAACTCTTGTCTGAATGCTTCTACCGACCCGAAATCCTTTGCCAGTTTATCTGCCACCGAGGCAGGTATGTCTTGAGGTTGTGCGGTCAGTGTTTCGAAAAAGAATGTATGGTTCCAAGTTTGTGCGGCATTGTTGAAAATGCCTCCGTCGGCTTTGCAGATAATGTCTTCCAGACTCATGTCCTCGAAGGGCGTTCCGGCTATCAGTTTGTTCAGGTTGTCCACGTAGGTTTGCAGGTGCTTGCCGTAATGGTATTCTAAAGTTTCTTGGCTCATCAGTGGAGCCAGTGCTTCCATCGTGTAGGGAAGCTGAGGCATTGCATGTTTCATGATGTTTGTTTTTAAAGGGTTTATATATTATCAACACGGAAAGATACGAAAAAGTTGTGGCAATCCGTATATTCTTTGCTATAAATTTCCAGATTGTTATGTGGAGAGGTTATGGGGGCAGAGGTTATGGGGGAGAAGCCATGTACTATGACCTCTGCCTGAATAGTTCAAAGATTGGAATAGAAGAATGCGTACAACTAATATATAATGTAGCATCAACTTGGTAAGACAAGGTAAGTTGAGCAACAGAGAGTACATACAGAACCGGATAAGCGTTTATCCGACTGAATACTGGAATAGGCTGAACGAAAATTGCCTATAATTACCGCCACAGCGGTTCATTCAACCAATCTTGCGGAATACCTATCGCCTTGTAATCAACGCTTGGATATTGCTCCAGCAAAGATAGGAAATGTTGCTTCATGTCGTTGTGGGGTGATATGATGTCGATAAACCACTTGATGATGCAGATTTCATAAAATGTTCTCTGTGGTGATACGGCATCGCTTATCCAAGGGCGTTTCATTTTCCGTGCGACCATCGGATTGATGGCATACTGCCTATTCCATACCCTTGCATGATGGCAGCAGGAGTTTCGGGTGAGCGTTATGACCGTCAGCCATGAAGTAAAAACGGGAACAGGCAGGTCATAACAGGCCGCAATCTTTTTCTTCAACGGATTGGACCTGATATTTTCATAAATGCGGGTTACGACACCCATCGGCAATATTTCCACGAGCATCCATGCCGGAGGATAGGCATTACTGTACTTGTTCTTGAAATGCAGGATAAAATCCTCCTTGGAGTTGTTGAACTCCTTGTCTATCAGTTCCATCGTGCGATTGAACTTGTTGGGATTGGAAAACAAGGTAGCATCGGTCATCCAAAAGATGTTTCCCGTTTCTTTCGCCACGACATTGGCCAAGGTGCTGCGCAGGGAGACTTCAATCTTTTCAATCTCATTGAACATGAAAAGGCGGAGTTTCTTGTCAAACCGATAAAGTTTGATGGCAGCGTCAAAGCTGCTTCCCTGTTTGAAAATTTGCCTGTCTTTGGGAATTTCAAGAAATGGATAGAAGTATGCGCTTAGCCTGTAATAACCAATGTTGCGGATATATCGGCAGACGCGCTCCTTGTCATCGAAAACAAGCCCTCTTTGGGATAGCAACGCGGCCAAATCCTCCGGGCTGTTGTATTGTTTTGGGAAATTGATTGTCATTGGGGTATAAAATAAAACGACCCCCGATTTGAGCATTGTTAAGAGGCTTGGGGGTTCTCGTGTTGCAAAGGTATGTAAAGATTTACAGATAACCAAATATATTCTGCCTTTTTGCGCAAACTTCACCGGAGAGGTTATGGAGAGGTTTGGCAAGTGATGCAAATCAGCAACCAGCACCTCCAGCCAATTCTCGTTAACCTAAAAATAACATTGCGATAACATAGTGTGTGAGAACAGATGCTTACTTTTGCGTCAGTAAAACTTAAATGAGAAATATGAAAGCTAAGCATGTGAATCGTATGCAGATGTTGGTCATCTTTGCGTGGGTATATCTGTTTGTCAGATGTGGTTATCGTCCCCTGAAACAATGGCTTGTTGATGGTCAGGTAGTTTGGAACACTTATGAATGGAGGTATGAATTGGGAGCGGCACTCGGTTCACTTCTATTCATTGGTATAGTCTATATGGCAATCATTTGGGGATATCCGTGGTTGAAACAGGTGTTGGGAAACTCTTCGGATTCTGCAAGAAGATAAGAACTGTTTTGAATTTATCGTCCAAAGCACACACGAAAACGAATACATCAAGATGAAAAATACTTTTTGGAGAATTCCGCATCTTGCCAATTCACTTGTAGGGGCAGGGTTTGCCTGCCTGAATACATCCACGCAGGCGCATACGGGCGGGCGAACCCCACCCCCTACATTGGCTCATTGCGTATTCAATTGGAGAAATTCAAAACGGTTTCTAAAGAAGATAAGTCTATGAAACAATAGTAATCAGTAAGTTGTATCATTACGAAAAATGCTGAACGGGCACAGAGGTATGTTTGGATATTATGTCAGGTTACGCCTGCAGAGCGGAGGCAGGTTGCTGAAGGAATTGGGCATTGTGCGGAGCGTGTTGCTGGTTGGGCTGCTCGTCCTTGCCGTAGCGATATTGTGTAAGGTAAAGACAGGCTGGATGCTTCTGGTTGCCTGCCTGCTGGTGATAGGCGCTTATCACCAGGCAAGGAAGGACAGGGAATTTTTGCGCAGGTTTACCGATAATGTGTCGGTTTTCTTCTGCTACGAATACCTTTTGCTAAGCCTGCCTTTTGCCGTAATAGCAGGGATACGGGGCGAATGGCTGATAGCTTTGTGCATGCCGTTGGGGATTTGCCTGTTGCCTTTCGTGCCTCCTGTCCGTTTCCGGATAACCCCCATAAGGTTCGGATTCCTGTATGCCGGCAATATGGAATATCTCCGGATGTTCCGTCGCATGAGCTGGCTATACCTTATTGTAATAGGTATGTCGGCATTGGGATGTCTGAACGGCAATGTACGGGTGGCAAAGGTGGGCATGTTGGTTTGGGGCATTATCCAGTCGGGTGCCTACAGCTACGTACCCGATGCACATCTGTTGCAGAAGTTCAAGAGTTATCATATCCTGCAGAGGGAATTATGGAAAGCGAATAGCTGGAATGCATCGGTGCTGTTCCTGCCTTTCGGGATGATGTGCCTTGCCGGAGGGTTCCGGGCAGAAGACGTACTGTTTTTCTTTTCCTGCCTGACATCGGGTATTCTCTATCTGCAAAGCATGGCGTTGTTCCGTTGGGTTTGTCCGGTAACTGTCGGTATTGCGGTGATGCAGCTTGCCGTATGTATTCCTTTGTTTGCATGGACTTGTTTCGCCTGGGTGGGATGTCTGGCAGAATTGACGGTCGTGGGAATACTTTCGTATGCGGTATGGATAAAATGGAAAGCTATATGGAAATAATACGTGTGGAGAATATGTCAAAGTCGTTCGGGCGCGCAAAAGTGCTCGATGATGTTTCGCTGGTTTGCGACTGGGGAAAAGTGTATGGACTGGTAGGGGACAATGGATCAGGAAAGACAACTTTGTTCCGTTGCCTGACGGGGATGGCTTCGTATGAAGGCATGATTCGGAAAGGCGAGTGGGTGACGGTAGGTTATTTGCCAGCCGATAATTTCTTTTATCCGCTGGTGACGGGATACGAATACATCGAGTTTTGCCTGCGGGCATACGGGAAGAAGGTCAACCGGAAGCAAATAGATTACTTGAATACAAAAATGTTCCGTCTTCCTCTCGGCCGCTATGCTTCCGAATATTCCACAGGAATGCAAAAGAAGTTAGGCTTTATGGCGGTCTGTCTGCAAGGCCCCGACCTTTATATCCTGGATGAACCGTTCAATGGCATTGACCTGAAAGGATGTATCCAGATGAAGCAGCTGATTCGCAACCTGAAAGCACAATGGAAAACCGTCATCGTATCTTCGCACCGGCTGGATGCCTTGCACGAGGTGTGCGACACTATCTATTACCTGCGTGAAGGCAAGCTGCTGAAAAGATTCGCCTGCGGGTCTGTTGAAGAAATCGAGCGGTTTATTCTGCACGAAGAAGAGGAAGCGTGAGTGTTTTTCACCACAGATTACACGGATTGAAAAAAACGGAAACAGTTTTGAATGAATCAAAGAAGGACGTTGCGTACATTTATACAATCAGGAGTTAAAAGGGAGTTATAGGAAGTTATCGCCCGCTGGTGCGGGCTGGGAGTTAGATGCCAATACCTTTTTGAACCGGTTTCAGAAGCATTAACTCCTGAATGAAGTGATAACTCCTGTGAAACATAACTATGTTTAACTCCTGATTCGCATAATTAATCCCTCAATACGTTCACTACATTTCAGTTTCCGCTTAGGTTATATTATCGATGCAAGCGGCATCCTTTTATGGTTTCCATATCAAAACCGTACGTTCTCCAATTGAAAACCGTACGTTCTCGATATGGAAACCGTATGGTTTTCAATTGGAGAACGTAAAAGTAAGACTGCTTAAAGCAGATTATGAACCATTCAATCATGTATTGGTTCATATTCGGTCAAATAAATTTATCGGGGAAAACGGAAACATCAAGCCAAGAAAAACTTTTTGGAGAAATTCAAAACAGCTTCTTAACTGTTCGAAACTTGCCACTCCGTAAGGGATGCCTTTCACTTTTTCCTTTTCCATACCAGAATTGTTTTATGGGTTTGTCGTACGACAAAGGTACATTTTTTCACCACAGATTATACAGAAGGTTGTTTTTTTGTTTGGTATCAGCTGCCCACGTCTGTAGCTCTATGCTGTAAGTCCCGTTAACCTAAAGATAACATTGTGATAACATAATATGTGGAGACAAATACTTATCTTTGTGCTGTTAAAAGAAAGATTGTTTAATAAAATAGTAAGAAAAACTTATGAAAAGATTTACGAAATTTATTTGTTTTGCCTTGGTGGGATGCTGCATGCTTCCTTTGGGATTACGTGCACAGCAGATGCCTCCTGTACCAGTGGACAAGAACGTCCGCATCGGAAAACTGGACAACGGACTGACTTACTACATCCGTCACAATAACTATCCGGAAAATCAGGTGGATTTTTATATTGCCCAAAAGGTAGGGTCTATTCAGGAAGAAGAAGACCAGCGCGGACTGGCTCACTTCTTAGAGCACATGTGTTTCAACGGCACCAAGCACTTCCCCGGCAACACGTTGATTCCCTGGCTGGAATCGGTAGGCGTGAAGTTCGGCATGAACCTCAATGCCTATACAGCTGTCGACGAGACCGTGTACCGCATCTGCGGAGTGCCTTCGGAACGCATCGGCGTGCAGGACTCCTGCCTGCTGATTTTGAGCGACTGGGCAAACGGTCTGTTGCTCGAAGACAAAGCCATTGATGAAGAACGTGCCGTGATTCATGAAGAGTGGCGCAGCCAGATGCCTCCCATGCAACGCATTTTTGAAAAAACATCGCCCATTATTTTCCCGGATAGCCGCTATGGCAGCCGTTCTCCTATCGGACTGATGTCAGTTGTCGACCATTTCCCTTATCAGGCTTTGCGCGATTATTACGAGAAATGGTATCGCCCCGACTTGCAGGGAGTCGTGGTGGTAGGTGATGTGGATGTAGACCGCATCGAAGCGAAAATCAAGGAGCTGTTTGCGCCTATTGAGCTTCCTGCCCAGCCTGCCGAACGTATCTATTATCCGGTAGATGATTTTACCGAACCGGTGATAGCCATCGGACAGGACAAGGAGCAGGGCAACTCGCTGGTGAAGTTCTACTTCAAGTATGATGTATTGCCCGATTCGCTCCGCAACACGATGCTGGCGCTTACCACCGAATATATGCTGGACATGGCGGACATGATGATGATGTATCGCCTGCATGACATTTCCACCAAGCCGGATGCCCCGTATGCTTTGGCTCAGGGACAGCATGGCGATATGGAGTTGTGCAAGACTAAGAAGGCGATGGCATATATTGCCGTACCGAAGGGAAGCGACACCGAACCGGCTATGGAAGCGGTCTATCGGGAAGTGTTGCGTGCCAAACGCGGAGGCTTTACCGCTACCGAGTATGCACGTTGCCGTTCTGAATACCTGTCGCAACTGGAACAGGCATACAATAACCGCAATCATCAGGAGAACCGGAAGCTGGCAGAATCTTATGTCCGTAACTTCCTCGACAAGACACCGATTCCGGGTATCGAGAACGAATATCAGCTGATGAACATGCTTGCCAATCAGATTCCGGTTGAGGCGGTCAATCAGATGTATGCCCAGTTGCTTAACGAACGGAACATGGCAGTCCTGATTGCACTTCCGGAGAAAGAAGGTATCGTTTGTCCGGATGTTGCTGCCCTGAAAGCCTCCTTGGCACAGATAGATGCCGAAGAGATTGCTCCGTATGTGGATAATGTAAAGAATGAGCCGCTGATAAGCCAGCTTCCGGCAGCCGGAAAGGTAGTATCGGAAAAAGCGCTTCCCCAGTTCGGCGCCAAGGAATGGATGCTATCAAACGGAGTGAAGGTGATTGTGAAGAAGACTGACTTCAAAAACGATGAAATCGTATTCCGTGCTACGGCTAAGGGTGGTACGTCGGTTTACGGCGATGAATGGGTAAACGATTTGCTATTTATGCCTGTCGTGGCTGCCCAACACGGTTTAGGCGAGTTTACCTTTGCTGATTTGGCAAAGCAAATGGCAGGCAAGCAAGCTGTCGTCAATATCGAACTGGACCATTACGTGCGCAATGTCAGCGGTAATGCAACTCCCAAAGACCTGAAGACTCTTATGGAACTGATTTACCTGAACTTTACGCAGTTGAATGTCACCGCCGCTGAGTTTACGGCATTGCAGAACCTGTTGAAAGAAGCGCTTCAGAATCAGGAATCCAATCCCCAGCTGATTTTCCAGCAGAAATTGTATCAGTTTATGTATCAGTCACCACGTATGCAGATGCTGGATGCAGCGGATGTCGACGGGGCAAACCGTGAGCATATCCTGAAGATAATCCGCGAACAGCTCGCCAACGCTTCCCAGTTTACCTTCGTATTCAGTGGAAACTTTGATGAGGCAGAACTGAAAAGCCTGGCAGAACAATATCTGGCTTCGTTGCCGTCCGACCCGGCACAGAAAGCAGAAATCAAGCGCATCAGCGGGATTGGAGTGACGGCAGGCGAAAAGACCGAAGAGGTGAAACTGAAAATGGAAGTACCGCAGGCGTATGGCGGCATCTTCGTAAGCGGAACTGTTCCTTATAGCTTCAAAAACCAGATATTGGCATCGATGTGTGCCCAGCTGATGACTGCACGCCTGCTCAGCGAGGTAAGAGAAAAAGAAGGGGCTACTTATTCCATATCTACCAGCGGTATGCTGGAACGTACTTCGGATGTGCCTTTGGTATATCAGACCGTATTCCCGATGAAGCCGGAGAAGAAAGACCGGGCGCTGGAGATTATCCGCAACGAATTTACGAAGCTGGCGCAACAGGTAGATGAGGCAGAACTTACCAAGGTAAAAGAGTTTATGGTAAAGCAGTTTGCCGAAATGGAGCGCACCAACAGTTATTGGTGTGGCGAGATAGCCGGCAACGAGCTGCTGCCTTCCGAATTGCCTGCCGATACCAAAGCGGTGATTGAAGCGATAAGCGCGGCGGATATCTGTAGCTTCATGAAAGAACTGGAAGCCCAGCAGAATTATCGTGTGTTTGTGATGATGCCGATGTGATTTTAGTTGACAGGTGATCAGGTACCAGGTGACTAGGTTTTAAAAAACATGTAAAAAACAATACTTTATCAAGTATATAGTCTTGCTGATGTTTACTAATGTATTTAATATCTAGTCACCTAGTACCTAGTCACCTGGTCACCTGAATAATTACCTTGGAAATAATAATGCAAATTCGGTGAACTCTCCTTCGATGCTGGTGACGAATACCTTTCCTTCGTGGGCATTCATCACTTGTTGCACGAAGTTCAGCCCTAAACCGAAGCCGGAAGGCTTGTCTTTGTTTTTCTTCCGTCCGGCTGCGGCACGCTCGTATTTGTTGAAGATGGTGCGCTGGTCGGCTTCCGAGATGCCCAGACCGTTATCGTGCACCTTGATGACGGTGTATTTCTCGTTCAGTTCCGAACGGATGCGGATGTCCACTCCTTCGGGTTTCGAATACTTGATAGCATTGTCTATCAGGTTGCTCAATACCTCTTCCAGATATTCTTTGTCGGCATATACCATCGGAGCTTTCAAGTCGGCGGTGAAGCGGACAGGCTTTTGCGCCTTGGCGGTAAACTTCACGGTCAGGTTTTCTACTATCGGTTCCAGAGGTACGTCTTCCCGGTTCATTTCCAGCTTGTGGCTTTCCAGTTTCGACAGGGTGAGCACCTTGTTGGTAAGGGTCAGCAGGTGGTCTACCTCGTTTTCGGCTATGGTGTAATATTTCTCTTTTGTCTCGGGTTTGTTGTCCAGCCTTCCGCTATGCAGGAAATAGAGTGCGGTGAAAATGGAGCTGAGCGGTGTCTTCATGTCGTGTATCATGGCATAGGTGAAGTCTTCCCGTATCTGGAAAATCTTGTTCATCCGTGCGATGATACGGATTTGGTAGATGATACTGCTTACCACCAATATTAAAATAATGATGGTGGCTAAAATGAGCAGTCCCATGCGTTCGAGAAAAGTCTGAAAAGGATTGGTCAGTATGAGTTGAATGACTTGGGTATAGTCGGAACGTATCGGAAAATATTTAGGTTTTATGCTTAGCCACGACATTTCTTGATGTGTCCCGATGCTGTCCAGCCTTTCTCCTGTTTGCAGGTTAATAAGATAGATGTAATATCTGTTCCCTAAATCTTTATTTACCAGCAGTTCGTTTGTGATTGAATCTAAGTTATGCAACGACATTGGATACCCCATATCGTTCAGGCGTTGGTAAAAATAGGTCATTGGTGGAATGGTATCATTGGTTGGGCCGCTCATGATTTTTGTACCTTTAGGGGTTTGTCCGAATCTCATGTTCCCTTCTTCTTCCAGAGCTTTTTCAATCGTTTCATAGCTTTCTTTGCGGATATTAGCTTGTATCAACTGGTATGTATTGATGAGCCACACCGTCTGCAACGCCAATGCCCCGATAAGCCCTAAGAAAGTCAATGCGCTTAGCCCTGCGAATCGCCGGTTCTTTTTATCGGCGAAAAATTCTTTTATCTTTTTCTTGTCCATAGCGTGTAATGTATTTTGTTTTCTGCAGGCAAAGATACGATTATCCGCGAAAAAATCCCCGTTAACCTAAAGATAACATACCGATAACCTATGGGATGAGAACAGATACTTATTTTTGCACCAGTAAACAATAAAAAATGGATAGACGTATGAAAACAAATTTAGGAACTCTGTTTGAGGACACTTTTGAGGAAGAGAAGAAACGGAAAAACAAAATGCCGCTTTGGGCGGACCTTCTGCTGATTGCAGTCTTTTTCTTTATAGCCGCCGGAGGTGCGGATATTCTCGCTTTAGCTTTATCCGATGAGGCTTTCCGGCATACGGGCGAGTATCACCTGCTGTATATGGGATTGCAGGCTGGAGCGACATTTCTGGCAATATTGCTTTTGCATTGCCTGATAGACCGCCGTCCGTTCCGCGAACTGGGAATGTCCGCTTCCGGCACTTGGGGCAAGTACCTGCAGATAGGTATCGGCTGGACATTCGCTTTGTTTGTTATCGGTTTCGGCATTTGCTGGTTGAGCAGTTCGGTGTCCGTTGCTTCCGTGCAATGGAATTGGAAGGACTTGTCGCTCAGCCTGCTTGTATTCTTTATCGGAGCTTTTAACGAAGAAGTATTAATTAGAGGATATCTGCTGACCCGCTTGTGCCGCACACGGATGAATGTGTGGGTAAGCCTGATTATCTCTTCCGCCGTATTCTCTGCCCTGCATCTGGCAAATTCCGGTATCAGTCCGGTTGCGCTTGTCGAGCTTTTCCTGAGTGGCATCACATTCGGCTGCATGTATCTGTTTACCAAGAACCTGTGGTTTCCCGTTATCGCCCATTGTGCCTGGAACTGGATTCAAGGGCCGGTGTTCGGTTTCAAGGTTAGCGGGACGGATATGTTTTCTTCACTCATCACCCAAAACATGATTCATCCGAACCTTATCAACGGAGGTCTGTTCGGTTTCGAAGGTTCCCTTGTCTGTATCGTGCTGGAGATAGTCTTTATCGGACTTTTGATAAAGGTTTTTAAGTAAGGATATTTAGAAGAAATTGTTTTGAATTTCTACAAATATCCTATGTAGGGGCGTATCGCATACGCCCCAGAAACAGCCACGTGGATAAGTTGGCGTATTCGGGCGTATGCGATACGCCCCTACAAGTCGATTGGGTAAATACAGCATTCGGCATTTTATTTTGAGAAGGCAAAGAACGAAGAGTGTCGCATTTCATTTCTGATTGATTATAAAATATAACCCGTAATCCGGCTATATAATTGCCCTCGAAAAGTAATATATTCATCTGCCAATGAATATATACTGCAACCGCCGATGAATATATATTTGTTAGCGGTTGCAGTATATATTACTTTAGGCATCGGTTTTATTGGCTGAACTCCGGATACCTGTTTCCTCTCCTATCTGTTCTTTATTTATCCGGACATGAATTTCGCAAAAAGCTTATGTAGGGGCGGGGTTTGCCCGCCCGAATGTATCAACCGATGCAGTTGCTGGTGTTTTTGGGCGGGCAGACCCCGCCCCTACGGTTGTGATGGAATGAACACATTCATTCTTTTGGAAAAAACAAGGCGAACTCGGTGAACTCTCCTTCGATGCTGGTGACGAATACCTTTCCTTCGTGGGCATGCATCACTTGTTGCACGAAGTTCAGCCCTAAACCGAAGCCGGAAGGTCTGTTCTTGTTCTTCTTTCGTCCGGCTGCGGCACGTTCATACTTGTTGAAGATAGTGCGCTGGTCGGCTTCCGAAATGCCCAAGCCGTTATCATGTACCTTGACGACGGTGTATTTCTCGTTCAGTTCCGAACGGATACGGATGTCCACTCCTTCGGGTTTCGAATACTTGATGGCGTTGTCCATCAGGTTGCTCAATACCTCTTCCAGGTATTCTTTGTCGGCATATACCATCGGAGCCTTCAAGTCGGCGGTGAAGCGGACGGGCTTTTGCGCCTTGGCGGAAAACTTCAGGGTCAGGTTCTCTATTATCGGTTCCAGCTGTACGTCTTCCCGGTTCATTTCCAGCTTGTGGCTTTCCAGCTTCGACAGGGTGAGCACCCTGTTGGTAAGGGTCAGCAGGTGGTCCACCTCGTTTTCGGCTATGGTGTAATATTTCTCTTTTGTCTCGGGCTTGTTGTCCAGCCTTCCGCTATGCAGGAAATAGAGTGCGGTGAAAATGGAGCTGAGCGGTGTCTTCATGTCGTGTATCATGGCATAGGTGAAGTCTTCCCGTATCTGGAAAATCTTGTTCATCCGTGCGATGATACGGATTTGGTAGATGATACTGCTTACCACCAATATTAAAATAATGATGGTGGCTAAAATGAGCAGTCCCATGCGTTCGAGAAAAGTCTGAAAAGGATTGGTCAGTATGAGTTGAATGACTTGGGTATAGTCGGAACGTATCGGAAAATATTTAGGTTTTATGCTTAGCCACGACATTTCTTGATGTGTCCCGATGCTGTCCAGCCTTTCTCCTGTTTGCAGGTTAATAAGATAGATGTAATATCTGTTCCCTAAATCTTTATTTACCAGCAGTTCGTTTGTGATTGAATCTAAGTTATGCAACGACATTGGATACCCCATATCGTTCAGGCGTTGGTAAAAATAGGTCATTGGTGGAATGGTATCATTGGTTGGGCCGCTCATGATTTTTGTACCTTTAGGGGTTTGTCCGAATCTCATGTTCCCTTCTTCTTCCAGAGCTTTTTCAATCGTTTCATAGCTTTCTTTGCGGATATTAGCTTGTATCAACTGGTATGTATTGATGAGCCACACCGTCTGCAACGCCAATGCCCCGATAAGCCCTAAGAAAGTCAATGCGCTTAGCCCTGCGAATCGCCGGTTCTTTTTATCGGCGAAAAACTCTTTTATCTTTTTCTTGTCCATAGCGTGTCATGTATCTTGTTTTCTGTGGGCAAAGATACAATTATCCGCGAAAAAATCCCCGTTAACCTAAAGATAACATACCGATAACCTAAAAGGAAGAGCGGAACGCTTACCTTTGTCATATCAAAATAAAACAAAAGTATCACATTAAAATAGAACGTATTATGAAAACAATGAATTTGAAAAAAGCAGCGAGTGTAATGGTATTGGCAAGTGTAGCAACAGTGATGAGCGCACAGACTCCGGAGAAGTTGTTCAACGATGAGTTGGCGGGCAAGCGTGTGACGGTGCGCGAGGTATGCGCCAAGACTGATATGGGTTACGTGAAATCGGTGCGTAGCGAAATGGTTTATTCGGATAAAGGCGAACTGCAGAGCAAGGACATCTACCGTTGGAACGAAACAAGCCAAAGCTGGAAACTCTCCCGCAGCTATGATTACGCCGCCGAAGGCATCCGCTTTACCGATTACGAACGATGATGGTTTGTTCACCACAGATTATACGGATTGAAAATAATTAATAGTGAACAATTAATAGTTAATAACGACAAGCACAACTTTGGGTTATTTATGATTCGCTCTTAATTGTAACTTAATCTGTGTAATCTGTGGTGAAAAAGCTCTTATCCCGTTACCAGCATCAGCCCGATGCCCCGCACGGTTTTTATTTCGATATCTGCATCAGATTCGAAATGTTTGCGAAGCTTGTTGATAAACACATCCAGGCTGCGCGAGGCAAAGAAGTCGTCTTCCGTATTCCAGAAACGGCTCAGAATAGCTTCGCGGCGCACCACTTCGTTCTTGTTCTCGGCAAGCAGCTGCAATATCTGAGCTTCCCGTTGGGTCAGCACTTGAAGCTTTCCGTTTATATCATCGCGTAAAGTTGCATGGGCGGGTTCCAGCGTATAGTGCCCTATCTTGAGGCTGCCGTTTTCCGAACGGCTTTTCTCTCCGCTCTTCATCTTTAAAATGGCATGAATATGGGCGTCCAGTTCATCGGGAACATAGGGCTTTTTTACATAATTGTTTACCCCGAACCCATATCCTCTCCGTACGTCTTTAGGAGAAGTCAGAGCCGAAGCAAAAAGGATAGGGGTATCACCATCGGTCTCCCGGATGCGTTTTACCATTTCGAATCCGTCCATTTCAGGCATATCAATATCACTGATAATGATGTCGGGTTTGTGCTGTTCCCAGGCTTCCAGTCCCTCTTTTCCATTGGCAGCGGTACACACATCGTATCCGCCTATCAGTTCCTGCAGTCCGCTCTGCACGATGTAACACAGGTTGGGGTCGTCTTCTACCAACAAAAGTTTAATCATAATCCTTGTTTTCGTTCAATTTGGCGGTAAAGATAACGATTATCCTGTCAAATAAAAAGAGAATATGCTTCTTTTTCCAGTCTTCGTCACTCAAAAAAGCAGGGGAACAGGTATGCCGAACGGCACGTACAGTAGTGTAATGAGGCAGGAAAACAAAAGCAGGAAGAAAACGATTTCGTTTTCCTCCTGCCCGGTTATTTTTTCTTACCGAAATGATAAAATGCTATTGTTTATGAGCAACGCAATACCTGACCGATGCGCAAGGTTGTGGTACGCTTAATGCCGTTCATCTTACACAGACGGTCGATAGATACGTGGTAAATCCGAGATATACGTCCCAAGGTATCTCCCTTGCGTATCTTATGATAACGGATAGCACCACCTTCTGCAGGTGAAGATTCCGCGTTCTCGATTTTCTTCCCGCTCTTCAAGTTTGCCAATGCACGTGTACGCTGGTACGGATAACGGTTTGCGTTACGGATAAACAGGTAACTGTCTGCCACAATATCCTGTTTCAGAAAATCAAACATAAATTCAGGATTAATCACCTCGCCCAAGAAACGGGTTTCGAAATGCAGGTGCGAACCAGTAGAACGTCCGGTATTGCCTCCCAGACCTATCACATCGCCAGCCTTTACGTATTCGTCTTCTTTCACCAGTTGTTTGGAAAGATGACCGTAAATGGTCTCCAACCCGTTGTCGTGACGAATAACCACATACTTGCCATAACCGCGACGTTCATACTTCACCATACGTACTTTCCCGTCGAAAGCCGCCCGAATGGTATCGCCGATATATACCTTAATATCTAACCCATTATGCATACGACGCCAGCGCGGACCGCACTTTGAGGTAATCTTCGTATGCGTAGTGGGCATGCAGAAACCGGTTAAATCAATTCGGAATGTATCTGGGACTTGTACCGTATTGCCATAAGCATGTACACGGTCGTTCTGCCAGTTTGGATACAGATTATAGGCAGGATAAACGGCTTGTTCAGCCTTGATTTGGCGAATCAGCGCCAACGAGTCTACAGCTTTCAGCTTTCTGTCGATAGGTGCCTGGCGTGCCAGCAAGTCCTGCCCCGATACGTTTACGCTCACCAGCGCCAACGCAGCTACCGCTACTGTTCTAATACATTTTAAAATCATTATATGCCTTTCTTCTTTGCTTGTATTCATCAGCCGGATTTCTCTTTTTCCGACTAAGGCCAGAATATCATTTATGGTTAATTAATCAGCTAATTCGAGCATCGTGTAAACATACGGATGCTTGCTTTTGTTCAAAAAGCGTTCCAAATATAGCTTTTTTTCTGTAATGTAGAGTTAGCAGTTAACTATTTTTTATGTATTTTTATGCTACAAATAAACCTTATTGATCTATTTATGTTTCACAACATGTATTTTATGCTTATTCGGATAATCTTCTAGGGAAAGGCGTGAATGAGACGGAAAGCATGTAAGAAATAGAAGCTGTTTTGAATTTCTCCAAAAAGTTTTTCTTGGCTTGATGTATCCGTTTTCGTGTGTGCTTTGGGCGATTTTTTGGTCCTTTTCGCTCCTGTTCTTCGTCAGATAGCCCGCTATCTTCCTCATCACAGAAGCGGAAATGCCTCAAAAACTCATCCCAAATCATCGCACGATAAATTCAAAACAGCTTCTAAATCAATATAAAGATTAGAGCCTGTCTGGGTTTATCGTGTGCTGATTGGGGATGTTTTTTGTAGAGACGCAAAATTTAGCATCTCTACTATAAGGAAGATAGCGGGCTATCTGATCATTAAAGATAAATCTGGCAATCCGTATCAGCATAAAGCGATGAATCTGCTGGCTTTATCAAAGAGTTTCATCCGCTTCCATTGGCAGATGAAGATGATAGACCGGTATACTTATTTACAAGCTATCGGGCAAAGATGTTTGCTGGAATTATCTTACAACATCTTCAGTGCTAGCTTGATGACTTGTTCTACAGTAGCGTCTGGTTCTGCTTTCAGGATACTAGCCACGGCTTTGTGCGTAGGAGCTTGTGCGAAACCTAACATAACCAAGGCGGCTACGGCTTCTTCGTAGATTTCGGCGTTGACAGATGCAGATATGGATGATACAGTCTCCGCTTCGGTAATACCTGTGGAGGCTATCTTGTCTTTCAGTTCGACAATGATGCGTTGCGCTGTTTTCAGCCCGATACCTTTTACGGTTTTCAGTAATTTGTCGTTTCCGCTGCTGATGACGTTGCACAATTCATTGGGAGAAAGAGCGGAGAGGATCATCCGTGCCGTGTTGCCTCCGATGCCCGAAACGGTGATGAGCAAAAGGAAAAGCTCGCGCTCCTGCTTGGTGGCGAAGCCGTAGAGCACATGGGCGTCTTCGCGGATTGCCTCGTAGATGAAGAGTTTGACTTCCTGCTTCCCTTGAATGGCGGAAAAGGTGTTGAGTGAAACATTGATGCCATAGCCTACACCGTGGCATTCTACTACTGCCATGGCGGGAGTCAGTTCGGTAAGTTCTCCTTTGATATATTCAATCATCTTTTTTGCTGCAATTTCTAATTTCGATGCAAAAATAGGCATAAGAAAGTTATAAATCATAAGTTTTGTGATAATATTTTCAAAATCGCTTCTTTCCGGTATGTCACGAATCGTTTCGTTTTTCTATCTTTGTGGCGTAAAAGTCGGTGAGTGACACACCACAGATTACGCAGATTAGTTCAATTGAAGATTCATTTTAAAACATCAAACACGATGAAGAAAATTAGAGCAGCCGTAGTGGGTTACGGTAATATCGGAAAATTTACGCTGGAAGCGCTGGAAGCGGCTCCCGATTTCGAAGTGGCAGGTATTGTGCGCCGTCATGGGGCGGAAAACAAGCCTGCCGAGTTGGCAAACTATGAAGTGGTGAAAGACATCAAAGAACTGAAAGACGTGGATGTTGCCATTCTTGCCACTCCGACGCGCAGCGTAGAACAATATGCAAAAGAAATCCTCGCACTCGGTATCAACACCGTGGACAGCTTTGATATCCATACGCAAATCAGCGACTTGCGCCGTACATTGGGCGAAGTGGCTAAGGCAAACAATACCGTATCGGTTATTTCGGCAGGCTGGGACCCGGGAAGTGACTCGGTAGTACGTACCTTGCTGGAAGCCATTGCTCCGAAAGGCATTACCTATACCAACTTCGGTCCGGGCCGCAGCATGGGGCATTCTGTAGCTGTGCGTGCGATTGCCGGTGTGAAAGATGCGTTGTCGATGACCATTCCGGTAGGTACGGGCATTCATCGCCGTATGGTATATGTAGAGCTGGAAGAGGGTGCCGATTTCAAGCAGGTAGAAGCAGCCATCAAGGCTGACCCGTATTTCGTGAATGACGAAACGCACGTGAAACAAGTCGCTTGTGTGGACGACCTGAACGATGTAGGCCACGGTGTGAACTTGGTTCGCAAAGGTGTATCGGGCAAGACTCATAACCAATTGTTCGAGTTTGATATGAAAATCAACAATCCGGCTCTGACTGCCCAAGTACTGGTATGCGTAGCCCGCGCCTCGATGCGTCAGCAACCGGGATGCTACACAATGATTGAGATTCCGGTAGTAGACCTCCTTCCGGGCGACCGTGATGAATGGGTGGCACATCTGGTATAATCTGGACGGAATCACATTGAAATAACAAAGACGCAGAAGTGTAAACGGATTATTATACTTCTGCGTCTTTCTTGTTTCAAAGATATTAACCTTGCACCTTCCAGTCGTCAATGGTTCCGGTCTGCGAGGAGAAGCTGGCACCTATTTTATATATAAGTCGCCTGTCGGAAGCATACGGGCGTGCGTAGCCTTTTTCCTCTATCTGCT
>ERZ857521.797-NODE-797-length-43619-cov-14.054609_pt1 | contig 43619 bp, 30 predicted proteins | sample MGYA00519701_ERZ857521 | MGnify/ENA primary metagenome ERZ857521 (study PRJEB31778, sample SAMEA3449346) | human gut metagenome | biome: human gut; feature: human-associated habitat; material: faeces | place: United Kingdom | collected 2010/2012 ...
AAAAACGGTGCAGTGAGCCGTTGAGCGGCGATTTGAACGTTACGCCGTCCTCGTCCACGAACGCGAGCCGCTCCTTGCCTTCCGCGATCACGTCGTCCGATTTCATGCCGGTGACGTCCATGGCGAGCGTCTTCTTGAAGCCCGCGCCGAGTGACAGCACCTGGAAGCCGCCGGAATCGGTGAAGGTCGGACCGTTCCAGTTCATGAATCTGGCAAGCCCGCCGGCTTCGTCGAGCACCTGCTCGCCGGGGCGTTCGTACAGGTGGAACGCGTTGGACAGCAGGCATTGCGCGCCAAGATCCTTCATGGTTTCGGGCAGCACGGCCTTCATCGCGGCCTGCGTGGCCACCGGCACGAACGCCGGGGTGTGGATGTCGCCGTGGGGGGTGTGGATGATGCCGGTGCGTCCGTATCGCGCGCCGCCGCGGCCCTTGCCATCGGCCGCATCTGGCAGGCGGGTTTTCTGCTCGAAGTAGAACGCGTCGCGGCGGCCGGGCTTGCCGGGTTCCGCGCCGCGGGGATGCTCAATAAGGTTTTCGGTCGATGCCGCGCTGGTCGTGTTGCCTGCTGCGTCGTGCGTTGCGCGGGCTGCCGCGTTGGCCGCTGAGGTCTCGTGCGCCACCGCGCCGGTCTGTGGTTCGTTCAAGCTTGTCATGCTCTCAACTGTATGCGATAGCGCCGATTGCCGCGGTGGCGCCATCGGCGGTCGACGGTGGCATCGTATGAAGCAAACTGCCAAGCGATTCGATTGCTACTTTCAACAAACATTCAGGAAACTTCCAGAGCAGGTATCTTTACTCTTAGATAGCAGTTCGAGCGGCACGATTGCTGACCATGTTGAATGCCGCGAGACGAATAAGGAGCAACAATGGCTGAAGATAATAGCGATCAGAACATCGCCCAGCCGCAGGATGGCACGCAGCAGACCGCGCCGCAGACGCCGAGCGAGAACGTCGCCGACGAAGCACAGACTTCCGTTACCGAACCGATTGCAGTGCCGAACGCGGGCGAGCAGCCCACCACCGCCCTTCCTACCGTGGACGCGGCGGATGGCACGGCAGGCAATACCGCTGACGATACGCCGGATTATGCTTCCGCTGCCGGTGAACGCACGGTGATCAACAACGCGACGCAGGATGCGCCGACCGAACAGTACCGTCCGGCGCCCGAATACGGCGCGTACGGTCCGGTGCCGACGCCGCCGGCTGGCGATGCCAGCGGCCAGACCGTCCAGCAACCGCAGTACGGCGCGCAGCAGCAGGGCCAGCCGCAGGACAACCGTCCGTCGTTCTTCGGCGCTTTCGGCAACCCGTATACGACCGGCAATCAGCGGAACAATGGCAATCCGTTCGGCAATCCGTTTGGCGGCTCGTCCGCGCAGAACGGCGCGCAGCAGAACAATCAGCAGCAGCCGCAGTACGGCGCGAACATGCCCCCTGCGGGACCGGGCAACCGCAATCCGTTCGGCGCTCCGGGGCAGGGCTTCCCGAACCAGCCGAACCAGACGCCGGTCGTCACCAAGCAGAAGTCCGGCATGACCAGCCATGTGGTCACCGCCGTTGTGGCCGCACTGGTGTCCGGCGCGCTGTGCCTCGGCGTCGGCTTCACCGCGATCACCAACGGTTGGGTGCATGCGCCGACCTCCAGCTCGCTGTCCGACGTCAAGTCCAACACGTCCGGTTCCGGTTCCGCCAAGGTGAAGTCCGGTCAGGCGGTCGATTGGAGCGCGGTGGCCAAGGAAGTGTCCGATTCCGTGGTGGCCATCGACGTGGCGACCAGCGACGGCGAAGCCAAGGGCTCCGGCGTGGTGATCAGCGACAAGGGCTATATCGCCACCAATAACCACGTGATTTCCGGCGCGCAGCAGATTCAGGTGACGCTCGCCAGCGGCGCCGTCTATTCCGCGAAGGTGGTCGGCACCGACACCACCACCGATTTGGCCGTGATCAAGCTCGACAATCCGCCGAGCGATCTGAAAGTCGCGGAATTCGCCGATTCCGACAATCTCGCCGTCGGCGAGGCCGTCATGGCGATCGGCAATCCGCTCGGCTACGACGACACCGCCACCACCGGCATCGTGTCCGCGCTCAACCGCCCGGTGACCGTGACCGATGACGACAACAACGCCATCGTCACCAACGCCGTGCAGATCGACGCGGCCATCAACCCGGGCAACTCCGGCGGCCCGACCTTTAATGCGGCCGGCCAGGTGATCGGCATCAACTCGTCCATCGCCTCCACCGCAAGCTCGTCCGGCACGGCAGGTTCCATCGGCATCGGCTTCGCCATTCCGTCGAACCTCGTCAAGCGCGTGACCAACGAGATCATCGACAACGGTTCCGTGAAGCATGTGGTGCTTGGTATCACCATCAAGAGCTCCTCGGTGGAAGCGGATGGTGTGACCCGCGGCTGCGCCCAGGTGCAGGCCGTGACCGACGGTGGCCCGGCGTCCAAGGCCGGCGTGAAGGCCGGCGACTCCATCGTGGCGTTCAACGGAAAGGCAGTGAACAACAACTACTCGCTGCTCGGTTACGTGCGCGCCTCCGCCATGGGAGACAAGGTGAAGCTGACCGTTGTGCGCGGCGGTAACACCATGGATCTCGAAGTGACGCTCGACCAGGAAGAGACCAAGACGAACTCCTCCAACAAGCAGGAACAGCGTCAGCAGAACAACGGCAACGACGATAACGGCAACGGCCAGAATGGTGGCAGCCAGAACGGCCAGAATGGCGGTAACGGCAACAACGGCGACGGCGGTGGCCTGTTCGATCCGTTCGGTCTGTGGTAAAGCCGGATGCGCGGCATCGTACGGCAACGTACGGTGTGCGGCGTTCATGCCGACAGCGATACGGGTGGCTGCCACCCGATAGGCTGACGGCGAAGTCGCAACCGCAATCCGCGTAATCGCGGAAAACGCTGAACAAGCCGAAAAACGGCGGAAAACAAGGGCTGTGCGAGCAATCGCACGGCCCTTTTCGTATGCGCGGAACGCGCGCGACGAACGGAAGCACACGCAAACGGCCGCGGCTATCGCAACGCTCTGTTATGCTGAAAACATCTTTTTACGCCGTGTATCGATGGTCCGCGCAGGCGGGGCGCCGGTGGGTTAACAAGGCGTCCGAACCGAGCGTAAGGAGATTCTCATGCGTAGAATCATTTCCATTTGCAAAGAAGTTCCGCTGCTGCCGATCGCCATCATTGCCGCGATTCCGTTGGCATTGCTGGGTTCGTGGCGTCCGTGGGAGGCTGCGGGCGTCTCGCTGACTTTCGGACCGTTCAATCCGGGTGTCGGGCAGTGGATCGTGATCGCGCTGGTCGTGTACACGATTGTGGTGACTGTGATCGGCATGATTGACGATTTGCGGCACGGTCACGTCGGTGTGGATTTGCTTGCGGTTATTGCGATCGCGTCGACGGTGGCGGTGCAGGAATACTGGGCTGCGTGGGCCGTGGTGCTGATGATTTCCTCCGGCGAGGCGATTGAGGAATTCGCACAGTCGAAGGCGGAAGGCAACCTGACGGCGCTGGTTGATGCGGCGCCGCGGACCGCGCACGTGGTGACGTTGCCGGGCGTGGGTGCACGTGCGGCGGCTGCCGGGGCCGACGGTACTGCCGGTGATGCTGAGGGCGACATGACGGCGGACGGCTTTCGCAAGGTCGCCAGTGTGGATGTGCCTAACGCTGCGGAAACGAATAAGTCCACCACCCAAACCAAGCCTTACGACGCGGCCGGCGAGCATTTCGAAACCGTTCCGGTCGACCAGGTCAAGCTTGGCGACGTGATCCTCGTGCTGCCGGGCGAAACGGTGCCGGTCGACGGCGAACTGCTGTCGGGCGTCGCCACGTTGGATCTGAGCAATATCAACGGCGAGCCGGTGCCGCGCGAAGTGTATGCGGGCGCGCGCGTGCTGTCGGGTGCGGTCAACGGATCGACCGCGCTGACGATGCGTGCCACGCAATTGGCGCAGGATTCGCAGTATCAGAAGATCCTCGAACTGGTGTCGTCGGCGCAGGAATCGCGCCCGACCGTCGTCAAAACCGCCGATGTGCTGGCGGTGCCGTTCACCATTCTTTCGCTGGCGATCGCCGGCATCGCGTGGGCCGTCGCAGGCACGCCATTGCGATTCGCGCAGGTGCTGGTTTTGGCCACGCCCTGCCCGCTGCTGATCGCCGCGCCCGTCGCGTACGTGGCCGGCACCGGTCGCCTTGCCAAGGCGGGCATTCTTATCAAAGCGCAGGATGTGCTGGAAAACCTGGGCCGCGTATCGCATATCTTTTTCGACAAAACCGGCACGCTTACCGTCAAGCAGCCGCAGGTCGTGCGCGTCGAGAAGCCGTTCGAAAACAGCTCGCCGTACGACGAGAACCACATTCTGATGATGGCCGGCGTGGTGGAAGGCTACTCGGTGCACATTCTGTCGAAGGGCATCGCGGCGGCCGGGCAGAAGGCCATGCAGGAACTGTACGCGCGCTATGAGAACGGGCAGCGGCTGTGCGCCGAACGCGATCTGCCGGGGCATGGACGCGATTACCCCGTGGTGAAGAACATCGAGGAACAGTCGGGCAAGGGTGTGTCCGGCGAGGTGAACGGGCATGCCGTGCGCGTGGGTCGTTTCGCGTACGTGACGGCCGACGAGGCCGGCTTCACGCATGTGCTGGGCGCAGGTGCGGCGGCCGGTATTGCGGCTGGTGCTGTGGCCGATAGCGCGGTTGGCGATTCGGCGACCGGTACCGCTGCCGGCGATTCCAAGAAGCCGGAGGTGAACTCGCTGTTCGCACCTCTCGAACCGGACGAAATGGCCGCGTACGTGGCGATCGACGGCAAGCTCGCCGCGCGCATCGTGCTGCGTGACGTGCCTCGCGAAAACGCGAAATCGTCCCTTGAAAAACTGCACCGGCTCGGCGTGAAGAAACTGTCCATGCTCACCGGCGACAAGGAGGCTTCCGCACGCATCATCGCGGGCGAGGTCGGCATCGACGACGTGCAATCCGAACTCTTTCCCGAAGGCAAGGTCGCGGCCGTCAAGAACGCCACGGAAGACGCGCACCAAAACCAGCCGGCGTGGGACAAGGTCGTACAGCGCGTGGTCGGCGAATCCATGACCCGACAGGTGACGATGATGGTCGGCGACGGCGTGAACGACGCCCCCGTGCTGGCGGTTGCGGACATCGGCATGGCCATGACCGACGGCACGTCCACCGCCGCGTCCGAATCGGCGCAGGTGGTCATCATGAACGACGACATCGCCTCCGTGCCGCGCGCCATCGCCATCGCCCGCCGCACGAAGAAAGTGATGCTGCAGGCGGTGCTGGTCGGCCTTGGATTGGCGATTATCGGCATGGTCGCGGCCGCGTTCAACCTCATTCCGGTGGTCGTCGGCGCGTTCATGCAGGAGGCGATCGACGTGGTCAGCATCCTGTGGGCGCTCACCGCTCTGCTCGACCGCGAGTAGCGCCGGTTGCGGCGACGAGCCGTGCGGAGGCTGAACCGCGTTGCGCCGTGCTACATCGAGCTGGGTGAGATTTCGCCAGCGATGTTCCGGCGCATCCACGTGCCGAAATCGGCCGCATCCACGCCCTGCGACAGCAGGAACATGATCTTCGCGTACGTGGCTTCCAGCGTCATGTCGCCCGATCCGATCGCGCCGGCGCGGGCGATCGCGTCGCCCGTCTCGTAATGGCCGAGCAGCACTTCCGCCTGCTGGCATTGCGATGCGATGACGACAGGCACGCCGTCATGCAGCACGTCGGCGATCACGTCGGTCAGTCCTGGCTCGTCGCTCGGCACATTGCCAACGCCGTACGCGCGCAACAGCACCGCTTCCGGACGAGGGTCGAGCATCGCGGCCAATCGCGCGGCGGAAATGCCGGGAGCCATGTCGATCACGGCCACATCGTGACGGGAGTAGGGCAGCGGTGACGCCCAACCGCAACTGGAGCCGGCCGAATCGCCCGCATACCAATGCCATGGCGTGCCGGTACGTGCCAGCGGGCCGGTGGACGGCGCCGAAAACCCTTCGAACGCCCAGCTTGACGATTTGCTCACACGGTTGCCGGCGAACAGATGATGGCCGAAGAACAGGCCGACGCCATGAAAACGTCCGCTCATCGCGGCGTTCAGCGCACCCGTGACGTTCGCGGTGGCGTCCGATTCGATTTTGCCGAGCGGATGCTGCGACCCCGTGAAAATCACAGGCTTGCCGAAACCGGTCAGCGCGTAAGACAGCGCGGCGCTCGAATAGCTCATCGTATCGGTGCCGTGCAACACCACGAACGCGTCGGCGTCATCGCGGTGCGCGCGCAGGTCGTCCGCCATCGTCTGCCAATTGTCGGGCGTCGCGTTCGACGAATCGATCAGCGGGTCCAGCTCGGTGAACGAGAACAAGCTCGGGTCCAGATGCGCGTCCTCAATCAGCCGGCGCAGCCAGCCGCGCATATCGGCGCCCGGAACCAGACCGTTCGGTGACTCGACCATACCGATGGTGCCGCCGGTATACGTGATGTGAATGCGCATATGCCCACCCTCTTACGATAAGGATCTTCTTTAGTGAGGGACCGATTGTGATCTTCTGCGATTGTACGTTCTCCTGCGCCGGCACATGGGCCGGGCTGCGCGTTGCGAGGCAAGTAAGGGAATCGCAAGAAAGTGCCGTATGCCCCCTGTTGGAAATGCAGGGAATATATTAGGCTGGAACATATGAGCGAAACCAACGAACTTCGTATTGCTGTAATCGGCGCCGGCCCCGCAGGCGTCTACTCTTCCGATATTTTCCTGCGCCAGCTGGGCAAGCTCGGCGAAGAGCTGGGACTGGGCACCAAGGCCCGCATCGACCTGTTCGAAAAGCTGCCGGTGCCGTTCGGCCTGGTGCGCTACGGCGTGGCCCCCGACCACCCTTCCATCAAATTCATCGCGTCCGCGCTCGAGAAGACCCTCGACAACCCGGACATCCACCTGTACTGCGACGTGGAATTCGGCAAGGACGTGACGCTTGACGAGCTGCTGGAACGTTACGACGCGGTGTTGTTCGCCACTGGTGCCGTCGAAGACAAGCCGCTCGGCCTGCCGGGCGCCGACTTGGACGGCGTGTACGGTGCCGCCAAGTTCGTGGAATGGTACGACGGTTACCCGACCGGCGCCCGCGAATGGCCGCTCGATGCCGAGGAGGTCGCTGTGATCGGCGGCGGCAACGTGGCCATGGACGTGGCGCGCGAGCTCATGCGCAACGCCGACGATCTCAAGGCCAAAACCGACATTCCGGACAACGTGTACGAGGGCATCAAGGCCAACAAGGCCAAGACTCTGCATCTGTTCATCCGCCGTGGCGTGGCCCAGGCCAAGTTCTCCGTGCAGGAGCTGCGCGAAATGGAGAAGCTGCCGGGTGTGCAGCTGATCATCAACGAGGACGACTTCGATCTGGACGACGACACTATCGAGGAGGCCGGCAAGGACAAGCTGACCCGTCAGATGGTCGAGGAGCTGTTCGCCATCCGTGAGATGGCCGAGGACATGGAGGACGACGGCGACACCGATTTCGAAGGCAATCCGGCGGATCGCAAGTACTACATCCACTTCAATTCCGCGCCGGTCGAAGTGCTGGGCGAGGACGGCAAGGTCAAGGCGATTCGCGTGGAGAAGACGACGACTTCCGCGGACGGCAAGATGACTCGCACCGGCGAATTCGAAGAGTACCCGGTGCAGGCCGTGTATCACGCAATCGGCTACAAGCCGGCCACCGCGCCGGGCATCGCGTACGACGAGCGTCGCGCGCACCTGGCCAACGCGAACGGCGACGGCCGCATCACCACGGAGGCGTCCGGCGAGGGCGCGCAGGTGCGTGAGCGTCTGTACGCCACCGGTTGGGCCAAGCGTGGTCCGGTCGGCCTGATCGGATCCACCAAGTCCGACGCGCTGCTCATCGTCACCAACATGCTGGAGGACCTGTCCAAAGCCGCCGAAGGCGGTCGCGTGGCCGCTGACCGCGATCCGGAATCCATCGACCGCCTGCTCGCATCCCGCGGCGTCAAGCCGATCGACTTCGCCGGCTGGAAGAAGGTCGACGCGTTCGAACGTGCCGAAGGCGCGAAGGAAGGCCGCGAGCACAAGAAGGTCATCGACCCGGAGCAGATGCGCGCGCTGGCGCATGCCTGAATCGGGCCGGCTGGAATTAGGGTGGGAGTGCTGACTTCCTGACACCCTAACTCCAAGCCTTTCAACGCAATCTAGTAACGCCCTGCACGTCCGATTCCTCTGAATCGGACGTGCAGGGCGTTAGTTTTTGCCGCTTTAGTGGTCGATTTTCGGCGGACTGGTCGCGTAGCGTGCGTTTTCGATCGCACAACCGCCCGTTTCTCCAGAATCGGACATACGCGGTCGTTTTGACCTATTACCCCCGAAGTTCGGGTTCATGCGCTAGGCTGACCCCAGTGAAACGCGGTGCGCAATATCATCGCAAACGGATGCGGGCATTGAAATCTAAGGTTGTGAAGTCGGCATGAACTTTGGAAAACACGTCAAGCGCAAGGCACTGTACTGCTGTTCCGTGTCCGTCGTGGGCCTGCTGATCGCCTGCCTGATCGGCTTCGCCATGGGCGTGGGTCTTGTCGATGTGCATCTCGAAGAGGAAGCCCACGCAGCGGCGTCCTCGGGAACGTCTTCGGAAACGTCCTCCACGTCGGGCGCGCTTAAGAAAAACAGCGCGCCGCAATCGCAGACACAAGCCGTCTCGTCGCCGACGCAGGTCGCGCTGGACGGCATTTCCGCAGTCGAGGGCAGCGCCACGATCACAACGCAGGGCTTCACGCTAAGCGCCGATTCGCAGGCCGCCGTGCAGTCTCAAATCGCCACTTTCGAAGCCGACGGATATACCGCATCATTCGTGCTCGCCGACATCACGACCGGCCGCACGATCGCATACAACGCCGATGCACAGATCTATTCGGCCTCGTCGGCGAAGGCGCCATACCTGATATCGCTGTTCTCAACGGGCACCGTCGACCTGAACAGCGTGGCCCAATCCGCTGACGCGCAGTCCGCCACCGTCCACCAGAAGGTCGACGCCGTCCTGCGCAATTCCGACAACGCGTCTTACGACTGGCTGTACAAAACGTATGGCCTCGACTGCTTCAACACGTGGGCCGAACAGGCGGGCGCGGCTTCCAGAATGGGTGATCGCGGCGGGTACCTGTTCACCTCCGCGCGCGACATGGCCAAACTGTGGACCGCCGGATACGGTTTCCTGTTCGCCGGGCAAACGGCGGGGGTGCAGAACATCACGCCCGAATCGCTGCAATGGCTGTCCGGAGACATGACGAATTCGCTGAACTCCTGCATCCACGCGGCCCTTGGCGATGCGGACACCGTGTACACGAAGGCCGGATGGATCAACGGCGAAGGCGATTTGTACGCGCTGAACGATGCCGGACTGGTGATGTCGCAGTCGGGCACGTACGTGCTGGCGGTGCTGACGAACGCGTGCGGCCGCAACGATTTGCTGACCAGCCTGATCGGCACGCTCGACGCAGTGCATTCGGGGGATATGCGAGGGTAATACGTTTCAAGTTGGGGTGACTCTCGCCGTGCCGCAGATAGGTCTATGGCCGATGCTGTAGCGTCGTTGCGTGGCATGTTTCTAGATGTTGCAAATCCACCCTTCAGCTTGTATACAGCAAAATCCCAGTCTGAATTCCTAGGCTGGTGGCCATGAACGGCAAATTGCAGGTGCACGGCCATTGCAATGGCTTGAAAACAACGCTTTTGTTCGCGTTGATGTGGGGCGTCATCATGCTCATCTGGTGGGCGACCGGCGCCAGTCAAAGCACGCTCGGCTACTACATTCTCATCGGCCTGGGCTCCACGTTCGTCTCCTACTGGTTTTCCGACAAACTGGCGATCGCCAGCATGCACGCTCGACAGGTGAGCGAGCAGGAAGCCCCCGTACTATACAAGATCGTCCGCGAGCTATCGGCGAAGGCAGGTAAGCCGATGCCGCGCATCTACATCGCCCCCACCATGAGCCCCAACGCGTTCGCGACGGGGCGCAACGAACGACACGCGGCGGTCTGCTGCACGCAAGGCATCCTACAGACGCTTAACGAACGTGAGATTCGCGGCGTGCTCGGACACGAACTCATGCACGTCTACAACCACGACATTCTGACGTCCGCAATCGCCTCCGCCATGGCCACCGTCATCTCGTACCTCGGCTACTCGCTCATGTATTTCGGCGGCGGCCGTTCGCGTGACGACCGCGACGATTCGGCGTCCGGCGGCTTGGGATTGCTGGGTGTGCTGCTGAGCGCGATTCTGGCGCCGATCGCAGCGTCGCTGATACAGATGGCAATCTCCCGCACACGCGAATACGACGCCGACGAAGACGGTTCCAAGTTGACGGAGGATCCGGAAGCGCTCGCTTCCGCGTTGAGCAAGATTTCCGGCGGCGCAGCCGCGATGCCGATGGAGAAGACCGCCGGCACGCAGTCGGTGGCTGCGATGATGATCGCCAGTCCGTTCTCCGCGGAGGGCTTCTCCAAGCTGTTTTCTACGCACCCGCCGACCTCGGATCGCATTGCGCGGCTGATGCAGATGGGGCAGGAGATGCGTCAGCAGGGCGTGCAGTCCGGATATTTGGCCGGTGGCTATGCCACGAGCGGCGTTGCGGCGGCGGATATTCGGCAAGGCGGACGTTCTGCGATGGCTGGTGCCGGTGGGCCGCAATTTGGAACGCAGTATGGATTCGCGCATGATTCGGGCGGCTCGGCTGGCAGATATTCTCGCGACTATTCGCAGCGGCCGCGTGGTTGAGTCTCCGTGATATTGCGGAAAATTGGTATCGCATGTCGGTCTGTGTCCGCATACGCATCCGTTGCGTGCTAGACTAATGGCTCGTGCCCAAAAGGCACACCTTGCGGATGTAGTTCATCGGTAGAACGAAAGCTTCCCAAGCTTTAAAGGCGGGTTCGACTCCCGTCATCCGCTCCATTCGAAACCCTTGGAATCGTTGGAATTTCAAGGGTTTTTCTATTGTCGTAAAAGACCCGTGAAGCCAACTTCGCGTCGCGCAACTGTCGGTTGCGTCGCAAAATTTGGTTGCGAATCGCAATGCAACCGCAAGATGGTGGCGTGGAACGCGACGTTTGTGACAAGCTGCTGATGCTTTGCGACATGTTCGGTGTGACGTTGGATGATTTGGTCATGGGCGACGTGTGCGCGTCGGCGGGCCGTGGAGGTGCGGGACGCGTGGGCTGTGTGGATGCGGGACGCATGGACTTGGCTGCCGATACGGCTGGTGTGGCAGCGTCGGATGGGGTGGTTGACTCTGCTGTTGGTGCGGTTCCGGGGGTAATCGGGTTCGCGGCATCGCAGGTTGCAGGAGTGTCCGATTCTGCAGAATCGGACACTCGTGGAGGGCGATGGGTAGGCTGGAGCCCGTGAACACGAACCAGAAGTCCCCCTCCGATTCCGGCGCAAACCACCCCACCGGCAACTCCTGCAATCCGCTACTCGGCCATGCCACATCACACGCGGCGACACTCATCGGCCTGTTCGCAATCGTCCTGTGGGGCTTCATGGCCGGCCTCGTGCGACTGGTCTCCGAATCGTTCGGCGCCACGCTCGGTTCGGCGCTCATCTACACCGTCGGTGGTGTCATGCTGTTCATTGTGCGCCGTCCGAAACCAATCCGCGAAGCGCCATGCAAGTACCTCATCGCAGGCGGACTCATGTTCATCGCATACGAGGCGTCAATCTCGCTGTCGATCGGCCTGGCCACAACGAACGCGCAATCCGTGGAAGTCAGCCTTGTCAACTACTTGTGGCCGACGCTGCTGGTGCTGATGACCGCAGCGGTATCGCACAAACGTGGTGCGGTCGCCAAAGCGATTCCTGGCGCGGTGATCGCAACCATCGGTGTGGCGATGGCGGTTGGCGGAGAAAGCCTTGATATGCAGGAAGCGGTCCACAATATCGCCAGTAACCCCCTACCGTATGTGCTCGCGTTTGTTGGCGCCTTTATTTGGGCGATTTATGCGACTTTTACGCCGTCGTTGTCCGGCGGTTACGACGGCACGACGATTTTCTTCTGCTGTGTGGCCGTTGTACTGTGGACCATCCATTTCGTTTCGGGAGACGGTTTGCCGGACACGGCGCCCGGCATCGGTGGATATGCTGCGCTGATTGCGTGCGCCGCTTCGATTTCGGGCGGCTACGCGTGCTGGGGATACGGCATGTTGCACGGCAGTATGGAAACGCTTGCGATTGGTTCGTACGCGACTCCGCTGTTTTCCACGGCTTCTAGCACGCTTCTGTTGGGCGTGGCGCTGGGCATGCCGTTCTGGATCGGTGTTGTGCTGGTGGTTGCCGGTTCTCTGATCAACGTGTGGTTTGCACGATGCCCCTGAGTGTCCGTTTCTCCCGAATCGGACAACCTGGGGTGACCGGATGACGCGTGGGTGGCTGATTCGGGGGAATCGGACACTTGTTGGTGCGTGAGGAGGCGACATGTGGGGTAGTGGCGGCGCAGAGGAGCGCCGGGATGGCGCAGCGGTACGTAAGGGAAGTGACTGGGCAGGACAATGCCTTACGCCTCCACGCTAGCTTAGGTTTTTGCCGGCTGGTCGATGGTGACGAATTCGTGGCTTTGGGGTTTTCAGGTCGTCGATGATGGCGGGCAGCGCGTTCACGTGTACCAGCCGAAACCGATCTAAACCGGCTCAAACCAGCCCGTTCAAATCCGCCTCGTCACATCACCTTGGTGGACTCCAGATTGCGGCTCACCCAGTTGTTCAACCGGATCACCGGCTTGCGCAACACCAATCCCAGCAGCAGCGAAGGAATCAGGAACAAGGCGAGATACACCATGTCAAGCAGGTACTCATTGCCGTATGATCCGGCCATCGCGGCGTACATGGCATCGATGGCGTGCGGGAATGGTAGGAACGGGTAGAGCATTTGGAAGAACTTCGGCAGCGTCTCGATAGGGAACGTACCGCCCGAACCGGCGACCTGCATCACCAGCAGCACCACGGCCACGGCCTTGCCGATATCGCCGAACGACACGGTCAGCGTATACACGATATTCGAGAACACGAGCGCGGCAAGCCACCCCACGGCAAGGAACTGCAGCGCATGATTCGCCTGCACGCCAAGGAAATACGTGTCACCCAGGCAAACCAGTGTGCCCTGCAGCAACGCGAGCAGTGCGAAGATCGCGTACCGTCCGAAATACTCGTGGTCGAGACGCAGTCCCCAACGTGAGGCGTTCCCCGGGCCGGACGGGCCGGCGATGCGCGGCAGCGTGTCGCCCAAGCCCAGCACATGCGCCTTCTCGCGGTCCGAAATCGTCACTTTCAGCATGGCGCACAGGATGATCGCACCCACCCAGATTGACAGGATCGTATAGAACGGCGCCATGGCCGAACCGTAGTTCGCGATCGGGTACACCGAGACGCGATGCAGTGCGACGGGCGCGGAAATCAGCGTGGACAGTGTGGACGCGTTGGCGGTGGCCAGTGCACGTAGTTCGTCCGATTCGCCCGAATCGGCGTCGTTGTCACCGTCGCCACCATCGCTGTTGCCGTCACCGGCGTTTCCGCCCGTCTCCAGCTTCGTGATCAGCTCCTTCACCGTCGCTGCCGACGAGTCGAGTTTCTTCGCGATCGCGCCGAGCGTGGAACGGATGGACGTCACATTCGTCCCCACATCGCCCGTCACATCGTCCAGACCGTCGGCGGTGCCGCTCAGCTGGGTGATCATGCTGTCGGTTTGGGAGATCAGCGTGCTGACTGTGGAGGCGAGCGCGTCGATTTTCGGCTTGACGTTCGTGGCGTAATCGTCGCGCACATTGCTGATCGACTGCTTCGCGGAGGTGATGCGGTTCAGGATCTCCTTGCGGGAGCTTTCCGCGGCTGCGGTATCCTGCGTGACCTGCGTGGAAGCGTCTTTCAGCTGCTGCGCGAGCTTCTGCGAATCGCCTTTGGCGGCTTCCAGCAGCGTGATCTCCCGGTCGATGGCTTCCAGCAGCGCCTGTTTCGCGGAATCACTGTCCGGTAGTTGTTCCACCGATTCGCGCATGTGGTTGAGGCTTGTGATGTACGTGTCGTACAGCGATTCGCCGCTGGAGACTTGTTCGCTCAACGCTGTCAACTGGCTGGCTGCGGTGTCTGAGCCCTTGCCGATCGCGTCGAACGCCTTGTTCACCTTGGCAGCTACTTGGTCGAACGCGCCTGACACCTGGTCGAGCGCGGTGTTCACCGAGGAGGTGACGTTCGCACCTGCAGAAGTGAGTGACGTGGCACCTGATTTGCCTTGCTTCAACGCGTTCTGGGCCTGTTTGCCCGCCTTGGTCGCCGAGGCGAGCAGTTTGCCCGTGGAATCCACGATGTCGTTCGCCGAGCCGAGCAGCTGCGAATACGACGTCACCTGCTGCGATGCGCCGCTCAGCGTATCCGCCATGGTGGTGAGATTGCCGTTGAGGTTGCGCATGTATTCGGCCATTTGCGGGCTTTGCGAATAGTGTAGGATGCTTGAGGCCAGGTCGAGTCCGACTTGCGCAATCGTTTTGGCGAAGGTTTTGTCGATCGTGTTGACCACGGTTGTCGCGCCCTGATCGGTGATATGCGGGGCGATCGGGTTGATTTTCTCGTTCAGATAGTACTTGAGCTGCGCGTGTTTGATGTCGGGGGAGAACAGCGTCATCATGTCGGCGCTGAAACCTTTCGGAATTACGATCGCCGCATAGTATTCGCCGGATTTCACCCCGTCGATTGCCTTGTCGCTTTTCACGAACTGCCAGTCCAGCTGGTCGTTGGCGTGCAGTGTGCTGATGATGGTTTCGCCCACGTTGACGCGCACCGGTATGAGATCCGACTTGTAACCCTTGTCGTTATTGGCCACGGCGACCTTCAATGCCTTGGTGTTGCCGTAGGGGTCCCAGCTGGCCGCGATGTTGAACCAGGCGTACAGCGCCGGCACCACCACCAGGCCCATCGAGACGATCACGGCGATCACGTTGCGGGTGGCATGGCACATGTCCCGCTTGAAGATGCCCCAGATCATTTTCACTGTTCGTTCCCCTCCTCACGCAGACTCCTGCCAGCATTTCCGTCCGTGTTTCCAGCCGCATACTCAGCCGCATGTTCAGTCGCATGTCCGGCCAAACCACCATGCGCAACCTCATACAGCCTCGTACGTACGGCATGCATCGGCTTGTAATGCATGCCCGGCCGGAACAGCAGGTTCTCGTGCAGGATCGCGCTGCGGAACTCTTCCGCACTCATCGCTTCCTCGCCCAGATAATTCGCATACCGTTCGCGCAGATACTCCACCACGATGAGATACGTGTCGATGGCGATGATCGAAATGATCCAACCGAGCAGCATGGCGAGCTTCATGCGCGTGATGAATAGCAATAGCAGGAACACGAACGGCAGTACCGCCAGCGCGAGGAATCCCCAACGCACCAGGCGCGGGTACAGGCGGAAGAAATGAATCGCCCGTCTGCGGGCGAGTTCGGGGAACTCCTCGGCGATCTGCTGCGCGGTCTCGGTGAGCCGCAACGGTTCCACCGTGCCTTCGTTATGTTCGGTGATCATCAGATCAGTGTCCGCCAGACGGTTGTCGAACAGGCGGTTGAGGTTCAACGCCAGCTTGCGGACCACCAAGCCGATGAACAGCGCCACAGGCAGATACCAGAACAGCGAGAGCATGTCGATCCAATAATGGTTGGCATACATGCCGCCGATCGGCCCGCGCATCGCGTTGATGCCGTAGGTGAACGGTAGGAACGGTTTCAGACGGCGGAAGAATTCCGGCATCATCTCGATGGGGTAGAGGCCTGCCGCGCCCGGAATCTGGATGATCACCAGAATCACGGCGACGGCCTTGCCGATATGCCGGAACGCCACGGCGAGCGCGTAAATGATGTTCACGTAGACGAACGAGGCGAAAATGCCGGCGAGGATGAACAGGAACGGATGCTCGCATTGGATGCCCAGCGCGAGATCGCCGATCGTGGCGATGATCGCCTGCAGGAATCCGACCGTGACGAACAGCAGCCAACGGCCCATATAGCCTTGGCGTGGCGTGTACATGCGGATCTTCTCATCGCGGTCCACTTCAAGCTTGTAGATCGCGACGAGCACGAATCCGCCGACCCACAGCGCAAGATTCGTGTAGAACGGCGTGACCGCGGAACCATAGTTTTTGACCGGGTAGAGGACCTGTTCGTCCAAATGCACCGGCTCGCCCACGAACGAGCCGACCTCGCTCGCGTCAAGTCCGAGCGCTTGGGAAAGCTGCTGGAACATCGCCGAACTGCTCAACGCGGCCACATCGGTGCGCGTGGTGTTGAGCTGTTTGGCGAGATTGGCGAGCTGTGTCTGCGTGCCAGCAATGGTGGTGTTCGTTTGGGTCACGGTGCGCGACAACTGGTCGAGCAGCCCGTTGCCCTGTTCCAGCGTGCTTTGCAGCGTGGTAAGCGTGCCGGACAGCGACCCATTGGCCAGGCTGAGTGTATCGAGCCCGGTGTTGAGATTCGGCATGACCGTGCCGGTGATGGTCGTGCGTGCGCTCGCCATCGACGCCGTGCCGTTCTTCGCCAGCGTGGTGACATCGTCGTTGAACCCGTTCGCGGTGTTCTTCCCCGCGTTGATCGCAGCCGTGGTGTCCTGATCGAAGGCGTCGATGCGCTGCTGCTGGAACGTCAGCTGTTTGCGGGCTTCGGCGAGCTGCGCGGAAAGATCCTTATACGTTTGGCTGTTCGGATCCAGCTGGCTGGCCTGCAACGCCTTCTCCACGCCGTCGAGCACATTGCCGGTGGTGGCGTTGACGTGATGCATGGTGCTGGACACTTGGTCGAGCGCGTCCTGCGTGGTGTTCAGTCCGCTGAGCACGGTGCCGGTGGCATTGCTCACGTTGACCTGCAGGCCGGACAGTTGCGTGCTGCCGTTGTCGAGCGCTCCGACCAGCGTGTTCGAGAATCGTTCGGTTTGTGTGCGCGTCTCGCTCAGCAAGTCGGACGCCTTGCCGACGGTGTCAAGCGAGTTGGTGATTTCCGAGGCGAGCGCGATGTTGGACTGTTTGGCCGAATCGATGGTGGTGAGGGCCTTGTCGAGCGTGGAGCGGGTGTCGCGCAGCTGCTGTTGGACGGTTTCGAGCTGGTTGATGGTGTCGGTCAGATCGTTGACGACGTCGCTTTGCGCGCTTTTCACGCTGCCGGTGGTTTCTCCCGCTGCCTCCTTCACTTCCTTTGCCACGGCGTCGGCCACGCTGGAAACGAAAGTGGTGTTGATCTGCTCGTCGATCGTGGTCGCGCCCGTATCGGTGATTTTCGGCGCGATCGCGTTCAGCTTTTCGTTGATGTAGTACGTGATCGACGGTCGGTCGCCTTTACCGGTGACGGTGCCGATTAGTCTGGAGCTGAAGTCTTCCGGCAGTACGATCGCCGCATAGTATTTGCCGGATTCCACGCCTTCGATGGCTTGCTGCTTGGGAACGAAACGCCAGCCGAGCTGATGGTTCTTCTTAAGCTGGTTGACGGTCTGCTGGCCAGCGTCGAGATGGCCGACCAGCGTGGAGGTTGTGCCCTTGTCCTCGTTCGCCACAGCGACTTGGATGTTGCCCGTGTTCGCGTACGGGTCCCAGTTGGCGAGGATATTGCACCATGCGTACAGTGATGGGATGATGGCCACACCCAGCGTGACGACGAGCGCCACGGAGTTCTTCAGAATGCGTTTCACGTCTCGAAGGAAGATGGCGAAAACCTGGTGCATCAAGCCTCCTCGCGGGTATTGGTCGCAACATCTACGTGCGGCGGCATGCCCGTGCGGGAACACCCGGTTGGGCTCTTCGTCGCGCGATCCGGTGGACATTCTATGACTTCCGATGGAACGATCGCAATGGTTTCGCCATGTTTATTGGTCGGTCCCGCAAGTGTCGGGATATGAGACGAAAACGCTCGGCATATGGCTCTAGTGGGGCGGGCGACCTGGATATGGAGCGGACGGTCGGGAAAACGGAAAGGAAAGATGGCGAATGTTGTCACATGACAAGTGGGATAGGGTTGGGCGATAATGGAGGCATGACTATTGCAACGCCGGAACGTTATGCGCAAATGCTGGACGCCGCACGCCGCGGCGGTTACGCCTATCCCGCGATCAATGTGACCAGCACGCAGACCCTGAACGCCGCACTCCAGGGTTTCGCCGAGGCGGAATCCGATGGCATCATCCAAGTCTCCGTAGGTGGCGCCGCCTACTTCTCCGGGCAACGCGTCAACGACCGCGTTACCGGCTCGCTTGCCTTCGCAGCCTTCGCGCACGAAGTCGCGGCGAAATACCCCAACATCACCATCGCCCTGCACACCGACCACTGCGCCAAACAGTATTTGGACGAATGGGTGCGCCTCTTGCTCGACCATGAAGTCGAACAGGTGAAGCACGGTCAGGAACCGACCTTCCAGTCACACATGTGGGACGGTTCCACAGTGCCGCTGGATGAAAACCTCGACATCGCAGAAGAACTGCTCGACAAATCCCAAGCCGCGCACACCGTGCTGGAAATCGAAATCGGCGCGGTCGGTGGCGAAGAAGACGGGCACAGCGCCGAAATCAATGACAAACTGTATTCCACGCCCGCGCAAGGCATCACCGTCGCGCAACGACTCGGCCTCGGCGAGCGCGGACGCTACATGGCCGCCTTCACCTTCGGCAACGTGCACGGCGCATACAAACCGGGCGTGGTGAAACTGCGCCCCGAACTGCTCGACGAAATCCAGACCACGGTCGCGCTCGCGATCAAGGCCGGCGAAATGCCCGACCCCGCGCACTCGCTGGATGTCGCTCCCGGTAAGCCGTTCGCCCTGGTGTTCCACGGCGGTTCCGGCTCCGCGCCGGAGGAGATCGCGCAGGCCGTGAGCTACGGCGTGGTGAAGATGAACATCGACACCGATACGCAGTACGCATTCAGCCGTGCGGTGGCCGGTCACATGTTCTCCAACTATGATTCGGTGCTCAAAATCGACGGTGAGGTGGGCAACAAGAAGCTGTACGATCCGCGATCCTGGGGTCGTGAAGCTGAATCCGCGATGGCCGCGCGTGTGGTCGAAGCATGCAAGCAGCTCGGCAGTGCCGGGCGCGCGCTGAACTAGCCAACGGTCTTTCGAACTGTTTTCGGGCGTTTTCTGGTCTGTTTTTCGGACCGGTTGCAATCCGATTACGGTCGGTCCGGAGCCGTGAGCATCCCTCAGACCCGGTAGAGGGTGAAGAGTAACCTTTGTAAGGCTTTAGGCGCAAGGCTTAAGGCAGAATCGCGTACGCACGGAGGTGCAACAACATGCCTGGAATTGTTTTGATCGGTGCCCAGTGGGGAGACGAGGGCAAAGGTAAGGCAACGGATCTGATCGGCACGAAGGTCGACTACGTCGCCCGTTTCAACGGCGGCAATAACGCTGGCCATACTGTGGTCGTCGGCGACGAATCGTACGCACTGCACCTGCTGCCGTCCGGCATCATCAGCCCCAACACCACCCCCGTCATCGGCAACGGCGTCGTCGTCGATCCGGAAGTGCTGTTCCAGGAGATCGACGGCCTTGAAAGCCGTGGCGTGGACTGCTCCCGACTGCTGGTGAGCGAAAGCGCGCACATCATCGCCCCGTATCACCGCGTGCTCGACAAGGTGACCGAACGCTTCCTCGGCAAGCACAAGATCGGCACCACCGGCCGTGGCATCGGCCCGGCATACGCCGACAAGATCAACCGCGTGGGCATCCGCGTGCACGACCTGTTCAACGCGGAGCACCTGCATGACAAGGTCGAGGCCAGCCTGCATCAGAAGAACCAGATGCTCGTCAAGCTGTACAACCGTCGCCCGATCGACGTGGACGAGACCACCGACGAGCTGCTCAAGCTCGGCGAACGTCTGAAGCCGTACGTGGCCAACACCTCCCTGGTGCTCAACAAGGCGCTCGACGAGGGCAAGACCGTGCTGTTCGAAGGCGGCCAGGCCACCATGCTCGACGTGGACCACGGCACCTACCCGTTCGTGACTTCCTCCAACCCGACCGCCGGCGGCGCCTGCACCGGCACCGGCGTTGGCCCGACCAAGATCACCCGCGTGATCGGCGTCTCCAAGGCGTATGTGACCCGCGTGGGCGAAGGCCCGTTCCCGACCGAACTGTTCGGCGAGGACGGCGAATGGCTGCGCGCCCAAGGCCACGAGTACGGCGTGACCACCGGTCGCCCGCGTCGCTGCGGTTGGTTCGACGCGGTCGTCAACCGTTACGCGGCCCAGGTCAACGGCCTGACCGACATCGTGCTCACTAAGCTCGACGTGCTCACCGGCCTCAAGGAAATCCCGCTGTGCGTGGCGTACGACGTCAACGGCGAGCGTCGCGACGATATGCCGACCGACCAGGCCGAATTCGCCGCCGCGAAGCCGATTTACGAGTCCATGCCGGGTTGGGACGAGGACATTTCCCAGGTCCATGACTTCAACGATCTGCCGAAGACCTGCCAGGATTACGTCAAGCGTCTTGAGGAACTGTCCGGCTGCCGCATTTCCGTGATCGGCACCGGCCCGCAGCGCGACCACATCATCCAGATCAACTCGCTGATCGACTGAAGCTGATTCGGCTGATTCGTCGATATGAACGTCGGCAACGAACGTCAATGACAAGTGCCGGTGGGCCTGTGCCTGCCGGCACTTTGCGTATGGTGCGTGCGATGGCGTGCGCGTATGACGCACACCGCATACACACCGACGGGGTGCGCGGCGGAGGAACGGAAAAGGGGAGTGCGATGACTGCAATGCCGCCTAACGACAGGTTCGACAGGTTTGACAGGTTCAGCAAACTGGTCCCGCGATTCGACCACCTGAAATGGAAGATGGCCGCTGCCGGCATTCTCGTCGGCCTGATTTCCGGCTTCCTCGTCGTCCTCTACCGTCTCGGCATCGAATACGGCACCGACACCGCGCGCTGGATCTACGCGCGCATCCGCGAAACCCCGTGGCTGGTCGCACCGTGGGCGGTCGCCGCAATCGCAGCCGCGCTCGCCATCGCATGGATGGTCAAAAAAGAGCCGATGGCCGGCGGCAGCGGCATTCCGCAAACCAACGGCGTGGTGATCTGCGGCCTGAAAATGCGATGGCAGACGATTCTGCCGGTTCGCTTCATCGGAGGCCAGCTCGGATCGCTCTTCGGCCTCTCGCTCGGCCGCGAAGGACCGTCCATCCAAATCGGCGCATCGGGCGCGCAGTTCCTATCGCACCGGCTGCGCGGCAAGAAACGTGAGGACGTGCAGGAGCATTATCTGGTCACCGCCGGTGCCGCGGCCGGCCTGTCCGCCGCGTTCAGCGCACCGCTGTCCGGCATGATGTTCGCTTTGGAAGGGGTGCATCGCAGTTTTTCGCCCGCGATTCTGATGGGCGCCACCGCCGCGTCCCTGACCGCCGATTTCGTATCGAAATACTGTTTCGGCCTGCGTCCGGTGCTTGACTTCGGCACCATCGGCCAACTGCCGCTCGGCGAATACGGGTGGCTGATTCCGCTGGGATTGGTGGCCGGTTTGGTTGGTTCGCTGATGAACCGTTCGTTGCTCGGCTTCCAAACGCTATACGGCAAGCTTCCCGCATGGAGCCGCCCTTTGATCGCGATCGCACTCGCGCTGCCAATCGGCATTTGGCTGCCTGACGTGCTCGGCGGCGGCTCGAACCTGATCGCCATGGCCGAGCATGCGCGCGTCGGCTTGGGCATGCTGTGCGTGCTGTTCGTGGTGAAAGTGCTGTTCACCTCCACCAGCTTCGGTTCAGGCGCTCCCGGCGGCATTTTCATGCCGATTCTCGCGGTTGGCTCACTCGCCGGCGGTATCTGCGGCGAGACGTTGCGCCAGTTCGGCAACCTGCCGTCCGATTCCGTGGCGATTTTCGCGGTATGCGTGATGACGGGCACGCTGGCCGCGTCCGTGAAAACACCAATCACGTCGATTCTGCTGGCCGTGGAAATGTCCGGCACGTTGACGCACATGCTGCCGGTCGCCGCTGTCGCGTTCATCGCATTGCTCGTCTCCGACCTGCTGCGTACGAAACCGATTTACGGCGAGCTGCTGGAACGGTACATGCGCGCGCAAGGCGGCACGACGGCAATCGCCAATCGCATCGACAACGGCATCATGGAACTGCCTGTGGAAATGGGCGCGACCGCGGACGGCAAGCTGATGCGTGACGTGCGCTGGCCGTACGGCTGTCTGGTGATTGGCCTGCATCGCGGCGAACGGCAGATCGTGCCGCATGGCGATACGCGGCTGCGTGCCGGCGACTATCTGGTCGTGCTGTTCAGCGGCGAGGACGAAAGCGACGCACGGCATGCGATGCGGCGGCTGTGCGACGTGTCCGTCTGACGCGGCCTTACTGTCTTCCATAACCATTCGTAGACGTCTAGGGCCACCCGAAGTTATCCACAGTTATCCACCGAATCGGACATGTTCGATGTTTGGTTGCAATGCACGTGTAGACTCGTACAAGGTTAGGAAGACGGCACCTGCGGCCAGCTCGTTGCCGTATGGCTGGGGTGGAACGACGCTGTCCGCGGAAAGCCAAGTACAAGGGGAACGTGATGGAATCGCAAGAACAACGGGCGGCAGACTCGCCAAACGCGGGTGATGAGCCGAATCCCGCCACACAGTCGATCGACGTCGCCGAAGTGGCGCGCGCGGATGTGCGCCCGTCCGGTGCCGCCGCATCCAAGCATCCGCCGCAGATTCCGCTCGCGCCGATGAAACGCATGCAGGCGCGATTCAACCCTCTTGCCGATGGTCTGATGTATCTCGTGGTGTTCGTCGGCGGCTTCGTCGGCGTCGGTTTCCGTCGCGCCACGGACCTGCTGCTGCCGTCGGTGAACGGTTCGCCGTTCGTGGTGGGCACGTTCGTGTCGAATATGCTCGCCTGCTTCCTGTTTGCGATGCTGACCGAATACATGGCGACCGCGTCGTGGCTGCGCCGCAGGGTACGGCAGGTCGTCAGCCGTGGCGTCGGGCTTGGTTTGCTTGGCGGACTGTCGACGATGTCCGGCGTGATGTTGGAAACCATGGAAGGCATGCGCGAGCAGCGTTTCGGCAGCGCGCTCGGCTATCTTGCGGGAAGTTTCGCCGGCGGTCTGATCGCGGCCGCGGTTGGCGTGGCGCTGATGCAGGCGTTGCTGGCGCGCGGCACACGCAAGCGGGTCCGTAACGCGATCGCCGATGCCTCCACGGCTTCCGTATCCTCAATGTCCGATTCGGACGCGTACGGCATCGTGCAGGACGTCCAGATGACCGACACTGCAGTATCGGCTACGCAGAGTGCTACGCAGACGGTCCCCATGGCCGATTCGGGCGAATCGGACGTGCCGGACGCGCAAAACGTGCAGAACAACGTGCCGGGCGTGCAGGGCGTGCGCCACGTGAAGGTGGCGGATGCGGCGCATTCGGCCGCGCAGGCCGCGTTGGAGGCCGCGCAGGCGGCACAGCAGGCGGCCCAGGTCGCCCAGCAGGTCGCGCAGACCGGGCAGGTGCCGAAAATCGAATCGCAGCCGCAGCCATCGCAACCCGTCGCACCTCTGCCCAGCTTCGAACCCAAGCCGGTCACCGCGGAAATCCCGCTCGTCGCCGACCCGACCACAGGAGAGGTGCGCTGATGACCTGGATGATCTGCCTGTTCGGCGGCATCGGCGCCATGGCCCGTTATGTGCTTGACGTGTCGATCCAACGCAGCTGGAACCGTGACGGCAACCATAGCTTCCCCCTAGCCACGCTCGTCATCAACGGCGTCGCCTCCCTGTGCGCCGGCATCGCCATGATGTCGTACTATGCGCAGTCGGTGGATATGGGCACGGTAATGACGTTCGTTGTGGGGTTCCTCGGCGGATTCTCAACATTCTCGTCGGCGATCAACGAGGTGCTGTCGCTGATTCGCAAACGCCGTTTCGCCATGGCCCTGGGCTATGGCGCTGCCACGGTCGCGGTGCCGCTCGCCTGCGTGGCGCTCGGATTCGGCATCGCCATGCTGGGCGGCCACGCATAGCTGTCACCGGCTCGGCCGCGCGTAATTTTCACGTTACACGGGCGGTCATCGGGTAACGCTCAGGAAATCTGAGCGCAACCGCGCGAGCTGTTTCCTCTCCTACGTTGTGAAAACAACAAGAGAGGAAAAACCTATGACAGCCGTAACGTATCTCACACGGCATCGTCGACCGGGAATCGTCATACTCTGTTCGATTGTCGCCGTTCTCTCGATGCTTTTCGTACTCCCTCCCGCCATCGCGTCCGCAGCCGATTCCGGCGCGCAGGCCGTCGATGAATGCAATCCGACCGCCAGCAACGGCTGCGTCAACGGTATCCTGCAGGACGCCGACAAGAAGCCGATCGCCGACGTCACCATCACGCTGTCCGGCAAGGCAACCGCGGAAACCAAAACCGCGGCGGACGGCAAATGGGCCTTCTCCGTTGCCGATGACGGCGATTACACCGTCACCATCGACGCGTCCGTTGCGAAAGAGCACGGCCTGAAGGCAAGCAGCGCGACGGTGACGATCAGGAAAGCCAGCTTCGACAAGCAGCGCGGCGTTGTCCGATTCGACCAGGCGGGCGATTCCGCCGGCAGCGGCACGTCCGGCACATCCGGATCGTCCGGCTCGGCAAACGGCACGAAAGGCGCGACCGGCACATCCGGATCGACGGCGGCCACGCAATCGCCAGTCAAAAAAGACGGCTCCAATGTCGGCAAACGCATCTGGCAGCAACTGTATTCCGGCATTATCTTCGGCCTGATGCTGGGCCTCATGTCCGTCGGCATGAACCTCGTCTACGGCACCACCGGCCTGCAGTCGTTCTCACACGGCGAACAGGTGACGCTCGGCGGCCTCATGGCATACGTCGGCACGCAGATGCTGCACATGCCGCTCATCGCCTCCGCCATCTTCGCCATCGTCATCGGCGCGCTGACCGGCTTCATCCAAAACGAAATCGTCTGGGGGCCGCTACGCAGACGCCGCGTCGGCACCATGCAGCAGATGATCGTCACCATCGGCCTGTCCATGGCGTTGCAGTACACGTTCCAGTTCTTCTTCGGTGGCGACATCAAAGGCATCGTCAAATCGGTGCCGGACAGCTTCCAGCTCGGACCGATCACCACCGACATGCCGACGCTGGTCTCCGCGCTCATCGCCATCTGCGTGATCGTCGGCGTCACCCTGTTCCTCTACAAGACGCGACTCGGCCGCGCCACACGAGCCGTGTCCGACAACGCGGCGCTCGCCGCGGCATCCGGTATCAACGTGGATCAGGTGGTCCGCGTGGTCTGGATCCTCTCGTGCGCGATGGCAGCCCTGTCCGGCGTGCTGCTCGGCGTCTACCTGAACGGCATCTCCTGGAACACCGGCGCGACTCTGATCCTGCTGATGTTCGCCGCGGTGACGCTCGGCGGCCTCGGCACCGCCAATGGCGCGTTGATCGGCTCGCTGGTCATCGGCATCGTGGCGGACATGAGCTCGCTCGTCATCCCCAACGATATGCGTTACGCCAGCGCGCTGGCAATCCTCATCATCGTTCTGCTGGTGCGCCCGCAGGGCATCTTCGGCAAGCAGCAAAGGGTGGGCTGATCCATGGACATCATGACAATCATCTCCAACGCGGCGGGCGAGCTGATCGCCCCGACCACAGCGGCGTACGTACTCGCCGCCATCGGTTTGAACATTCACTTCGGCATGACGGGCCTTATGAACATGGGCCAGGCCGGTTTCATGCTCCTCGGCGCTTACGGATTCGCCATCACGCAGTCGATGGGCTGCAACCTGTTCGCCTCCGTATGCGCGGCGCTCGCGCTCGCGGTCATCTACGCGCTGCTGCTGGGTATTCCGACGCTGAAGCTCGGACCCGACTATCTGGCCATGGTCACATTGGCCGCCGCGGAAATCATCCGCATCATCGGCAGATCGACGGCCATGATGAACTTCACCGGCGGTTCCGCAGGCATCTCGCCGCAGGACTTCACCGAGAAATTCGAATCGCTTTCGCCGCTGCCGGACGGTTCGACCACGTTCCTGCTGTGGACGTACAGCAACAACATCGCCAACTCCTGGTGGCTGCGCATCGTGGCATGGGTTTTGGTGGTGATCGCGGCGCTGCTGTGCTGGCGCTGGTTCCACTCGCCGTGGGGCCGCATGCTCAAGGGCATCCGCGAGGACGAGAACGCGATCCGTTCGCTCGGCAAGCCGGTGACGCGATACAAGATGGAATCGCTGATTCTGGGCGGCCTGTTCGGCGCAATCGCCGGCATCATCTTCGTCCTGCCGCGTTCCGTACAGCCCGATTCGCTCGGCCGCACCGTCACCTTCTACGTGTGGACGATTCTGCTGCTGGGCGGCGCGGCCACGATTCTCGGCCCGGTGCTTGGCTCCTGCGTGCTGTGGGTGCTGCTCACCTTCGTCAAGGAGGTCATGCGCAACACCGTTCCCGAAACCCTCATCTCTTCCAACCAGATCGAAGCCCTCGGCTGGGTGATCGTCGGCGTCGCGCTGATGTGCCTGGTGATCTTCAGACCACAAGGTCTGTTGGGCGACCGAAAGGAGTTGGCTTTCCATGCCTGATACAACGAATTCTCCGACCACTGGCGTGCAGCCGGCCACGCAACCCGCAACCGGCGTGCAACCCGTATCCGGTGTGCAGCCCGGCGTACCATTCCAGGACCTCACCAAATGGGCCACCAAAGCTCCGGAAGGCGAGACCCTCATCTCCACCGCCTATCGCGACAAAGTCACCGACGATCTGAAATTCGTCGAAAACAAGCCGGGCGTGCACAAGCCCGACCCGATTCTCGTGGCCGACAACGTGACCCGCAAATTCGGCGGCATGACCGCCGTGGACGTGAGCCACTTCGAAATCGAACGGCACGGCATCACCGCGCTGATCGGACCGAACGGCGCCGGCAAAACCACGTTCTTCAACCTGATGACCGGCTTCGATACGCCGAACACCGGCACCTGGCAGTTCGACGGCAAGGACATGGCCCACGTGCAGCCCGAAAAAGTGGCGCACATGGGCATGGTCCGCACCTTCCAGCTGACCAAGGTGATGAGCCGTCTGACCGTGCTCGACAACATGCTCCTCGGCGCCCCCGTGCAGCCGGGCGAAGGCATGTTCCGCGCGCTGTTCCCCGGCATGTGGAGGAAGCAGGAGCAGGCGAACATCGAAAAAGCCGAGGCGCTGCTGGAACGCTTCCTGCTGATCAAAAAGAAGGACGATTACGCCGGCGCGCTTTCCGGTGGCCAACGCAAGCTGCTGGAAATGGCACGAGCGCTGATGTCTGACCCGAAACTGGTCATGCTGGACGAGCCGATGGCCGGCGTGAACCCCGCGCTGAAACAGTCGCTGCTCGACCACATCATGGCGTTGCGCGAGGAAGGCACCACAGTGCTGTTCGTCGAACACGACATCAACATGGTGAGACACATCGCCGACTGGGTCACCGTGATGGCGGAAGGCAAGATCGTGGCCGAAGGCCAACCGAAGAGCGTGATGAACGATCCGGCCGTGATCGACGCATACCTGGGCGCCCACGCGAACGTGGACCTGGGCGACGATTCCGTGCTGGAAGACCTGAAGGAGGCCTGAAATGAGCGACATCGCAAGCGTGGCCGACGAGCCGCTGACCCGCGCGCAGATCCACATGGGCGAGCCCGAAGGCGAACCGTTGCTCGACGCGGTCGATTTGGTGGCCGGATACATTCCCGGCGTGAACATCCTGAACGGCGCATCCCTGACCCTGCATGAAGGCGAGATCGTCGGCATCATCGGCCCGAACGGCGCAGGCAAATCCACCCTGCTCAAATCATTGTTCGGCCTGGTGCACATCCACTCCGGCAAGCTGCTGCTGAAAGGCGAGGACATCACCAACCTGCGCGCCGACAAACTCGTCTCCCGTGGCGTCGGCTTCGTGCCGCAGACCGAAAACGTCTTCCCCAGCCTGACCATCGCGGAAAACCTGCACATGGGCGCGTTCCAAGCACCGAAACTGTTCAACGAACGCTTCGACTACGTGTGCTCCATCTTCCCCAAACTCGGCCAGCGCAAGAACCAGCTCGCCGGCCAGCTTTCCGGCGGCGAACGTCAGATGGTGGCCATGGCCCGAGCCCTCATGATGAAACCATCCGTCCTCCTGCTCGACGAGCCCTCCGCAGGCCTGTCCCCAATGCTCCAGGACGAGACCTTCATCCGCGTGCGCCGAGTCAACAAAGCCGGCGTATCCGTGGTCATCGTCGAACAGAACGCCCGCCGCTGCCTGCAGATCTGCGACCGCGGCTACGTCCTCGACCAAGGCCGCAACGCCTACTCCGGCAAGGGCCGCGACCTGATGAACGATCCGAAAGTCGTCTCCCTCTACCTGGGCAACCTGGAAGAAGAGGTTCAAGAGGAAGGAAGGTAGGACCCAGGAAATCGCGGAACGGAGCGTATACCGCCTTTCCTTGCCGCTCGACGTACGTTCGTACGCCTTCGGGCTCGGACGGCGGTCTCCGCACGCGTTCCGCGATTTCCCCCTATGATTCAAAATTCTCAATTCCGATTACCGCTGTTGGGACACTGCCCGACAGTGGCTTCGGCATGCCTGAAAACAAGCTCAAAACCTTGTGTTTCCAACAGTTTTCGGGCTTCACCTTCGGTTAACTTCACGCATACACATTCGGTTTCCTCGGCACTTATAGTGCGATTCAAGATGGTCGAGCAACACATCTCGATAATCGTCACCAAGGGTTCGGCAATCAGCGGAGCCAAGAGAGGAAACGGTGATTCAAATGAAGAAGATCAACATGAAGGGCATGAGGAAACTGTCCATCACAGCCACCGCCATGGTGGCCGCCGCAGTCATGGCGCTCGCCGGCTGCGGCTCGTCCGGCACGGCCGATTCGGCTGCGTCCGGCTCGTCCGGCAGCGCGAAATCCGATACGTTCATGGCGGCCGGCCTGTTCCCGCTGACCGGTTCCATGGCGTACCTCGGCCCCGCCAACATCGCCACCATGAAGCTCGCGCAGAAAGACATCAACGCGGCTGGCGGCGTGCTCGGCAAAGACATCGAAATCACGTCCGCCGACACGTCCGACGCGGACCATGCCGACCAGAACACGTCTTCCGCGCAGTCGGTGCTTGCCAAGAACCCGTCCGTCGTGGTCGGTCCGCCGTCCAGCTCCGTGGTCAAGAACACCTACAAGCAGGTCACGTCCGCCAAAGTGCCGATGATTTCTTCGGGCGCCACGTCCACGGCCTTCTCCGGCCTTAGCGACTACTTCTTCCGCACCATTCCGCCGGACACGGTGCAGGGTGCGGTCCTGGGCCAGATCATCGCACAGGATGGCGTGAAGAACCTCGCCATCGCGGTCTTCAACGACGAATACGGCACGTCCCTGCGTGACGTGGTCGTCAAAACCGTCGAAGACGCGGGCGTGAACGTCGTCTACGGCGAAAAGGACACGTTCGATCCGACCGAAACGAACTTCTCATCGATGGTCACGGCCATCAAGGCCACCAACCCCGACGCGACGCTCGTCATCGCCTTCGACCAGACCGTGCCGCTCGTCAAGGAGCTCGCCGCCCAAGGCCTCGACACCCACAAGCTGTACATGACCGACGGCAACACCGTCGACCATTCCGCCGACTTCGACGCGGGCCTGCTCAAGGGCTCCACCGGCACCATTCCAGGTGCCCACCCGACCGAGGAATTCCAGAAGAACGTCAAGTCCTTCAACGCCAAGGTCACCGATTTCACGTACACCGCCGAAACGTATGACGCGATCGTGCTGGCCGCGCTCGCCGCGCAGAAGGGCGGCGCCACGGACGGTACGACCGTGCAGAAGAACCTTATGGCCGTCTCCGGCTCCACCAAGGGCAAGGAATGCGATTCCTACAAGGCTTGCCTCGCCCTGCTGAAGGACGGCAAGGAGATTCAGTACAAGGGCCAGACCTCCATCGGCGCGTTCAACGACGCGCATGATCCGAGCTCGGCTTCCATCGGCGTCTATAAGTACGACGCCGACAACAAGCCGGTCTTCGACCACTCCCAGGAAGGTTCCGTACCGAAGGCATGACGGTCGGTTCGTCCGTGGTGCGGACTGACGTGATGGCCGGACGTGACGGCTGACGGCCAGGCCACGCAACGCAAGGGGCGGTGCGACGCAAGCGAGATGATCGCAAGTGTCGCACCGCCCCTTTTGCGGGCGGAACGCGTGTGGAGTACATGCGGAGCGTGCGTGGAAGATGCGTGGAACGCGTCGTGAAACATACGTCGTTCACGGGTGAAAAAGTGGATTTTTCGGGGGAATTGAAGAGGGGGAGGGCGTCTTTCGTCAATTGATAGTTCATATTGTGCGGACGATTGCAAAGAAACGTTACAGATGCATGTAAAATAACACATAATATCGCGATTTGTAAGGAAACATCCCGACGATGCGGGGGAGAGGTGTTGGGCAATGGTCGGCATGCGTGACGTGGCGAAAGAGGCCGGGGTCTCGCTGAGCACGGTTTCGCTAGTGGTCAACAAGACGGGCTACGTGTCCGACGACATGCGCGCGCGCGTCAAAGCCGCCATGAAAGAGCTCAATTACGTGCCCAACGAGCTGGCACGCAACCTGTACAAGAACCGCACGAACCTGGTCGGCGTGATCGTGCCGACCATCCGCCACCCCTTCTTTGCCACCCTTACCGCGCATCTGCAACGCGAGCTGGCCGCGCAAGGACTGCGCACCATGCTGTGCTCCACCGCCGACGCGGAAAACGGCGAGGTCGAATACGTGGACATGCTGCGCCGTCACATGATGGACGGCATCATCGTCTGCTCGCACACCACCCATCCGAACGATTACTGGACGTCCATCCACCGCCCCATCGTCGCCTTCGACCGTGTGCTGGGCGGCGGTATCGCGTCGATCGGCTCCGACCATGAGCAGGGCGGCCGGCTCATGGCGCACATGCTGGTCAACACCGGCGCGCACCACGTGGTGATGATCGGCGGCCCGCGCGACCAGTTCTTCGATTTGGCGGCGCGCAATGGAGACAGCCCGGACGATTTCGACCTGCACAAGACAACGTTCCCGGCCGTCCGCTACTACCTTACGTTGGAGCAGGAGCTGAAAGCGGCCGGCGTGCGGTACGAGTACGTCGAAGCCGGCAATGTGGAGGATTTCCAAGGGTATAAGAACGCGGTGAATGCTGTGCTCAACAGTATGCCGGTGGACGGCGTCGATGCCGTGGTCAGCTCCGATATCGGTGCCGCGCTTTGCGTGCGCGAAGCGATGCGGAGGCATATTTCGATTCCGCGCGACCTGCAGATCATCGCCTACGACGGCACGTATCTGACCGACCTGGCCGGTATGAAAATGACCGCGGTGGCGCAGAATTTCGACAAAATCGCGCAGGTCGCGGTCGGCAATATCGTTCGTGCGATCGCCAAGGAAGGGGATGCCAAGGCAGATACGACAAGCGCCACGGGACGCAAGCCGTACGAGCCGGACGTGCTGATTCCCGTGACGCGCAAACTGGGCGATACCACGCGCTAAGCGGGCCGTATCGCCCATCATTGGACGGGCCGTTTTACCTGCTAAGCGGGTCGTTTCGCCTTATTCGTAATCGCCGGTCGGACCGATCTTCAACGCGTCCTCGTGCGTGCGGCCCGAATGGATCGCATCGTTGATCGCCTGGATCTCCGCCGCATCCACGGCAAGTGCGCGCCCGTCGATCGCGCTGATCGGAATCGACCATCCGCCGTGCGTCATGTACAGGCTGTCCGCTTCGCGTAGTTCGGCGATCGGCAGCTTGCGGTATTCCGCCTTTTTGCCCTCTTCGAGCGCCCAGGCGAACATTTCGCGCTGCGACGTGCCGTTCAGGATGCCGATACGCGGATCAGGCGTGACGAACGTATCGCCATAGCGTGCCACAATCGACGAATTCGGGCATTCCATCGTGTATCCGTCCTCCGAATACAGAATCGCGTCGCCGACGCCACGGCGGGCGCATTCACGGTGCACGGCGCAGTTGAACGCGTAGCTCAGCGTCTTCGCGCCGTTGAGCAGCCACGGGGCGCGTGCGGTGATGTCCGACGGGTAGCCGCGCGTCATCGAAGCCATGGTGATCGGCTCCAGCGAATGCAGCGTGCCCTTCGCGTCAAGGAAGATGTAGATCGTGGGCGTACGGTCGGCCGACTTGCCCACGCCGGTGTCCGGATCGAGGCCGCGGGAGACGATAATGCGTAGCATCGGGCCGGGTTCCGGATCGTCGTACTGGTCGATGACCAGCTGGACCGCGCGGGTGAGCGCTGGAATGTTCGGTTCCGGCATATCCACCAGGCGGGCGGAATTCGCGAGACGCTTCAGATGGTTCTCCAACGAGACCGGGAAACCCTTCCATACCGTGGTCGCTTCGAAAATGCCGTCGCCGCGCAGTGCGCACAAATCGAACGCGTTGATGATGGGACTTTCCGGATCGACGAAACGAACCAGATCCGCGTCGGGCGCCACGCCTGCGCCTCCGAATAGCGTCTTGCCGTTACCGACTGCCAGAACGATCGAACTCATGGGAACCTCTCTTCCGCGCTCCGCGTCTTTTGATTGCCGCTTTATTGCTGTTGCGCTGTTGTGTTGCGTCAGCGTTCGCGTGCGTCTTCGGCGTCCAACCTAACCATGGTTTGTTTCCACTTGGCACCGCCAATTTGCAATGCGGAAACATACGCGTCATGAATCGCGCGGCTCCCGTAACGTTCGGCGACCAAGGTGAGGGAAAGCGACTCTGAACGTCCGTTTCTGCGGAATCTGATTTCGGGGTTCGTCGGCAGTTCGTTCGGAAAAGGCCGGACGGCGGCCGACGGGAAAGGTGAGCGCAATGGTGGATGGGATGTCCGATATGGGAACAACCGAACTTGGCGCGGCGAGCACGCCCGAACAGGCGCGCGCCGCGTTCCGTGACGGCCTGGTCCGCCCGACCTGCGGCATTGCGCAAGGCTACGCGCAGGCGAATCTGATGATTCTGCCCAAGGAGCAGGCATTCGATTTTCTGCTGTTCGCGCAGCGCAATCCCAAACCTTGTCCGCTGCTGGAAGTGATGGAGCCGGGCGTCACCGCACCCGTCACCGCGCCGGGCGCCGACATCCGTACCGACGTGCCGTTGTACCGCGTGTGGAAGCGTGGCGAACTGGTAGCCGAAGTGCCCGATATTCGCGAGTATTGGCGATCCGATTTGGTCACGTTTGTGATTGGCTGCAGTTTCACATTCGAGTTTCCGCTGATGGAGGCGGGCGTGCCGGTGCGGCACATCACGGCAGGCCGCAACGTGCCGATGTACGACACATCGATCGAGTGCCGTCCGGCCGGCGCGTTCCATTCGACGATGGTCGTGTCGATGCGTGGCATTCCGTCTACGCAGGTGGCCGACGCATGCCGGATTTCCGGCTATTACCCGTCCGTGCACGGTGCCCCCGTATGTGTGGGCGAGCCGTCCGCGATCGGCGTCGACGACATCATGCATCCCGACTATGGCGATGCCCCCGTGTTGGAGCCGGGCGATGTGCCGGTGTTCTGGGCGTGCGGCGTGACCCCGCAGGCCGCGGTGATGGCGTCCAAGCCGGAATTCGCGATCACGCACGCGCCGGGGCACATGTTCATCACCAGCAAACGCGATTTGGAATACATGGTGTGAGGGGGAGTGCGATGAGTGCTGTCGTGGCCGGCTCTGTTACCAGAATCGATATGAACAGCGATATGGGCGAAAGCTTCGGACGCTGGAAATTGGGCGACGACGAGGCGCTGCTCGACGTGGTTTCCAGCGCGAACGTGGCGTGCGGCTTCCATGCGGGCGACCCGTCCGTCATGCTGAGAACGTTGTCATACGCGGCGTCGCGGGAGGTAATGGTCGGGGCGCATGTGGCGTACCGCGACCTGGCCGGATTCGGGCGCCGCTATGTGGACGAGTCCCCCGACGAGCTCAAGGCGGACGTGATGTACCAGATCGCCGCGTTGGAAGGCATGGCGCGGTCGGTCGGCGCGCAGGTGCGGTACGTGAAACCTCATGGCGCGCTGTACAACCGGATCGTCCGCGACGAATCGCAGGCCGCCGCCGTGGTCGACGCGATCCGCGCCGTGGACGCATCGCTGGCGATACTGACGCAGCCGGGCGCCGTGGTCGGCCGCCTGGCCGCGCAGGCCGGGCTTCGTGTGTTCCACGAGGCGTTCGCCGACCGCGCGTACAACGCGGACGGCACGCTGGTGTCGCGCCGCTTGCCGGATGCAGTGATCGCCGATCCGGCCGAAGTGGCGGCGCGCGTGCTGCGCATGGTGCGCGAGCATGAGGTGGTGGCGATCGATGGCACCGTGGTGCCGCTCAACGCCGATTCCGTCTGTGTGCATGGCGATTCGCCCTCGGCTGTGGCGATGGCGCGTGCCGTCCGCGCCCGCTTGGAGTCGGAAGGCGTTGCGATACGCGCGTTCGCAGGCGACGCAGCCGCATCGGCCGCGCGGGATTAAGGCGGTGGCGACATGCGATTCCTGACCTGTGGCGCGGACAGCATACTCGTGGAGCTCGCCGATTTGGACGAGACCCTGCGGGTGTTCGCCGCGTTGCAGAGCGCCGTGAAACATGCCATGGAACAAACTGCGGAATCGCCCGAGCGGGCCGCACAGCCGACCGCGACCTCCGTTTTCGCCGGCGTGAAACAACTCATTCCCGCTGCGCGCACCGTCTACGTCGCCTTCGATCCGCTGCTTTCGTCGCGTGTCGAACTGACCGCCGCGATTCGCGCGCTGAACGTTGCCGCCGACATGGAACGGCATTCCCGAATCGTTGAAATTCCGGTGATTTACGATGGCGAGGATATGGCGGACGTAGCCGACCTGCTGGGCATCTCCGTTGACGAGGTTGTGCGCCGGCATTGCGATGCCGCCTGGTCCGTGGCGTTCGTCGGCTTCGCGCCCGGTTTCGCATACCTGACCGGCGGCGACCCGATATTCGATGTGCCACGCCGCAAAGTGCCACGGCTGAGCGTGCCCGCGGGCGCGGTGGGGCTTGCCGGCACGTTTTCCGGCGTGTATCCGCGCGTCAGCTCGGGCGGCTGGCAGTTGCTGGGCCACACGGAAACGCCGATGTGGGACGAGCGGGCCGACCCGCCCGCGCTGTTGCAGCCCGGCGACACCGTGCGTTTTACGCCCGTGCGTGACGCCGTTTCCGGCGGTTCGGCTTCTGTTTCTGCCTCTGTGTCCGATTCCGTTCAAGTTTCGCAGGCGCCAGATTCCATGTCCGTCTCGGCCTCGACTCCGGCTCTCGAAGTCCTCCGCTCGGGCCTGCTCACCACCTTCCAAGATGATGGCCGTGTCGCCGCGAACATGGGCGTGACCGGTTCCGGCGCCGCCGATCGCACGTCTTCCCACTTGGCCAACGCACTGGTCGGCAACCCCGCTAATACCCCCGTGTTGGAAATCACCGGTGGTGGCGTGCGCATGCGTGCCATCGGCAGTGTGGTCGTGGCGGTGACGGGCGCTTCGGCGGATGTGACGATTACCGGAAGCCGGCAATCGCAAGATAGTCAAGGCGGCTCAAACGGCACGTTCACCCCAAATTCCCTCGGTGGATGCAGTGGCCGGACCGTCTTGAACGCATCGAACGATGCCGCCGACCGCACCACAATCGCCATGCAACAACCGGTTCTGCTGCGTGACGGGGACGTGCTGTCAATCGCCCCGCCGACCAGCGGCCTGCGCGATTATGTGGCCGTACGCGGCGGTTTCGGCGTCGCGACAACCCTCGGTTCGGCTGCAACGGACACGATGAGCGGCATCGGCCCGCGCCCGATCGCAGCCAAACAGCGGCTCGCCATACGTACCGCGTCCACGGCGTGCGATGCCGGCGTCGGCCTGCCGCAGCCATGGCCGACCGACCTGCCGAAACCCGGCAGACCTACGGATTTATACGTGCGATTGGGGCCGCGCGACGACTGGTTCACCGCAGCCGGCCTGTCCGCATTCCTGACGCAAACGTGGACAGTGACCGCGCAGTCGAACCGTGTTGGCCTGCGACTTTCGGGAGCGGCACCCGTGGAACGCACCGACACGCGCGAACTGGCCAGCGAGGCCACGCCATCCGGCGCAATCGAAGTGCCGACCAGCGGACAACCGGTCATTTTTCTGCGCGACCAGCCTGTAACCGGCGGATATCCGGTAATCGCCGTGCTTGAACCGGAATCGTTGGACGTGGCCGGGCAGTTGCCACCAGGCGCATGCGTCCGCTTCCACGTCGTTTCCGCCCATGCCACGTCTACTCCGCAACCTGCGTACCCCACCAAGGAGGTTCGATAATGCCATCCGCATCGACTGCACCATCCGCAACGGCGCTCCCATCCCCGTCGCCATCATTGTCGTCGCCATCGCCCGCAACCCCGAAACTACGGCGCATCCTCATCGCCAACCGTGGCGAAATCGCCATGCGCGTCATCCACGCCTGCCATGACACCGGCCGCATCGCCATCGCCGCCTATGCCGACCCCGACGCGGACGCGCTGTTCGTGCACGCCGCCGACGAGGCCTACGCACTGGGCGGATCCGACGCGCAAAGCACGTATCTCAACATCGCGGCCATCGTGGAAACCGCGCACAAGGCGCATGTCGACGCCGTCCACCCCGGGTACGGTTTCCTTGCCGAAAACGCGGAATTCGCGCAGGCGGTCATCGACGCCGGCATGACGTGGATCGGTCCGCAGCCCGCCACCATCCGCGCGCTCGGCTCGAAAGTCGAAGCGCGCCGCATCGCGGCCGAAGTCGGCGCGCCCATGGCCCCCGGCACCACGGAACCGGTGCACGACCCCGCCGAAGTCATCAAGTTCGCCAAGGAACACGGCCTGCCACTGGCCATCAAAGCCGTCTACGGGGGTGGCGGTCGAGGTCTGAAAGTGGTGCACCGGCTGGAAGACGTGCGCGAGGCGTTCGTATCCGCCACGCACGAGGCCGAGCTGGCGTTCGGCAACGGCGACTGCTTCATCGAACGATTCCTCGCCCGCCCGCGCCACGTCGAAGTGCAGATCCTCGGCGACGGCGCGGGCAACGTTGTGGCCGTCGGCACGCGCGACTGCTCGCTGCAGCGCCGCAATCAGAAACTCATCGAAGAGGCATCAGCGCCGTTCCTACCCCCTGAAACCACCCGGGCGCTGGAAGACGCGGCCGTCGCCATCTGCTCCCGTGCGCACTACGAAAGCGCCGGAACCGTTGAGTTTCTGGTCGATCCGGACGGCACGATGTCGTTCATGGAAGTCAACACGCGTATTCAGGTCGAACACCCCGTCACAGAAGAGGTGGCCGGCGTCGATCTGGTGGCCGCTCAGCTGGCGATCGCCGAAGGCGCGCATGTTACCGACATTCCCGGCTTGGAACACGGCACCCCCGTTCCGCATGGGCATGCGATCGAGTTCCGCATCAACGCGGAGGATCCATCCCTTGGTTTCGTACCGTTCCCCGGCATCGTCGAGCGGCTGAACGTGCCGACCGGACCGGGCATCCGCTTCGATTCCGGCGTTGCGCAAGGCGGCGCGATTCCGGGGCAGTTCGATTCGATGATCGCCAAACTGATCGTCTCCGCGCCGTCGCGTTCGGCCTGTCTGACGCGCGCCCGCCACACATTGGATGAGCTGGCGATTGCCGGCGTGCCAACGGTCCGCAAATTCGACCAGGCCGTGCTCGAACAGCCAGCTTTCGTGGCGACGGACGGCGATTTCGGCGTCTACACGCGCTGGATCGAAGAGGAATTCCTGCCTTCCGTGGACGTGCGCACGCTGGCCGACGGCAAACCGGGTCGCCGGGCCGCAGCGCCCGAACCGGTGGAAAGCTGGGTCGAGGTCGATGGCAAACGCGTGCGATTGGGCCTGCCCGCTTCGCTCGCCTCCGTCGCCGCGCTGGGCGCGGGGCTGGCCGGATTGGCTGGAGCCGGCGTAACGGGGGGGCTGCCCTCACGTCCGATTCTGGCGAATCGGTCATCCAAGCCCTGCTGAACGCCTATCAAAAGTCCGTTCCAGCAGGATCGGGCACGCAGATCGCCGCAAACTCGGATATCGCAAGCACCCAAGACACCCCTATCGAATCGACCATCACCGGCACGGTCGTCCGCTGGCTCGCCGATGATGGCGCGCACGTTGAGGAAAACGAGCCGATCGTCGTACTCGAGGCGATGAAGATGGAAACCGAAATCACCGCCCCCGTTGCCGGCATACTGCACCGATCGGCGCAGGTCGGCGACACCGCGCAATACGGCGACCCCCTCGGCGCCATCAGTTAACGCGGCGGCCGGCTGACACGGCTGCCGGCCGTCGGGTGAACCGCACGCCCCTTACGCGCAACGCATCGCAATCGCAAAAACAAAACCCAGACCACGGAAGGAACGCAACATGAGCATGCTGGATTGACGGTATTATCCGAAAATCGCGCGTATCGCACGCATGGCGGGAGCCGACGTCGGACGCGGTTCCGAAACGTTGATGACGTATTCGCGCGGCGATTTGTTCCGAGCCGCACGCCACTTGTCGAACAGCAAGGAAGGTCGGCCTGCCCGCGCGCTGGTGGTCACCGGCTTCTACATTCCGAAGGCCGCGCAACCCGCTGCGGAAACGGACGGCCCGTTGGGTGCGCTGGAAGTATGCATGGCGTTGCGTGCGATTGGCGGCGACGCATGGCTGGTCAGCGACGAATGCTGCGCGCCGGTGATTCGCCCGTCCGCATTGGGTTTCCTGCCGGACGACCACGTGCTGATCGCGCCGAATGCCAATCCCAAGGGCGGTTTTGACGCCTGGCTCAACGGCGTCATCGACCTTGCCAAAACCGAACATATCGATACGCTCGTCTACATCGAACGCGTCGGCCCGGCGCGCGACGGCAGCCCGCACAACATGCGCGGCATCGACATCACCGAATGGACCGCGCCGCTGAGCCAGCTCACGCTGCTCGGCCTGCACACGATCGGCGTGGGCGACGGCGGCAACGAGATCGGCATGGGCCGTGTGGAGGACTACGCCATCGAAGGGGTGGTCGACCACGGCGAGAACATCGCCTGCACGGTGCCGACCGACCAGCTGGTGGTGGCCGGCACGTCGAATTGGGGCGCGCATGCGCTTGTCTGTGCGATGCGCGCGTTGGGCAGCAACGCCGTCGACCCGTATCTTGAACCGACGTGGCAGGAGCGCGTGCTGGACGTGATCGTCGAATACGGCGGCCTCGACGGCGTGCATATGACGAACGTGGCGACCGTCGACGGCCTCGAACCCGACCGTTACTTTAAGCAGGTCGGCCAGCTTACGGACTGCGCCCGCAGCTGAAGTCCTGTGCCCAAGGCTGAGGGCCCTGCGCTCGCGGCTGCCCCGCATGTCCGTCGCTTTCGAATCGGGCGCCGGAGACATGCGCCGCGATTCGGCCGAAAGCCGGTTCGACACGCCCGAACACCGGTTGCGGTTTTGGTGTCGAGCCCCATTTTGCGGTAATATCGAACCGGTTCGACACAACCGTGGGAATGGCCGTAAGGACTCCCGCAAAGAATCTCGCAACGACTTTTTGGAACCGAAGGAGGCTCCATGAAAAACAAGGTGCAGCTCATCACTTACGCCGACCGCCTTGGCGACGGCACCATCAAGTCGATGACCGACATTCTGCGCACCCGCTTCGACGGCGTGTACGACGGCGTTCACATCCTGCCGTTCTTCACCCCGTTCGACGGCGCCGACGCAGGCTTCGACCCGATCGACCACACCAAGGTCGACGAACGTCTCGGCAGCTGGGACGACGTCGCCGAACTCTCCAAGACCCACGACATCATGGTCGACGCCATCGTCAACCACATGAGCTGGGAATCCAAGCAGTTCCAGGACGTGCTGGCCAAGGGCGAGGAGTCCGAATACTATCCGATGTTCCTCACCATGAGCTCCGTCTTCCCGAACGGCGCCACCGAAGAGGACCTGGCCGGCATCTACCGTCCGCGTCCGGGCCTGCCGTTCACCCACTACAAGTTCGCCGGCAAGACGCGCTTGGTCTGGGTGAGCTTCACCCCGCAGCAGGTGGACATCGACACCGATTCCGACAAGGGTTGGGAATACCTCATGTCGATTTTCGACCAGATGGCCGCCTCTCACGTCAGCTACATCCGCCTCGACGCCGTCGGCTATGGCGCCAAGGAGGCCGGCACCAGCTGCTTCATGACCCCGAAGACCTTCAAGCTGATCTCCCGTCTGCGTGAGGAAGGCGTCAAGCGCGGTCTGGAAATCCTCATCGAAGTGCACTCCTACTACAAGAAGCAGGTCGAAATCGCATCCAAGGTGGACCGCGTCTACGACTTCGCCCTGCCTCCGCTGCTGCTGCACGCGCTGAGCACCGGCCACGTCGAGCCCGTCGCCCACTGGACCGACATACGCCCGAACAACGCCGTCACCGTGCTCGACACGCACGACGGCATCGGCGTGATCGACATCGGCTCCGACCAGCTCGACCGCTCGCTCAAGGGTCTCGTGCCGGATGAGGACGTGGACAACCTCGTCAACACCATCCACGCCAACACCCACGGCGAATCCCAGGCAGCCACTGGCGCCGCCGCATCCAATCTCGACCTCTACCAGGTCAACAGCACCTACTATTCGGCGCTCGGGTGCAACGACCAGCACTACATCGCCGCCCGCGCGGTGCAGTTCTTCCTGCCCGGCGTGCCGCAGGTCTACTATGTCGGCGCGCTCGCCGGCAGGAACGACATGGAGCTGCTGCGCAAGACCAACAACGGCCGCGACATCAATCGTCACTACTACTCCACCGCGGAAATCGACGAGAATCTCAAGCGTCCGGTCGTTAAGGCCCTGAACGCGCTCGCGAAGTTCCGCAACGAGCTCGACGCGTTCGACGGCACGTTCTCGTACACCACCGATGACGACACGTCCATCAGCTTCACCTGGCGCGGCGAAACCAGCCAGGCCACGCTGACGTTCGAGCCGAAGCGCGGTCTCGGTGTGGACAACACTACGCCGGTCGCCATGTTGGAATGGGAGGATTCCGCGGGAGACCACCGTTCGGACGATCTGATCGCCAATCCGCCTGTCGTCGCCTGACGGAAAATTTCTTGCGATTACGTATTTTCTTGCGATTACGTACGGCCTTGCGATTGCGTTCCACCTTGCGGTCGCGCACCCGGTCCGTCGCACCCGGTCCGTCGGGCGGACGGCAGTGGCCGCACGTGTTGGTATCGTAAGTTGCGTTGAAGAATCGCCCGAATGCGCTGAAGCAATGCGTCCGGGCGATTTTCGTATGTGTCGCTCGTAGCGGGCGGGCGCATGCGTGGAGTATCGAAGCACATGAAACGCGACAAGCAGAAAACGCGATAAGCCAAGAAAACAGCAGATATGACCGAAGACAATCAGAATAACGAATTCAAACCGCAGCCGCTGCCCGGCCAGGTGTTCATCCGCCCGGGCATCGACGATCGCCCCGATTATGAGAAGACCCTGACTCCCGAAGCGAAGGCGGCCATGCGCCGGCTGTCGGTGCAGCAGCATCCGCGTATTCCGGAAGCGTCCAACGAGCGTCCGGAAACCCAGGCCGCGCGCATCGCATCGGAAGGTGGAGCGCCCCTAACCGCGGCCGCGCATCTTGACGTGGCTGTGCCGAACCTCGAATCGTCCTTCCTCGACCTGCGCGACCCGATGACCGCTCCGGACGGCACCAGGCCGACCGCAATGCAGGCCAACCGGCTCGTTGCGGGTTTTGCGCTTGGCTCAATGCTGCTGTCCGCTCCGATGGCGGCGTTCAACACGGTGCTCATTCCGCAAACCGTCAGCCGTTTGTCGGGAATCAACCGCGTCACGGATTTGGCGATGCTCGTCATCGCAGGTGCCATCATGACGTTCCTGCTGAACGCATGCATCGCCGTCGGTTCCGACCATTCCTACTGCCGGTTCGGGCGCCGTACGCCATGGATCGTCAGCGGCAGCGTATTGGCGGCTATCTGCATGGCGATTCTTTCCGCATGTGATTTTCTCCCGTGGGCCGTGTTCTTCTGGCTGGCCACGCAGGCCGCGTATGCGATGGCGGCCATACCGTTCGCCGCCGCGTTCGGCGAACGTGTGCCTGACAAGTTCCGCGACCGCGCCGATTCGTGGCACGGCAAGGGGCTGGCGCTTGGCCAGCTGGTCGGCGTCGCCGTGGCTGTTGCGCTGACGCCGCATGCCGGTGGCGAAGGTTGGGATGGCACTACGGGTTTCGCGATGCTGGTATTCGCGGGTTGGCTTGTCGTCGCGGCCGTCGTTACGCTGTTGGTACTGCCGTTCGAAGGGGCCAGCAGCTACCTGCCGCGTAGGGATGTTGAGAAAGGCGATTTCTTCTCGCAATACCGTCCGCCACAGAACGCGCCGAAGTTTTCTGTGGCATTCGCGGCCCGCATGTTCGCCGTTGCGGCCACAGCCGGAATCGCCGTATATCAGTGGTATCTGGCGCCGAATATCGTCAGCAATACCGATGAGGCCGGTTTGTTCGGCATTGCCGGTGCCGGATCGGTGGTTGTGGTCATGGCCATCTGCACGTTTGTCGGTGCTTTGATTGCGGCGTTGCTGCTTGGCCGCATCGTCAGCCTGTTCGGCGATCTGCGTATTCCGGCCGTCGCGTCCGCCGTGTTGTTCATGGTCGCTGCGCTGCTGCCGTTGCTGATGGACGACGGTTTCCTGGCGGTTGCGCTGTACGCCCTGCTTGCCGGCTTCGCATACGTGGTGTTCGACGGCGCCAGCCAAAGCTTGGATCTTGCGATGCTGCCGGATGTGCGTTCCGTGGGCCGATCGCTTGCCGCTTATAGTCTGGCCAATACGTTCGGCACGATACTGGGCGTCGCTGCCTGCGCCGCGGTGATTGTGGCGACCGGTGTCACCGTGCTGATCTTCGCTGTCGCCACTGTTTCGATGCTGTTGGCGGGTCTGCTGACATTGCGGTTGAAATCGCAACAATGACGGCGACTATGACAGTGCTAGATCGCCAATGATTGGAAAATAAAGCGAAACGGCGCGTCCACATAGTGAACCTTTAGTGGATAGGGGAGATGGACGCGCCTATGTTTACGGCTTAGTTCGAGCGGAAATCCCGCCCGGGGAAAAGACTTTGCGAAAGGAGGTTCGCCAAGATGAACGGAATGGTTGCACGCGTACTGCTGTCCGCACGAATTATTATTCCGCTTTCGTTGGCGGACTGATTCGAGCATTGCGGCTTCAATCCCTCGCCAACGAAGGCAGGGTTTGAGGCGCGCATGGAATACACGTTGATGGCCCTGCATAATGCGGGGCCATTTTTGTTGCAGCCCACAAGGCAGACGCAGCGAAAACCTTTTGAAGCCGGCCGGCATAGCGCACAACAGAAAACAGAAAAACTACAACAACATCGTTATCGGCGGAAGTTGGGAACCGGTAACAGGACGTACAGGGAGTACATCAATGAGTACAGTCGAAGCGGCCGCTGGCAAAGCGCAGGCGATGGTCCGCGATTCGGTCAAAACCGTGATCGCAGCATCCATGGTCGGCACCGCCATCGAGTTCTACGACTTTTACGCATACGGCACCGCCGCTGCGAATTATTTCC
>ERZ857521.799-NODE-799-length-43507-cov-5.617486_pt1 | contig 43507 bp, 35 predicted proteins | sample MGYA00519701_ERZ857521 | MGnify/ENA primary metagenome ERZ857521 (study PRJEB31778, sample SAMEA3449346) | human gut metagenome | biome: human gut; feature: human-associated habitat; material: faeces | place: United Kingdom | collected 2010/2012 ...
GCTCAAGGTACAAACCACAAATCCGATTGAAAATAAATCCATAATTCCTTTTTTTTAATTAATACTATTGTTAACTGCCACGTTATATGCCAATAGTGTGCCAAAGAAAAAACATGTAATGTATATACTTGTAAAACAGAATAATGCAATAAATCAGGAAGTAAAAGGAGAGGAGTATACCTTTTCAAAATGAAAAGAGATCAATATCAAAACAGGAAGATATTGAATAAAAGATGAAGGTGTGCCAAAATGAAATGCCCCCCGAAAGTTTTTTATCTGACTTTCGGGGGGCATTTCATTTTTTAATAAGAAAGAGAATTTAATAACGAGTCACTTTATCTGTATGTCCTTTCAAATATTCAAAGCGGTTGATTAATTTTCCTAATAATTCAGGGTATTTCTCTGCTAAATTATTTTGCTGGCTAATATCTTCTTTCAGATTATACAATTTATATCCGTATCCTAAACCGATAAATTCACCATCTTCTTTACTGTATGGATTATAATAAGGAGGAATCAATGCCCAATCACCTTGGCGGTATGCATAATTAAACATTCCTTCAATAACCAATTCTTTACGCCCTTCTTGACTCTTACCCAAAAAAGCATCTAATGTATTTTCGCTGTCCAATTGATCAGGATAAGTCTGCCCCAATAATGCGGCGAATGATGCTAACAAATCCATTTGACAAATAAAGGCATCGGAAACCTGCGGTTTTACCTGAGCCGGCCAACGTAGCATAAACGGAATTCGTGTTCCGCCATCAAACATACTGGTTTTACCACCACGTAACGGACCTGCAATCTTGTGGTCACCTACCAGCTCTTCTGCTTGATCTTTGTATCCGTCATCAAGTACCGGACCATTATCGCTAGTAAAAATCACGATAGTATTTTCCGTTAATCCCAACTTATCTAATTCTTTCAAAAACTCACTTACACACCAGTCTGCTTCCAAAATAGCATCTCCACGAGGCCCCATACCCGATTTCCCTACAAAACGTTCGTTTGGAACACGAGGCACGTGTGGTTGATGAAGTCCATAATATAAAAAGAATGATTTCTCTTTGTTGATATTTACAAATTGCTTGGCTTTATTCAAGAACAATTCTGCCATCTCTTCGTCTTTCCACTGAGCAGCTTTTCCTCCCTTCTGAAAACCGATGCGAGGCACTCCATTTACAATAGACCCTGCATGACCTACACTAGGATGCATACGAAGTAGCTCAGGGTTATTCTTTCCAGTGGGTTCACCAGGAAAATTCTTCCGATAATTTACATAAAGAGGATCATTAGGATCTAGCCCTACGACTTTTCCATTTTCAAGAAAAACACAGGGCACGCGGTCATTGGTAGCTGCTTGAATAAAGGAATAGTCATATCCGATTTCTGCTGCGCCGGGACTGACCTCTTTATTCCAATCTACATTTCCGTCTCCCAATCCGATATGCCATTTACCGACCGAACCTGTAACATAACCTGCCTGCTTCATCAGTTTAGGAAAGGTTATTTTTTGAGTATCAATAATTAAGGCTGCATTTCCGGGAAGGATTTTAGCATCGACATTGCTCCAAGGATATTTACCGGTCATTACCGAATAACGACTGGGAGTAGAAGTTGCTGCTGTACAAAATCCTTGTGTGAAGCGAATGCCTTCATTGGCAATGCGATCCATTCCGGGAGTTTGGAGGCGATGAGCACCATAACAGCTTAAGTCACCATATCCCAAATCATCAGCAACTATCAAAATAACATTGGGGTGTTTATCCTTCTGTTCTTGTTGGGGCTGTAAGTTTGCAGTCATCGCAACCGTTGGCGAAAATGCACTTGCCATCAGGCCTAGAGTGTAACTGAATAATTTCATATCATAATAGTTTTAAGTGTTTTTCATTAAAGGCTTATACCGTATTCTTCTATCTTACGATAAAGCGTGGTCAGGCCTATTTTCAATAAACGCGAGGCTTCAGTCTTATTTCCTTTAGTATATTGCAGAACTTTAGTGATGTGATGTTTTTCCATAGCAGCCAGTTCAAATTCTGAATAATTTTTGCTAGTAAGCTCTTCTTGCTGGCTGTTTTGTATTTCAATGGGAAGGTCTTGCAAAGTTAATTGTTTATCACAAATAATCATACTGCGCTCTATCACATTACGCAACTCACGAATATTCCCTCTCCAATCAGCTGCTTTCAAAGCTGTCAAGAACTCCGGAGTCATTCCTTCCACTTGTTTTCCCAGTTTATTTGAAAAAAGCCGGATAAAAGTTCTCGCTAAGATTTCGATATCTTCTTTACGTTCACGGAGAGGAGGAAGATGTATCTGAAAAACGGAAAGGCGATAATAAAGGTCTTCACGGAAATTGCCTTGTTCTATTTCTTTTTTCAAATCACGATTGGTGGCGGAGATAATACGAACATTTACTTTCGTGGGCTTCGTGTCTCCTATTTTTATATATTCTCCTGATTCAAGCACACGGAGTAATTTAGCTTGCAATTCAAATGCCATTTCACCTATTTCATCTAGAAAGATAGTGCCATTATTAGCAACTTCAAATAAACCTTTCTTATCTTTCATCGCTCCGGTAAATGAACCGGCTTTATGGCCGAATATCTCGCTTTCAAGCAAATCTTTACTAAAGGCGGAACAATTTATCGCCACAAAAGCATTCTCTTTACGAAGGCTATTACGATGGATAGCTTGCGCGAAGACTTCTTTTCCTGTTCCGGTTTCTCCGGTAAGCAATACTGTGACATCAGTCGCTGCCACTTTCTGGGCTAAAGCGACAGTTTGTTGCATGCAGTTCGACTTACCTTTAATGGTTTCAAAAGAATAGGTATGCGCTTCTTCCGGTTTTGCTTTTTCTCCTATATTCTTTTTAGCTTGCTCCATGGCGCGACTAACGACAGGAATAATCTTATTGTTATCGTCTCCCTTGGTGATATAGTCGAAAGCCCCGTTCTTAATCGCCTGCACTCCATCAGGAATGTTTCCGTGAGCTGTTAATAAAATGATTTCCAGCTCGGGATAGAGCTTTTTCATAGTAAGAACCAAATCGACTCCGTGACCATCAGGCAAAAAGACATCACACAATGCCACTTGAGGAGTGTGCAGTTTCAATTGTTTTAAAGTCGATTGGCAATCAGTTGCTTGAAAGACCTCATAGCCTTCTAGTTCCATCATCCGTGAAAGGAGTTTTCGTATCTGCGGTTCGTCGTCAATTATCAAAATACTATCCATTTCCATTTTATTTGTTTCACAAAGATAGAACAAAATAGCGTCTCACAAAAGATTATTAAAAAAAATGTCCGATGAACAATTTTATATATTCTTTCGTTAAATAAAACGGAAGCTACTTCTTTATACCTCTTCACCTGCCCTATTCTTATTAATTTAAACTCTATATAAACAATGAATAAAATAGAAATTAAAAACTTATATCTTATTTTCGGTTCGGAAAAACAAAAAGCCCTTCGGATGTTGAAAGAAGGAAAAAGTAAAAATGAAATATTAAAAACTACTGATTGCACCATCGCTGTAAAAGACGCAAATTTAGATATCCATGAAGGCGAGTTCTTTGTTATAATGGGATTGTCGGGCAGTGGAAAATCAACACTGCTTCGTTGCATCAATCGGTTGATAAAGCCCACGAAAGGACAAATCCTTATCAATGGCAAGAATATTACCACAATGTCTGATAAAGAATTGTTGGATATGCGGCGCCACGAGATTTCTATGGTGTTTCAAAACTTTGGCTTGCTTCCTCATCGCAGTGTGTTGAGCAACATAGCCTTCGGATTGGAGTTGCAAGGTGTTTCCAAACAGGAACGTGAAAAGCAAGCAATGAAAAGCATGGAAATCGTCGGACTGAAAGGTTACCAGAATCAAATGGTGGGACAATTGTCGGGAGGTATGCAGCAACGGGTGGGACTAGCACGTGCATTAGCAAATAATCCTGAAGTATTACTTATGGACGAAGCTTTTTCCGCACTCGACCCCTTAATCCGCGTGCAGATGCAGGATGAAATGCTAACCATACAGTCTAAGATGAAAAAAACGATTATTTTTATTACTCACGATTTGAATGAAGCCATTAAATTGGGAGACCGTATTGCTATCATGAAGGATGGGGAAATAGTGCAAGTGGGAACTTCTGAAGAAATCCTGACTGAACCTGCTAATGATTATGTAGCACGTTTTGTTGAAAATGTAGACCGAAGTAAGATTATCACGGCAGGAAGCATTATGATAACTCATCCGGCAGTCGCTCGTCTGCGTAAAGAAGGACCTGAAGTCTTGATTCGGAAAATGAAAGAAAGAGATATTACCGTACTTCCGGTGATAGATGAAAATGATAAATTGATTGGAGAAATCACATTGGAAGACACTGCTATTCTCCGACATAAAGGGATAAAATCCATCCAAACTGCTGTACTGAGTGAAGTACATTCCGTTACAGAAGATACTAAAATAGAAGACTTACTTCCATTGATTACCAAAACCAATTCCCCCATCTATGTGGTTAATGAAGAACGTGAATTAAAAGGATTGGTTCCTCTCTCATCCATTGTAGTAGAGATGACCGGAAAAGATAAAAACGAAATTAACGAACTTATTCAAAACGCAATCGAATTATGATAAATATCGGAAAATATATAGAAATGGCAATCAATTGGTTGACCGAAAACTTTACACTTTTTTTTGATGCAATTAATGTCGGGATAGGCGGGTTCATTGACGGATTTCAAAATGTATTGATGTGGATTCCTTTTTATATAACTATTGTGCTGCTGACTCTTCTTGCTTGGTATAAATCGGGGAAAGGAGTAGGGGTGTTTACCGTCTTCGGGTTATTACTTATTTGGAGTATGGGATTTTGGAATGAAACGATGCAGACACTGGCATTGGTATTGTCGTCCACCATTATTGCTCTGATTATTGGGCTTCCTCTCGGAATTTGGAGTGCCAATAGTCAACGATGCGATAAAATTCTGCATCCTATTCTCGACTTGATGCAGACAATGCCTGCTTTTGTTTACCTGATTCCCGCTGTCCTCTTTTTTGGATTGGGCACTGTGCCTGGAGCATTTGCAACTATTATCTTTGCTACGCCTCCGGTGGTACGTTTAACTAGTTTGGGCATTAAGCAAGTCCCCAAAAACGTAGTCGAGGCATCCCGTTCTTTCGGAGCAACCCCCACACAGCTATTGTTCAAAGTACAATTGCCTTTAGCATTACCCACCATCATGACAGGTATCAATCAAACCATCCTGATGTCACTCTCGATGGTGGTAATTGCAGCCATGATTGCGGCTGGCGGTTTGGGAGAAATCGTATTGAAAGGCATCACACAAATGAAAATCGGTCTAGGATTTGAAGGAGGGATAGCAGTGGTTATTCTTGCCATTATTCTAGACCGCATTACACAAGGATTTGGAAAACAAAAGAAAGGAAAATAAACATGAAAAGAATCTTTTATTTTTTATCTTTCCTTTTGCTGCTCACATCGTGCAGCGGAAAGAAGGATAATAAAACAATCAGCATAGGATACATAAACTGGGATGATGGCATTGCCCTGACCCATTTGGTGGAAGTGATTTTGGAACAGCAGGGTTATCGGGTGATACTGAAGAATGCCGACCCTGCACCCATCTATGCTACCATGGCTCGCGGAAAAGTGGATTTGCTGATGGATGCGTGGTTGCCTGCCACACAAGCAGATTATATGAAACAGTATGGCAAGAATCTGGAAATCCTTGGCGAGATTTATCGGAATGCCCGCATCGGATTGGTAGTACCGGATTATGTATCCATGAATTCCATTGAGCAATTGAATGCCAACCGTGAGAAATTTAAAGGGGAGATTATCGGCATTGATGCAGGGGCAGGTATTATGCATGCCACCGATTTGGCGATAGAGAAGTATAAGCTCAACTATAAATTGTTAGAATCAAGCGGTCCTGCCATGACTGCCGTCCTGAAGCGTGCCATTGATGAGCACCAATGGATCGTAGTGACCGGATGGACTCCTCACTGGATGTTTACCCGCTTTAAACTTAAATTTCTGGAAGATCCGAAAGGTATTTTCGGAAAGGTGGAAATAATTACTGCCATTGCCCGAAAAGGCTTTGGCAAACAGCATCCGTTTGTGGCAGAGTTAATAGGTAATATACACATGACCACAGATGAAATCAGTAGTCTGCTGAATGATGTCTCGCAAAATGAATATAATGAGAAAGAAGGGGCAGAAAAGTGGGTAAAAGAACATCAAAGTTTGGTAGATTCCTGGATACCAAATTAATTCTTTTTCGGAGAGATACCAGATACCTTTATTTTAAATAATAGCAAGAATATTTTTTTATGCAATCTACATTAGAACGAATTGTTTTTATCTCTATCTTTGCATTATTATAAAATATGATATGAAACATGAATGCAACTAAATCGAGATTGATTTTTCATCTTATAGCTATCGTAACTGTAATTATCTGGGGAACGACTTTTGTTTCCACTAAGATTCTCATTCAAAATGGCTTGACTCCTTCAGAGATATTCTTTTACCGTTTTGTTTTGGCTTATATCTGTATGTGGAGCATCTCCCGCAAGAAGTTTTTTGCCAATAGTATTAAGGATGAGTTTTTATTACTTTTAGCCGGACTGTGTGGAGGAACTATATATTTTCTTACTGAAAATACAGCACTGGGTATCACACTTGCTTCTAATGTATCATTAATTGTTTGCACGTCACCCATCCTGACAGCTTTCTTATCATATCTTTTTAAAAGAAATGAATCCTTTACGCGACATTTATTTTATGGCTCATTTATGGCATTAATAGGAGTAGGACTGGTAGTTTTCAATGGTAGTTTTATTCTCAAGATAAATCCATTGGGAGATTTCCTATCATTAATAGCAGCTCTAATGTGGGCTTTCTACTGCCTTATTCTTAAACAGTTAGATAGTCGGTATTCTACAGCATTTATTACTCGAAAAGTCTTTTTTTATGGAATAATGACAATATTGCCTGTTTTTTTATTTCGTCCATTGCATTGGGATATTTCCTTGATGCTACAACCTGTCGTTTGGGGTAATCTATTCTTCTTGGGTATCATTGCTTCCATGTTTTGTTTTATCTCTTGGAATGCTTGTGTAAAAGAACTGGGTGCGGTACAAAGTACTAGCTACATTTATATCGTTCCACTGGTAACATTACTTACCTCAGCCATAATTATAAATGAGAAGATTACTGTAATAGCATTATCCGGTTGTTTCCTTATATTATGTGGCGTATATTTGGCAGAAAGAAAAATATCCTTTACATTTAGTACAAAATCCAAAGTATATGAATGAAATAGATAAAATGCGTAAAAGTGAATTGGCTGATATGGAAAAGCCAGAAATACAAGCTAGTTTTATCCATGCCAAAAAGTTATTGGCCAAGATGAGAACAATGACTATTTATGATGAAGATTTTCGTCAAATATTAGAAGAATTGGTGCCGAATATCCCTATTACTTCCATCATTTGTCCGCCTTTTTATTGTGACCATGGCACCGGTATCAAATTGGGAGAACATGTATTTGTCAATTCTAATTGTACTTTTTTGGATGGAGGATATATAACTATCGGTGCCCACACCCTTATCGGCCCCAGCGTACAATTATATACTCCACACCATCCTATTGATTATATTGCAAGAAGAGAAACCAAAGAATATGCTTATCCTATAACAATCGGTGAAGACTGTTGGATAGGAGGAGGAGCTATTATCTGTCCGGGAGTAACTATTGGAAACCGATGCATTATTGGAGCCGGTAGTGTTGTTACAAAAGATATCCCGGATGATTCTATTGCCGTAGGTAATCCGGCTAAAGTTATTAAGAATTTAAATTGAGATTAAACAGAGAATGGTACCATAATCTATGATCCATTCTCTTTACTTTATTATCCGATATACACATTTACACATAAAAACAATCGATCGTTCCCACCTTCGGTTTCAAAATCAATTTTATCTTCACGAGCTAACCAGCCAATGGCGGCATTTAAATCTCTATCAGACAATCCGACCGCATCCTTCAATTCAGAATAGCTCCATCGTTTATTATTATTTAGAAGCTGCCAAACTTTTCCGGCATTTAAGCCAATTAAATTCTTATTCATTTTGAACTTTCATTAAATAGGTTAATAATAGAATGCTTAGTTATTTGTCGTGAAAATAGCATTTTATCATGTAAAAAGCTAAATTTCATATATAAATTTCATTTAAATGACGTTATAATTTAACATTATTTTCTTTTAGATTTCATCATTTCTCATTTAGTAGTGTTATTGATAGAGATGATAAGTCCCTTTTACAAAAATCTTATCTGTCTTTATTAAGCAAAACAGAATTTTATTTGTTATTGCATAAAACAAAATAATCAATAATGAATAAAATAATACCAGTACTTGTAGCGGTAATAATTTGTTTTAGTGTGGGAGTCATGGCTTCATATTTCCAGGTTGATGCTATTCAAACATGGTATCCATTCTTAAATAAACCATCATTAACTCCTCCTAATTTTATATTTCCTATTGTGTGGAGCATACTTTATTTTTGTATGGGGATATCGATAGGACTAATATGGAATACTAAACATAGAAAAAGGAAAATATTGAGATGGCTTTTTAGTTTTCAACTATTACTTAATTTTACATGGAGTATTTACTTTTTCTACTTTCAAAATCCGTTTCTGGGATTTATAGATATACTACTTCTTGATATATTTGTCATATATTATATGATGAAAAGTTATTCAATAAAGAAGATGAGCTCCTTATTATTTATTCCTTATATATTGTGGCTACTACTTGCCACATATCTGAATGGATATATAATGCTATATAATTGATATGTATATATTATAAGAAAGGTTCCGACTTATCACAAGCCGGAACCATCATCATTCTACATACTAACTAAAAAATTATCTTATCACTTTTCCATCTTCACTGAAGTATCTAGTAGTTTCTTCCAAACTACTAGTCAAGATAATCACTTTATAGATTCTGCTTCCATCAGCACCATAGGATAAAAATGCCTGTTTTATCATGGCACCTTCACATGCCAAAGTATCCATGATCGTTTCGGGAACATCATTCATATAGATTTCAATAAAATCGGGAGATTTCTTTACAGTTTGTTCCTTCTTTGCATCTTTTACACCTTCTGCGAATACAACTGACGTGCCTAATCCTAATACCACTGCTAATAAAACTAATACCTTTTTCATTATTTCTCGTTTTTAAATTAATTTGTTGTCGATATATAAGCAAGTTGCGTGCCAAAGTTTTGAAGATATTAATAATATATTGATAATAAGGTGTTTAATTATATGTATACTTTTGAAGGAAGTGTGGAAAAATGATTTTAGCTCTACAAAATTGTAGAATAATTCCACATATCAAGTGTGGAGTGATTTCCTATAAAACTAAAAAAGTCACTGATGGCAACAGTAACCATCAGTGACTCATCAAAGGTTGCTTTATTAAAATTGAAAAAATTTCTTTGCGTTGTTATATGCAATGTCTTCTACCATCTGATTAACGCGTTCCATTTCGCATACGGGTATTTCACCGTTTTCTATATCATTGCCTAATAAGTTACACAAAGTGCGACGGAAATATTCATGACGAGGGTAGGATAGGAAAGAACGTGAATCTGTCAACATACCTACAAAACGACTTAATAGTCCTAATAATGATAATGCATTTATCTGCTTTTCCATACCATCTTTCTGGTCTAGGAACCACCATCCTGAACCAAACTGAATTTTGCCCGGAATAGTTCCATCTTGGAAATTCCCTACCATAGTAGCAATAACTTCATTAGCACAAGGATTCAAATTATAAAGAATAGTCTTAGTCAGTTTTCCTTCCATATTCAGGCGATCAAGAAATTTTGCCATTGCCTTAGCCGTAGTAAATTCACCAATCGAGTCAAAACCGGTATCAGGACCGAGGAGCTTGAACATCTTGGTGTTATTGTTACGGATAGCACCATAATGAAACTGCTGAGTCCAACCTTTCTCCCAATCCATTTCGCCCAATATAACTAACATGGCAGATTTGAATTTCAATATTTCTTCTTTTGTCAACACCTGTCCGCTATATACTTTATTAAAAATAGTTTTAATTTCAGCATCGGTATAATTTTCAGCATAGAATTCTTCAATGCCATGGTCAGATAATTTGCAGCCTTGTTCTGCAAAGAAATCATGGCGTTTGTGCAAGGCCGAGACCATATCATCAAAAGAAGAAATAGTAACACCGCTCACTGCCGATAGCTTTTCCATATATGTGCGAAAATCACTAGGAACCTCTACTGCCATAGTTTTGTCAGGACGCCATGTAGGAAGCATTTTTATTTCGAAACCACTTTCACGTGTTTTAATATGATATTCCAAAGAGTCAACAGGATCATCAGTTGTACAAACCGTTTCTACATGATAACGGCGCATCATACCACGTGCAGAGTATTCTGGTTGTTGCAGTTTCTCATTACATTCCTCATAAATTTCGCGGGCAGTTTTCGGATTTAATATTTTATCAATACCAAAAGCCGTTTTTAATTCCAAATGGGTCCAATGATACAGTGGATTGCGAAAAGTATATGGAACTGTTTCAGCCCATTTCTCAAATTTCTCCCAATCAGAGGTCTCTTTACCGGTACAATAACGTTCGTCCACTCCGTTGGTACGCATGGCACGCCACTTATAGTGATCACCTCCCAGCCAGATTTCGGTCAGTGACTTGAACTGATAATCATCGGCTACCATTTGAGGAATAAGATGACAGTGATAATCAATAATGGGCATTTTAGCTGCATGTTCGTGATATAATTTCTGTGCTGTTTCTGTCTGAAGCAAAAAGTTTTCATCCATAAAGTTTTTCATAAGTAGTCTTTTTAATATCTATATAATTGTTGTCTATTTTAACCTGTATCCAAGCATGGTATTTGAAAAGATATACAAGAACGTTTATTTAAAGTTATCAACTGTTATCGAACACGAAGTTAGAAGTTTTATTTGAAATAGCAAAATGATTCGTATATTTCAGCTGATATTTAAATATTTTAAATGATTACTGTTTGAATAGTAAATAAAGAAATATTATCACTTAATGCTGTTATGTAGTACTATGAATATACCATTAATTATCATAACCTTTACAAGGTGTAAATAATTTCTATGGGGAAGTTTGGTTATTTAACCTAATCTCCCTATTTTTGCTTAAATCAAATACGAAATAAAATGGAAAAATACGAATTCAGAACCAAGCAACCTTTGTGGGTATGGATACCGATAGCTTTCATCCTTATATTTGCAATAATATATGTAGGTATGACAAAAAAGTATGAATTAGGAATTATATGGCTGATTTATGCTATCATTACATTCTTGGCCGGTCATTTTACTTACACTATTACGCCAAACTATTTTATATATAACCCCGGATTGGGAAAAACAAGGAAATTCCCATTGGCTAATATCACAGAAATAGAGAGAAAAATGTCAAAGAATGAAGAAATAAGATCTATTATAGTAAGATATTCTGAGGATAAAATTTATCATAATTTTTTTGAGATTAAAGGACATAATGTTAATGTTAAAGCCATTTTAGATGCTATTCAGGACTATTATCCTACCGTTCTAATTCGTTAATGATAATTATCAAAGAAAAATAAAGAAATACCGATTTTGTTAGACTGATATAATTATAAATACTAATAAAACTAATATCTATGAGAAAGTTATTATTTTCCATAGGAACATTATTATATACTGTTACCTGCATGGGAACATCGAAAAAGGAGTTACCCAATATTCTATTTCTTTTAGTGGATGATATGCAGCGGACTTGCATTCATCACAATGGTTGTGAACAAGTAAGTACACCCAACATTGATCGTATTTATCAAAATGGTATCTCATTTCATTCTACTTACACCAATGGCTCGTTGGGAGGCGCGCTTTCTATGCCTAGTCGTGCCATGATTATGACCGGTAGAGGAGTTTTTCAGATAGTAAAGGACGGACAAGTGATTCCTGAGCAACACGTTACATTACCCGAACTGCTGCGTCAGCATGGATATATTACTTTCGAAACCGGAAAATGGCACTCGGATTTCGCATCCTTCAACCGCTCTTTTTCTAACGGGGAAAATATATTCTTCGGAGGAATGCACACTTATGAAACAAACGGCCATGTAGAGCCTCGCCTGAATCATTATGATTCTAGTGGAAAATATCGAGAAAAGTTTACCGGAGATAAATTTTCCTCTGAAATGTTTGCTGATGCAGCTATTGCTTTCCTAAAAAAACAGAAGAACGGCAAACAACCGTTTTTTGCTTACGTGGCCTTTACTTCTCCTCATGATCCTCGATTGAAACATCCTGACTACGGTAAACATTATGAAGCGGATACCATTACATTGCCTATCAACTTTCTGCCGCGTCATCCTTTTGATACGGGAGATATGAATGTGGGGATGAAATATTAAGACCTGTACCGCGTACTGAAGAAGCCATAAAAAAGGAGATAGCAGATTATTACGGTATGATTAGTGAAGTAGATACTCAGATCGGTCGTGTATTACAGGCACTGCAAGAAAGCGGACAACTTGACAATACGATTCTGGTATTTGCTTCTGACAATGGTTTGGCGGTAGGTCAACACGGTTTGTTAGGCAAGCAGAATTTATATGATCACAGTGTTCGTATTCCTTTGATTATTTCCGCACCCGGAATGGAGAAAGGGACGCAACGAAATGTATATTGTTATCTATCGGATGTATATCCTACCCTATGTGATTTAATAGGCATCCGTCCGTCTTCTTCCGTAACAGGAAAATCATTGCTGCCGGTGATGAAAAAAGAAGAAAATACGCATCGTGACCATCTCTTTCTTGCCTACAACAGCATTCAGCGCGGTCTTGTGAAAGACGGTTGGAAATACATCATTTATAATATTAAGGGAGAGAAGAAAGAACAGCTTTTCAACTTGAATGAAGACCCATGGGAAATGGTGAATCTTGCAGAGATGCCGGCTTATGCTTTCTTGAAGAATGCTTATAAACGATTACTGAAGGAAGAAATGAAAAAGAATAATGATTTCTGTAATCTGGATGATTTCTATTGGTGGGGTAAACCAGGAATGATTTCCTGGGATGAATCACTGAAACTTTATGTAGAACCCTAATCAGGTCAGATACACTAATCTCAATTTTGGGAATGTGTCAAAACAAAATGACCTATCCCACCGTCAGCTGTAGGGGCAGGGGTTGCCCGAAGACACAAAACAAACTGTTTTCGGGCGAGCGAACCTCGCCCCTACGAGCTAAACGACAGCATTATCCACGTTTTGACCCCAAACTAACAATCATCACTAATATTATCGTTTGCATAATGTCTTAAAATCACAATAAGTACATTTCTCTACAATCTCCGTTTGAGTAAAAGGTATTTCCGGGTTAAATATATCCTCCAGCAACACTTGCAACCGCTCTCTGAATTCTGTTTCATATATGCTGAAGTCTTCCACAGGTTCTTTGGGTTTACGAGATTCTCCCATTTGAATAACCGGAGAGTAAGTTTCTGTCGCTGCCCGATGAATATAAAGCAAGGAAGGAGCGACCTTTAATGGCTGTTTCCGACACATAATGGCAGCATAAAGAAATGTTTGGAACACATAGTTGGAGCGTTTTTTAGCCGGCGTGAAGAGGGATTCCACGTTGGGAGGAGTGTCCGCATCACCACCGGTTTTATAGTCTACAATTCGCAATGTACCGTCTTTGCTGTCCAAACGGTCAATAATACCTCCAATACGCGATTTTATAATACCTTTCGGAGTCTTAATTTCGATATCCTCCTGCACAGGCTGTTCGGAACCCACGAAAGTAAAGGGCGTATAGCGCAAATCATTCTCCAACAATTGTTTCAGATACCTTGAGATAACAGCAGAATTTATTAACTGCACACCATTATATTCAGGCTTTTCATCTTGGGATACATTAAAGAACAGTTCTTTAAAAGCAACATCCACATAGTCTTGCAGTTTTACCTCATTATGAAGAAGTACCTCCAATGTCTCTTTGTCAATTACATTGTTATGTGCTGTCAAATCTTTATAAATATTCTCGGCTGCCAAATGGAAAATACTTCCGAATGTGGCAGAGTCTATTTCTGCACTGACTTGCTCAGGAGCTGAAAGTTCGGCTACATAAATATAATAGAATTTCAGCGGACAATCCAAATAATAATTAAGTGCCGAGGGAGAGAATTTGGCTTTTTTATTAATACGAATATCAAACACGTTTTGCATCTTTCTCATTACTTCCGGTGTTTTGGGGATAGTAATGGAAAACGTACTTTGTGGTGATTGTCCTGTTTCCAAATATTGACGTATAATGGGGTGAGGCCATTCAATCAAGAATTGTAACATAAAGCGGCTCCATTCTCCACGATTAAGTCCATCAGAACTGGTATTGTATAATAAAGTAACTTTTTCGGCACGTTGCAGCAGTCGATAGAAATAATAAGCATAAACGGCTATCTTGTGCTCAATGGTAGTCATGCCAAACGCTTTACGTAAATTATAAGGTATGAAAGAAGAATCTCCTCCTGATTTGGGTAACTGACCTTCATTAACCGATAACATGATCAAATGGCGAAAATCCAAGTTACGTGTTTCGAGTACTCCCATTATCTGCATCCCAATGGCAGGCTCTCCGTGAAAAGGTATATTGGTAGCCGATAACACTTTAACCAACAAACGCCGTAATGTTTCCGGCCGAACTGTCAGTTCTCCTTCTTCTATTAAAGTACGGAATCTGCTGACTGTGGTATATGCCTTAAAAAGTGACTCACGATAAAGGTCTTCTTCAGTTTCATTTCGATAAATACCGGCTATTTGCTGCAATATTTCAGATATACGGAGACACAAACTTAGGTTACTGCCGGATGGCGGAGTGAATAATAGAGTAAGAAATTCATCTCTTTGCAATTCACCGGGTAACGGATAAAAACGATTGTGCTTGGTCAGTTCTTTTTCCAATGATTCGGAATTGGAACTCAATTGACGAGTATAAGGATGTTTCAGCAGAGTGACAACCGATAGGTATGTATAACGTCCGCTATGTTGGTTATACCCGTGAGTATGCAACTCCAGCAATGATGTAAGAAAGCTATATACAGGGGTTTGAGATAGAGGGAATCCCATAGTAATATTCACATGCTTTACTTCATCAGGCAAGGAATGAAGCACAGGTTGAAGTAATGCTTCGTTACAAAGGACAATAGCAGTTTCCTTTTCTTGCTTTGTCAAGTTTTCACGTATCCATGCAGGCAGATAACGGGCTTGTGCATTTTCGGTAGGCGCGGCAATATAATGGATTTCTTTGGGACGTGCTAGAGTATTAAATAACTCAGCAGGCAGGGGAGAAGGAAAATCACGCAAATTGCGGCGAATAAATTCTCCGGCTTCATGAGGATATGGTTCGTCAGCATTCACAAAAGAGTGAGAGCTCATGTAAAACTCATCATAATCCCAATAAAAAATTGCTTTTCCTGCTTCTTGCAACTTTTTAAATAAAGTCTGCTCTACTTTATTCAGTACATTAAAACCTATAAATACATATCTTTCGTAAGGCAATGCCTCTACATCCAAATGTTCAATTACATGACGGTAAAGCATTCCTTCGTATGCAATTCCCCGGGATGAAAGTACTTCGTGAATTTTTTTGTAAATATTCCCCAAAGCATCCCACATGGAGATGAATCGCTCTTTCAGCACTGTGCGGTGCTCAATAGAGAAATTCTGAAAAAACTGTTGGATAGCTTCTTCCTGCTCATTGTTGAGGAAGGTATAATCATCCATGATATTTTTCAGGTCTTGCAGATTAGTGAACAAGTTATCGGTGTCCACCATATTTTTATCAGCATCATCAAAATCACTGATAAGCATCTCCCCCCAAAAATAGAAATCATCCAAAGTTTCTTTGCTTTGAGTTTCGTGAAGGAATACTTTATAGAGTTCGCATACCAACTTGACCGGATCGCCCACTTCCCATGTAGAAAGGCTACGGAAAAGTTCACTAATGCTCACATAAGTCGGTGACCAAATTGGTGTGTCCGACTGTTCCGCCAAATGCTCATTAAAAAACAAACCGGCGCGTTTGTTAGGAAATACCACAGCAGTATGCGCTAAGTCACCTTGAGTGCGATTATACAAATCTGTTGCTACGAGTTTTAAAAAGCTTTCCATGATTATTTTACCTCCACAAATTCATTATCAAATACATACCACAAATATCCACGGATATTCTCATATCCCATGTCGGACAACAAGTTCATATAATCGCGTACCTGCTTATTGTAATCGGTGCGTTTCTTTCCAAACTTAAAATCCACTACTACTACTTTACCGTCTTTCATCATCACACGGTCGGGACGACGCGTTTGCAATTCTCCCTTCTCCTTATATATAATAGCACATTCATTATAAAGCTCCCAATTCCCGGAATACCATTCTTTCACCAATGGATGATTCAGAGCCCATTCGGTCAATTTCTTGATTTGTCTCTCTTGCTCAGCCGACTCAATTATTCCTTCAAAACGAAGTCGTTCGATGGCAGAAGGGATATCATCTTGCGTGCGAATCACTGAAAACAGATTATGCAATAACTGCCCCTGACGAATATACCTCTCTCCGGTTTCTTCTTCTCCACGGATAAATTCGGCAGAACGGTTAGACTGTTTGAACTCGATGTTGCTCTCCAGTGATTCTAAATGAAGAGGGATTTTTTCAGGATTCATTAGTAATTTATTTTTTATAATGCCATCCGTTCTCTTTTCTTCTGATAAATAAAGCGTTCCCATTTCATACGCAATATTATCAGTATCGGTATTATCTTCTGATTTTTCCAAATGGCTGCTGTCATGTTCATGTTGTGGAATACTTATCTGTCCCATAGCTTGTTGCAACAGTTCCGAAACAGTCCCTTTCAGTCCGTCTTTACCCCAAATGATAAGATTCTTCTTGGCACGGGTAAACGCAACATAAAGCAAATTCAGGTTGTCCACCCACAACTGCAATCGCTCATTCAAATACTCTTCCCTGTAAATAGACTGCTGCATGGCTGTGGAGTAATTGACAGGAACGATATCGAGATCGTTAAACGGTGCCACTTTGGGTGTACACCATATCAGATGTGTCAAACTGCGTTCCTTTTCCATATTCCAATCACAGAAGGGAAGAAGCACTGTGTGATATTCTAATCCCTTTGACTTATGAATAGAGATAATCCGAATACCCTCTACTTCGCCTGAAGGTATTGTTTTCTGAGAGAGTGTCTCCTCCCAAAAAGCGATAAAGGCAGACATCTCCGAAGAATTATTTTGTAAATATTCCACAACAGCATCAAAGAATGCACAAAGATAGGCGTCTTGTTGTTTGATGCGTGACATCTCAAACAGACCGAACAATTTCTCCATCAGTTCATACAGTGGCATTAATCTCAGTTTCTTCTGCTGTTCGATAAAAGAGACCGGTAAATACTCATCTATATCATTCAGTAACAGCGTGTTCAAATCTATGTTGTTCTTCAGTATTTCATTTTGATAAGCTGCGGCAAGTTGTGCTTTTGCAATGCGATTCTCAGGGTTGGACAGATAGCGCAACCCATCCATTATCATACAGATGGCCAATGATGCATTCAATTGAAAAGCTTCATCCGATACTATTTTATAAGGTGTATTCTTATCAAAATAATCGGCCACCAACGGAATGGTTTTATTCTTTCGTACCAAAATGGCAATATCCTTCAATTGTATACCTGCCGTTACCAATAATTGAGTCTCATTTGCCAATTGCTGTAAAGTATCCTCAACATAAGCCATCTCTTCTTTTTCGGTCAGGAAAGTTACTTTCACATATCCTCCGTCCGGGTCTTTATCCTTTTCCTGGCATACATCGACATATGCTTCTTTCAAATCTTTACACTCTTCTCCTTGTTCTGACTTATAGATATCATTTAAAGTATGGCAAGCAGCAGTAAATACCTTATTATTGAATTCAATAATATTTCCTGCACTCCGACGGTTGGTGGTCAATGTCTTTACATTAATGGGAAATGACTCAATATGGTCTTTCAGCCCGTTCAAGATTCCCCAGTCTCCATTACGCCAGCGATAAATAGATTGCTTCACATCTCCTACAATCAGGCTGTTTTCTCCTTGCGAAAGTCCTTCTAACAGTAATAAACGGAAATTATCCCATTGCATTCGGGATGTATCCTGAAATTCATCAATCATCACGTTACGAATAGTGGTTCCTATCTTTTCAAACACAAAAGAAGAGTCACCGTCATGTACCAGATTATGAAGTAATACATTGGTATCCGAAAGTAGGAAGCGATTGTTCTCGTAATTCAAGTGGCGTACCTCTTCATCAATATTTGCCAACAATCGTACATTATTTATATAGCGTAAAGAAAGCTGGCAGGAGTTGACCAACATGTTATTCTTACTTCGGAACTCTTCTGCTGTTTGCAGCAAGGGGATAAGTTCCGCAGCTGCCAGTTCGGTAATGGCGTTACGGCGAGGCGAGCTTTTGGAAGACCAGTTTTCAGGAGAGGCAAGATGTTTTTCCACTGTCGCATTGCGGAGGCTGTCATCCAACTTTCCCATCTGTAGTTTGCTGAAATAGCTGGATACCCCTTTACTTTTATTGGCCAGATTATCTATAGCCAGACCGTTGCTTTCCAATATCCCGAAAAATTGGTCGGCAAAACCTTTCATCTGTTCCAATGCTTCCGTTTCGATAGCTTGCAGTGTGCGGCGATAGTTTTTGATACAGTCTTTATCCTGCAATTTTCGGCGCAGTCCGTCACCTTTTTCTATATATCCTTCATCAAAGATATTCCGTCCGAAGTTCTTGATTTCTCCTGATACATTCCAACGTTTATCGTCAGCAATACGTTCCTCGATATACTCCAATAGCCAATAAAGAACAGGAGACTGACGGTTAAGCCTTTCAATCATTGAGTCCACCGCATCACTCAATACCTCCATATTGTTCAATTCAATCGTCAAGTTGGCTCCTAATTCCAGTTCTCGTGCCAAATTACGCATTACCGATTGGAAGAAAGAATCGATAGTTTCCACTCTAAAACGACTGTAATCATGTATCATCAGATGAAGTGCTTTACCGGCTGCCATGCGAATCTGCTCTTTGGGCATACCAAGCTCTTCTGTTATCTTCTCCAGATAAGCCTTGGAGGATTTATCGTTTATCCAAATTCCATACAGTTGACTCAAAATGCGTTCTTTCATCTCGGTAGTAGCCTTATTCGTGAAGGTTACTGCCAAGATATTACGATAAGCCCGGGGATTCAGTATTAATAATTTTATATATTCTACTGCCAAGGTAAAGGTTTTTCCCGAACCGGCAGAAGCTTTATAGACTAATAATTCAGGGGAATTCTTCATATTGCTTTTTTTAGTTGCTGCAAAGAAAATATAAAGCAATGAAGTATGCAATTTCTTCTGCAGTTTAATTCCGTATAAAGCCTCCCTAATAATACTTCTTGTTCTACCGGATAAGGAGTTTCAAACAGTTTTATGCTGATGAAACAATAAGAGTGAAAGAAAAACTATTCTTTTATATCCTGATATAAGAATCTTTTGATACTTTTCTTTGCTGTTTTTTCGAACTCTTCGGGATATAGTTTACAACGTGTAATTTGTGAGTAAGCAGGTAGTTGCTTGTTTAATTCAATGCGGTTCTCCTCCATAGCTCTTTCAATATCGGCGTGTTTGAGTCCATGGGCAAAGGCATCATCATTATCAGGATAGACCAATGCCACTAATTTATCTTGTTGCAAAATAACCAAAGATTCCGATACGTATGGCATATTGTTAAGCTTTGACTCTATTTCCTCGGGATAAATATTTTGCCCGGAAGCGGTGAGCAACAGATTCTTACAACGACCTTTGATATAAATGTGTCCTTCGGAATCAATAATTGCCATATCTCCCGTGTGCAGCCAACCGTCTTTATCAATCACTTGCCCGGTGGCTTCTTCATTTTTATAATAACCTAACATCACATTAGCTCCCCGGCAAACCAATTCACCCGGTACTTCTGATGGGTTGGAAGAAAGTACTTTAGCCTCCATACGTGCTGCTACCGTACCGCAAGAAGCTTGCTTTAACTCTGTCCAATGATTATGGCAAATAATAGGACCGCACTCAGTCATGCCATATGCAATGGTATAAGGAAAATTAATACTACGGACAAATGCTTCGACTTCTGCATTAAATGGAGCTCCTCCAATAATTATTTCTATAAAGTTCCCCCCGAACACTTCCATTGCCTTCTGACGTATCAGTTCTTTTATTTTGTCACTGATAATGGGGACATGAAGCAAGAGTTTGCCTAATTTATTGTCCACCTTGGGTAAGATGTTTTTCTTGAATATTTTCTCCACAATCAAAGGTACACATGAAATGACCCTTGGGCGAATTTCGGCAAAAGATTCTGCAATGATTTTAGGTGACGGCATACGGGTAAGAAACCACAAATGTGCACCAACAGTGAAGCCGTAAAGGAAATCAAAAACCATGCCGAATACGTGTCCCAATGGGAGCATGGACACGACACTATCACCGGCTTTGATTCCAATCTTTTCTTTACAGTACAATACATTTGAAAGGATACTGCGATAAGGGAGCATCACTCCTTTGGAATATCCGGTGGTGCCCGATGTATAATTGATTATTGAAAGCTCTTCAGGCGAAGTCTCTTTTCGGTACGATACATTCTCGGGGCGAAAACGGCATGGATATTTGCGGCCGAACATTTCGTTAAGATGTTCGCGGGCATAAGTCAATTTCTCCGAACGGGAGACTACCAGGCCGAAGTCCTTTAATTCGATGATACCTTCTAAATGGGGCATTACCATTTCATTCAGGTTTTCCCACACTTGATCGCCCGCAAAAAGCAGCCGTGCTTCCGAATGGTTGACAATATTATGCACTTGATCGGGCTTGAATTCATGTAAAATGGGTACTACCACACCACCATACGTCATAACAGCAAGAAAAGTAACAGTCCAATGGGCACTATTACGTCCGCAAATGGCTATTTTATCTCCTTGCACGATGCCGGCATTCTCCAGCATAATGTGGATTTTCTCTATCTTTCGGGCGACATCCCGGTATTGAAGCGTAGCACCTTTATAGTCAGTCAGGGCATTCAAATACCAATTTGCCTTTATGCTTTGCTCTATAAGAGCGATAAAACTCTGTTCTAATTCCATGATAACTTTTGCACAATTTATGGCCAAGTGTGCGCAAAAGTAGTAAAATGAGCCTATGAGACAGGAATACACAATAGCTTTTTACATTAATTTAACGACATTCACCCGGTTTTGTCCTTTTCTTCATCCTCTTTCAGAAGGAGAGGCTTAATAATAAGTCTTTTTTCACTACCAGTGCAATGTTTATTTCACCTTTTTCTACATAAAATCAAAGACGGAAGGGGAGATGGCAGTATTATTATAGCTTGCATCCTTTGTTTGCAGCATGCGTCCGCCGGGGGTAAGGAATAGCTGATAAATAGCATCAGAATTATCCATATTTACCTGTACGACATAGACAGCCGGTCGTTTGGGGAACTCGATAAAAAAGACATTTTGTACCGTCCATTGTGAAAAGGAACTGAATGTAAACGCATTATAAGCACCGGGAGGCAGTTGGTCTGCAGTTTGCAAATCGGTATTCGTCATTACCCATTGAGCATTGATATTCATCCATACCTTTGTGTCGAATCCATTTTGTATAAAATCAGCCGTATGATAGTTTCCCTGTTGCGACCATTCGACATCAGCAGCCAAAGGATATATCTTTTTTAATGCCGAATAAAAGGCAGAAGGCGTAGCAGCAAGACCTGCCTGTAACCACAAGCAAGTGATAATCAGGATATAATATTTTGTTTTTATCATAATACGATACTTGTCAAATACAACAAATAAAACAGCAGATATTCTTTTTTTGTTTATGGGAAACTAAAATATAATTTAATTCGGCTCTATATTCATTAGAAATTATATCTTTGCACCCCAATTTTAAACTATGAACAAATAATGGAAACATACGATATTTACTTCAGAGACGAACAAGACTCAGCCAATAAGGGATTCAACTTGAAGGACAAAGAGAAAGCTATTCGGATGGCAGAAGATATGCTGGCAGAGAAAAAAGGTTATGTGAAAGACTTTCCGGGAGGAATTATTTCAGTTATAGATAAATCGACAAAAGAAGAGGTGTGGTCTAAGCCGATACCAAAGAATTAGGAAGATATATTTTAGGCACGGAATACACGAACTTCATAAAAAGAGAACCCGTAGCTTCCGTGCCCGGTATTACTTATTATTAATAGAATAATTGTTCAGGCTTGATAGGAGTGAATTTCTCCTGATCTGCCTTGCGGATTGAGATAGAAGCATCATCCCACAATGAAGGCCATCCACCAATGATGTGTCCAAGGAACACTACCTTCAATTCGTGCAGACCTTTAGCCAATGCGACTGATTTGTCATTGCGTGAGAAACGTTTCACTTCGCCCTCATTGCTGATAAGAAGCTTACCGTCAATCCATACTTCATCATTGTTTGTGGTGAAGTAATAAACACCATCTTCAGGAATATCTACATATCCGGTAGCGATAGCACCGTATTGTTTTACGCCACGCATACTTTCGGTAGATTCCACCTGGCTGCGTATATCACGAAGAGATTTCACTGTCATTTCTTTCCATTCTGTTGCTTTATTCAATTCACTTGCTTTAAAGAATGTGCCGTCAGCCATCTTCATCTTCAGCCCCGGAGTCGTTTTTTCAACCACTTTGGCAGGAGCCAATGCCTGTTTTTCTACAGTGATATTACGAACCGGACTCATTTTTCCGGAAGGAAGAACTGTACGAATCTTTAGGGTAGTGGTTTCTGTCACTTTAATCGGTTCTGTGTATTGAGTAGACAAAGGTGTCGGGTCAGTACCGTCCAGCGTGTAAACCATCGTTTCGGGACGTGTAGTTTTGAATGTCAAAGAAGTGGAATCAACAAAAGCCACAAAGTTACAAGATCCGTTCGGTTGTTCAGGTTGCGGAATATGGTAATTGACATCATGACCATCCAAACGCACATAAGCATTGTTGATACGGCGTTCAAAGTCTTTGTAATCCTTTTTATCCAACGGAGTCCATGCAATTTCAGAAACAGCCAGCATACGCGGATACATACGATATTCCATAATGTCGGTATTGTACATATATTCCGACCAATGATTAGCCTGTACACCTTTAATATGTTTATCTTTACCCAAAGTGACCAATGTATCGGGCACCGGATTGTAGCTATACACTTTTTCCAACAAGGTGTAGCCACCGATACTTACCGGTTCGATCTTTGAATCTCCCTGGAAGGTATCGAGATACATACCGTTTCCGCCCGGAGTCATAATAGCATCGTGATCCTGCAAAGCAGAAGCGATACCTCCGGCTTCGCCGCGCCATGACATTACAGTAGCCTCAGGACTTAAACCACCTTCAAGAATCTCATCCCAGCCGATAATTTTCTTGCCATGTTTAGCAAGCATTTTCTCCATGCGCTGAATAACGTAACTTTGCAAACGTTCTTCGGCCGTGTGATTTTTATCCGTTTTCAAACCTTCAGCCTTGATGCGTGCCTGACAAGCCGGACAGTTCTTCCAGCTGCTTTTAGGACATTCATCACCGCCAATATGGAAATAAGTGCCGGGGAACAACGGAACCATTTCTTCAACAACATCTTCCAGGAATTTAAACATGTCTTCTTTTCCCGGACACATTACAATATCTTCCACACCCCAAATAATACGTGGAGTGGTGGGCTGACCTTTACAAGAAAGTTCGGGATAGGCTGAGATGGCAGCCAGCTCATGTCCCGGAGTTTCCAATTCTGGAATCACCGTAATAAAACGTTCGGCAGCATAAGCTACTATATCCTTTATTTCCTCCTGTGTGTAAAAACCGCCATATTCAGTACCCTCTCCATCAATACGCTTAGAGCCTATTTCTGTTAACTTGGGATATTTTTTGATTTCGATTCTCCATCCCTGGTCGTCGGTAAGATGCCAATGAAAAGTATTGATTTTGAACAAAGACAATACGTCAAGTTGTTTTTTCACATTTTCCACCGGAATAAAGTGACGGCATGGGTCAAGCATCATACCACGATAAGCAAAACGTGGAGCATCATCGATACTTACGCAAGGTGCACTCCATTCGATGTTTTTGACCACTGAAGGACTCTCCACTTCGGCAGGCAGCAATTGCAAAAAACTTTGCATACCATAAAAGACACCCTGTGGAGTCTTGGCCTGGATTTTGACACCTTGTGGAGTAACATCCAATCGGTAACCTTCCTCGTTTATCTCCATGGCAGGATCAATGAGAAGAGAAATTCCGCCATCCTTCTCTGCATCAGCTATTGCAAAATTAAATCCTGTAGAATTTTTCAATTTGGCTGCGAAGAACTCTGCAATAGTTTTGGCTTCCGGCGTAGGAGCATAGAAAGAAGAACTGGAAGATAATAGGAAACGACCTTCCTGTTGCTGCAAAGAAGCCGGCATCGGGATGATGTTTATCCCTTCGTTGTAAGTTCTTTCCGGTGCGGTTTGTGTACCGCATGATGTAAGTAAGCCGAGAGTAGCGGCTACACACACCGTAGTAAAAAGTTTTTTCATGTAAGTGAAATGTGTTTAAAGGTTTATCTTGGGCAATATGCCATATAACATAATTATCGGACTAAGATAGAGCAAAATTAGCTGATTGCCAAATTATGTGTCGGATATGTAACAAATTAGTAGTAAATAATGGGGATTTTTAATAATAATAGTTATCTTTGTGAGGCTGACTTATGATTAAGCAGCTTTCAGACTATGAGAACATTTCTTTATTTTTTTATTAAAAATCGGGTCACTTATTATTCTTGGGGGGGGTAAATATCATATCACAAACAAAGGGAAGAATAAACCGTTTCCTATGGCCGGTCAAGGTCTTTTAAACGGAAGATTATTACAGTCTGCGGCAGTGGACCGTACAGTCCACTGTAGCAGACTGTACGGTCCACTGCAACGGACTATACAGTCCGCCGCCGGAGACTGTAGTAATTCGACGGACAGACAGGCATAACCGGAAGGACGAAAACGCTTGGTCCGGCTAATGAAACGACTTAGGAAGCTCAAAAAACGCATGCAGGGGTTGAAAACCGGAGGAGACAACATCAGGGGACAGGTGTTTGATCGATGTGCTAAATCCTCAAGAATAATGACCGGACCCTTATCACCCGCAGAGTTTTCGGATTGAACCGATTTACTTCAATATCGGTTGCTGTTTCAGGGAATGTGACAAATAAAAATAGGACGTAGATACCTACGTCCTAAATGTTGTTTTGATAAAATTTTTAAATTCCCTGATAATTCTTTCTGCTTTTTATATAAAGCAACAGGGAAGGGATATTGTGGAGCATGCGAGACTCGAACTCGCCACCTTTAGACTGCCAGTCTAACGCTCTAGCCAGATGAGCTAATGCCCCGGTTTTGTGTTGCAAAGATACACATAAAATTGAAATTGCAAAATAGAAACCTTATTTTTCTTCCAATTATTTTAATATAATATTATTTCTCCTCTATGAATGAACAAAGAATCATCCATTCTGTTTATGAGGTTCATCAGGTGAAGCAACTATCGAGTTGCATATCTGATTAATTTAATTTTTTGTTCATAATAGATGCCCCGGCTTGCGAGAAGTCGGGGTATTTTTATTACATTTGCAAAAACGTATCTGTTTAATGTAAACAAATAAAATGAATATGCTGATATATAATACCACTTATCAAGTAGCAATTGATGATGCACGTAACTTTGTCATCTGGCTTAATGAATGCTATATTCCCGAAGTAGAAAAACAAGGATTGCTTCAAAGTCCGCGCCTTACTCACATCCTCAGTCATAAAGAAGAAGACAGTGAATGTTTTTCACTGCAATGGGAAGTAGAAGACAGTGCAGCCTTACATCACTGGCATACCCGGCAAGGTATGAAGCTTAACGAAGAAATGATGAAAGTCTTCAAAGACAAAGTGGTAGGATTTCCCACCTTAATGGAGGTTATCAAGTGATTCAGCCGGTTAAAGAGAAAATAATTCTGGGTATTGACCCCGGAACTACCATCATGGGTTATGGATTGCTGAAAATAACAGGTATCAAACCGCAAGTCATCACCATGGGAGTGATAGATTTACGTAAATACGATAATCATTATCTTAAGCTTCGTCGAATCTTTGAACGTGTTATCGGCATTATTGAAGCGTATCTGCCCGATGAACTGGCCATTGAAGCTCCCTTTTTTGGAAAGAATGTACAGTCCATGCTAAAATTAGGGCGTGCGCAAGGGGTAGCAATGGCTGCCGCACTAAGCCGTGACATCCCCATCACCGAATATGCTCCATTAAAAATAAAAATGGCTATCACCGGCAACGGACAAGCCAGTAAAGAACAGGTGGCGGATATGCTGAAGCGTATGCTCCATATTCCCGATAACGAAATGCTACCTTTTATGGATGCTACCGATGGACTTGCCGCAGCCTATTGCCATTATTTGCAAGCCGGAAGACCCACTCTTGCCAAAGAGTATTCAGGATGGAAAGATTTTATCAATAAAAATCCTGATAAAATAAGGAGATAAACAAAAAAAGTATTGGTAAGTAACAAAATATAAATTTATGAATGTCAAACACGTTATTTGGGCATCGATTATGTCAACCACCATCAGTTGTCAGTCTGTAAAGAAAGAATATACATCTTTTGAAGAATATCCTATCCCCGAAGGGAAGTTAGTGGAAATGGAGTACTCGCCAATTGAAACCAAGTTTACACTTTGGGCACCTACAGCTGAAGAAGTGCGTGTATTGTTATATGATTCGGGCAACGAAGGTTCTGCTTATCAAACTCTGTCGCTTGAAATGGGAGAAGATGGTATTTGGAATACTTCTATTAAAGAAGACTTAAAAGGAAAGTTCTATACTTTTAATGTAAAAGTAAATGGTAAGTGGCTGGGAGATACCCCGGGCATTATGGCTAAAGCAGTGGGAGTAAACGGAAAGCGTGCTGCTGTCATTGACTTGCGCTCCACCGATCCTGAAGGCTGGGCGAACGATGTACGTCCGCTTTTAAAGGACTATGCCGACATCATAGTATATGAAATGCATCATCGCGATTTTTCTTTGGATTCAGTTTCGGGAATTCGTAATAAAGGAAAATTCCTTGCATTAACCGAATTAGGAACTACTACTTCGCAGGGTGAAAAAACCGGCATCGACCACCTGAAAGAACTGGGTGTCACGCACGTGCATATTCTTCCTTCATACGATTATGCATCTGTGGACGAAAGTAAACCGGACAAGGCACAATACAACTGGGGCTATGATCCTCAGAACTATAATGTACCTGACGGTTCTTATTCCACCGATCCTTATAAGCCCGATGTGAGAATCAAGGAATTCAAGCAGATGGTGCAGGCCCTTCACAAAGCAGGTATCCGTGTGGTACTCGACGTGGTTTATAATCATACTTTTAACACTGAGGAAAGCAACTTCGAGCGTACGGTACCCGGCTACTTCTATCGCCAAACAAAGGATGGTAAACCGGCCAACGGCTCCGGCTGCGGAAACGAGACTGCCAGTGACCGTGCCATGATGCGTAAATACATGGTGGAGTCTGTACTCTACTGGATAAACGAATATCACATTGACGGCTTCCGATTTGACCTGATGGGTATTCACGATATTGAGACAATGAACGAAATCCGTGCTGCCGTAGACAAGATAGATCCATCCATCTTTATTTATGGTGAAGGATGGGCCGCCAGCGCTCCCCAGCTTAATCAAGAAGAACTTGCCATGAAAGCCAATATATACAAGATGCCACGTTCTCCGATGAAATGCGCGACGGTTTGCGCGGTGGTTGGGATGATGACCGGAAAGGTGCTTTCTTGATTGGTCAACCGGGGCATGAGATGAGTATAAAGTTTGGGTTGGTGGGAGCAGTCAAACATCCACAAGTAATAAATGATTCGGTGAATTACAGCAAAGAACCGTGGGCATTACAACCGACCCAAATGATAAGTTATGTCAGCTGCCATGATGATATGTGTCTGGCAGACAGACTAAAAGCAACGATGCCGGATGCAACGGACGAAGAACGTGCCTCTCTGCACAAATTGGCCGAAACTTTTGTCTTCACCTCACAAGGTGTACCTTTTATTTTTGCCGGAGACGAAATGATGCGAGACAAGAAAGGAATACATAATTCTTACAATAGTCCTGATAGTATCAACACAATTGATTGGAGGAACAAGACGATACATCATGATGTTTTTGATTATGTGAGAGAGCTGATAACATTGCGAAAAAATCACCCGGCTTTTCGAATGGGAGATGCCGATAAAGTACGCCAATACATGGAATTCCTGCCTGTAGAAGGCAGCAATTTGGTGGCCTTTATCCTGAAAGATAATGCTAACGGCGACTCATGGAAAAATATTATCGTGGCGTTCAACAGCCGTAAAGAGCCTGCCAAATTATCTATTCCGGCCGGTCGCTATACAATCGTTTGCAAAGATGGAAAAATCAAGCAGTCGGGAATGGGGCAAGTATCAGGTAATGAAATCATTGTACCGGCACGCTCTGCAATGATTATTCATCAATAAAGTATATTCTTGATTACCTAAGATAGAATCAAAACGACAATAAAGATGGAAAAGACATGGAGATGGTTTGGAAAGAATGATAAAATTACTCTTCCCATGTTGAGACAAATCGGAGTAGAAGGTATTGTGACTGCTCTTCACGAAATTCCCAATGGTGAGGTGTGGCCTTTGGAGGCTATCCTAAACCAAAAGACATATATTGAGACTTATGGTCTGCGCTGGTCGGTAGTAGAAAGTTTGCCGGTGAGTGAAGCCATAAAATATGGCGGTGCCGAGCGTGATAACCTGATAGAGAATTACAAGAAAAGTCTTATTAATTTAGGCAAGGCGGGAGTAAAAACAGTCTGTTATAACTTCATGCCTGTTATCGACTGGATTCGTACAGATTTAGAGCATCTTTGGGAAGATGGAACATCATCACTCTATTTTGATAAAATACGTTTTGCATATTTCGACTGCCTGATTCTACAACGCGCAGAAGCTGAAAAAGACTACACGGTAAATGAATTGAAACAAATGTACGAATTAGATAAAGTCATTACCGATGCTGAAAAAGAAGAACTTGTAGATACCATCATTATTAAAACCCAAGGCTTTGTAAATGGAAATATCAAGAATGGGGACAAGAACCCTGTTGACACATTCCATCATCTGTTGGCACCCTACAAAGGAATAGACCGTGACGCCCTGCGCGAAAATTTACGTTATTTCCTTCAAGCTATTATGCCCGTATGTGATGAATATGGCATCAATATGTGTATTCATCCCGACGATCCTCCTTTTCCTGTTCTTGGTTTGCCACGCATTGTAACCAGCGAAGAGGATATTGCCTGGATACTGCATGCTGTAAACAATCCGCATAACGGGCTCACTTTCTGTGCCGGTTCGCTCAGTGCAGGACTGCACAACAATGTACCTGCTTTGGCGCGAATGTTTGCCCACCGCACTCATTTTGTACACCTGCGCAGTACGAACGCTTTTCCCAACGGAAATTTCATTGAAGCCTCCCATTTGGGAGGCCGTGCTCATATCATCGAACTTATCCGTATCTTTGAGAGAGAGCGTCCGGGCGTTCCCATGCGTGTAGACCACGGGCGTATGATGCTCGGTGACACCGACAAGGGATACAATCCCGGATATTCGTTTCACGGTCGCATGATGGCATTGGCCCAGATAGAAGGGATGATGGCCGTTGTCAATGACGAATCAAAACTTGAATCCTAAATTGACATACATGCTCACTTTATCGGCATGGTTTGCGTAGTTGATGGATGCTTCCAGCGGACCAAATATACTATCCAATCCATAGCCAACTCCACAGCCGAACATAGTTTTCTCTTTCAGTAACCCACTCACTTTATGACTGCTCAGCGCATAATTGCCGGTCAAAGTGACATAATGCACACTTCCCATTCGCTGCCGGAACTTTATCGTGCCTATCAATAACGAATTATCCATAAGTTCTACATTATTTATTCCCACAAAAGGCAACTGCTGTTGCAGGAAGCGTGACGGAACATCTCCACCCATGGCATTCAATTTGGAGTAGGGGATTTCCTTTCCAATGAGAAAGCGTCCGTATACGGAAGGAAGAATCGAGAAACGATTGGTCAGCCGCATTACCCCTTCGCAATAACCTTTGATAGCAGAGAAAGGAGCATGGTCATTATATTGTGTAAAATTATCTGTATAGAGTGAATAGGAAGCACGCGCCGAGATACCTCGTGAAGGGAAATAAGCCTTATCAAATGTTTCATATTCCATTTGAGCAAAATAACTAAAAAAATGCTCATTGTCTGTCGAGTATTGCTGAGTGGTACTTCCTTCCTGATAAAGGAACTTATCATAATCATAATACTCATAACGGAGACCAATACCGAAACGCACATTTTTATACCACACATCCGAGAAAGCAAACTCTGCCTGATGATAACGGAAAGTAGAATTATGTGTGCGGTCGCCATAATGATAAAAATTGACGTCATTGTATTGGAACAGGTAGGACAGCCCGACACGTTTCAGCGGAGCCGGTTCCCAAGCATAATTAATTCCGGCAGTATAACGTTTTCCTAAACGTCCCGTAAGTGATAGCGTACTGGGCAATTTCCCTTTGAAATTACTGGTTACGTTTATTAATAAACTGGCTATTTCTTCCGAGTCGAAACGAATGCCGACATTTAGTTTGTTTTCATACTTCTTACTTAACGTGTAATTCAGGTTATAGCCACCTCCCGGGGCTTCAGGCAAATTATAAGTCGCCCCCGAATAGCCTAAATTGGCCGACAGAATAGCAGTAGCTTCCTCTATCCGGCGAATACTTATCTCGGAATTTTCTTTAAGATCGCAACGCTTCAACAACCATTTTTTGTCTTTCTCATCAAGACCGTCAAAAGTAATTTCTTTCACATATACCTTTCGCTCAGGCGAGTAGGGATAAGAAGGAATCGGTTGGGGCATATAAGTACTATCCAGCCCCAACTGGCTTTTCAGAGCCATTAATGCACTATCCTGTGCCATGGCAGCTTCTTCGCCACGCATTATCAGAGTATCGATGGCGGAGGGAGTAAAACTGGCGGCAGAATAACCCTCTACGTTTACCTTAATATAAGTAGTCGTTTCTTTCAGATTCTTCTTATATAAATCCTGCCCCATGAGATTCACCAATTGCCCTAATATGGCACCGGCACTATTTAATTCTCCGGCAGGCTTAAGTTCACTTTGAACATCCACCCCGATAATTAAGTCTGCTCCCATGGCACGCGCCACATTTACAGGATAATTATTTACTACACCACCGTCTACCAGTACCATACTGTCTAGCCTGACCGGAGTAAAGACTCCGGGGATGGCCATGCTGGCACGCATAGCAGTGGCCAATACACCTTCATGAAAATTAACCTCATTGCCATTTACTATATTCTCGGAAACACAGGCAAAAGGAATAGGCAACTTATTAAAATTGATGGAGTCGTGATAACCGATAGTAAGCTCACTGAACAAGTTGGCAAGATTTTGCCCTCTTATCAGTCCACCGAAAACTTCGGCTTTTACCCCTTTACCGAAAGGAATAGAAAACACATACTTTTGTGAGGCATCGCGTTCAGATAGATTTTGTTCACTTCTCGGTATCTTGTCGCTCAAAAGGAAAGTCCAGTCCTGACGGCGTACCATGCTGTCAAGTTGCTCGGGAGAATAACCGATAGAGTAAAGACCACCGATGATAGATCCCATGCTGGTACCTACCACATAGTCAATAGGAATACCGGCTTTTTCTATAACTTTCAGAACACCGATGTGCGCCATGCCTTTAGCGCCACCGCCACTTAGCACCACACCCACTTTCTTACGGTGGGCAGGCCGAGGCTGTGCCTTAAGAAGAGCAGGTATAAAGAGTAGACAAACTGCCATTGTTGTCAATGAAGAACGGCTGAATCGTTTCATGTTTATTTTTCTGTATTTAAAAATCTTTTATATAAAAAACAAAAACTGTGCAAAGATGGTTTAATCTTTCGGGGAATGCAAGTCTAATTGTTATAGTTATTGGTCGATTTCCTTTTTTCCTTCAATTTTTCAATCCTCCTAAATCGAACCGATAAATTAAACGAGCCAAACAAATGCTACATGAAGATTGCGTTTTTGCACTTTAAGAGAGCTGAATGAAATCACTTTCTTAAAAAAACAGGCTATAAAACTTTCTATCTAACTAATTTTCTTGTAAATTTGCAACTTAATTTTTGGGAGACTATGTCTTTGCCCGATTTACAATTTAGAGAATACAAGAAAAACGATATAGATTATGAGTAAGAAATTTGCTGAACACTCGCAACTCAACCTATCACAGGTCAATAAAGATGTGCTGAAGAAGTGGGATGAAAACGATGTTTTCGCCAAGAGTATGACAGAACGTGAAGGATGTCCTTCTTTCGTGTTTTATGAAGGACCTCCCTCAGCCAACGGTATGCCGGGTATTCACCACGTAATGGCACGTACTATAAAAGATACTTTCTGCCGCTACAAAACCATGAAAGGTTTTCTTGTCAAACGTAAAGCCGGATGGGATACTCACGGACTACCGGTAGAACTGGGCGTGGAAAAAGCACTCGGAATTACCAAGGAGGATATCGGAAAAACGATTTCTGTGGCCGAATATAACGCAGCCTGTCGTAAGGATGTGATGAAGTTTACAAAAGAATGGACAGACCTTACTCATAAAATGGGTTATTGGGTAGATTTGGATAATCCATACATCACTTATGACAACCGCTATATTGAAACTTTATGGTGGCTCTTAAAGCAACTATATAGCAAGAATTTACTGTATAAAGGATATACCATTCAGCCTTATTCTCCGGCAGCCGGAACAGGACTGAGCTCTCACGAATTAAATCAGCCTGGATGTTATCGGGATGTAAAAGATACTACTGTAGTGGGGCAATTCAAGATGAAGAACCCGAAACCCGAAATGACGGAGTGGGGTACTCCTTACTTCTTGGCATGGACTACTACACCATGGACTTTACCCTCAAACACCGCTTTGTGCGTCGGTCCCAAAATCGATTATGTAGCTGTACAAACATATAATGGCTACACAGGTGAGAAAATGACAGTAGTGCTGGCTAAACCATTGCTTTATGCTCATTTTAACCAAAAAGCAGAAGGACTGCCTTTAGAAGACTACAAACCGGGAGACAAGCTGATTCCTTTCAAGGTGGTAGGTGAATACAAAGGCACGGATTTGGTAGGTATGGAATATGAACAGCTTATTCCATGGGTGAAACCGGTAAACGTAGACGAAAACGGTAATTGGGAAGAAGCTGCCAATCAAGCATTCCGTGTTATCCTTGGTGACTATGTGACTACGGAAGACGGTACAGGTATCGTACATATCGCTCCAACATTCGGTGCGGACGATGCTTTTGTGGCACGTGCAGCAGGCATACCTTCATTGTTTATGATTAACAAAAAAGGTGAACCTCGTCCGATGGTAGACTTGACAGGTAAATTCTTCCTGCTGGATGAACTAGATGAAAAGTTCGTAAAAGAATGTGTGGATGTAGAACAATATCAAGAATATCAGGGGCGCTGGGTGAAAAATGCATACGACCCTCAATTTACTGTAAATGGTAAATACGATGAGAAAACTGCTGCCTCTGCCGAGACACTGGATATTTACATCTGTATGAAAATGAAGGCTTCCAACAAAGCATTCAAGATAGAAAAGCAGGTACACAATTATCCACATTGCTGGCGTACAGACAAACCGGTCCTTTATTATCCGTTGGATAGCTGGTTCATCCGTTCTACTGCTGCCAAGGAACGTATGATAGAACTCAATAAGACCATTAACTGGAAACCGGAATCTACCGGAACCGGACGTTTCGGCAAATGGCTGGAAAACCTGAACGACTGGAATTTAAGCCGTTCGCGCTATTGGGGTACTCCGCTTCCTATTTGGCGTAGCGAAGAAGGTGAGGAATTATGTATCGGTTCGGTAGAGGAACTCTATAACGAAATAGAAAAATCCATCGCTGCCGGTTTCATGACTGCTAATCCTTATAAAGAAAAAGGATTTATTCCGGGTGAATATACCGAAGACAATTATGATAAAATAGATCTTCACCGTCCTTACGTAGATGATATTATCCTCGTTTCTGAAAGCGGAAAACCGATGAAACGTGAAGCGGATTTGATTGACGTATGGTTTGATTCAGGCGCCATGCCATACGCACAGTTGCATTATCCGTTTGAGAATAAAGATATTGTAGATAATCGTTCTTATTATCCGGCTGACTTCATTGCTGAAGGGGTAGACCAAACTCGTGGCTGGTTCTTTACATTGCATGCTATCGCAACTATGGTATTCGATAGTGTAGCCTATAAAAATGTTATCTCTAACGGACTGGTGCTTGACAAGAATGGAAATAAAATGTCCAAGCGCCTGGGTAATGCTGTTGATCCGTTTGGTGCCATCGAACAATATGGTTCTGACCCTTTGCGTTGGTATATGATTACTAATTCTTCTCCGTGGGATAACTTGAAATTTGATACCGACGGTGTAATGGAAGTAACCCGCAAGTTTTTCGGAACATTGCACAACACATATAAATTCTTTGCTCCATACGCTAACCTTGACGGATTTACCTATCAGGAAGCCGATGTTCCTATGAGCAAACGTCCGGAAATTGACCGTTGGATTCTTTCGGAACTAAACTCATTGATAAAGAATGTGGATATGTGCTATGCTGACTATGAACCGACTAAAGCCGGACGATTAATTAATGATTTCGTAAATGATAATCTGTCCAACTGGTATGTACGTCTATGCAGAAAACGTTTTTGGGGTACAGGCTATACAGAGGATAAGCTGGCGGCATATCAAACATTATATGTATGTCTGGAAACTGTAGCTAAACTAATGGCACCGATTGCTCCTTTCTATGCAGACAAATTGTATATGGACTTGATTGCAACAACCGGACGCGACCATGTAGCTTCTGTCCACCTTGCAGATTTCCCGGTTTGCGATGAGACTGTTATTGACAAAGAATTGGAAACCCGCATGGAGTTAGCACAGAAAGTATCTTCTATGGGGTTGGCGCTGCGCAAGAAAATAAATATTATCGTTAAACAACCGTTACAGAAGTTGATGATTCCGGTGGATGCACTGATGAAAGAACGTTTAGAGTCTGTAAAATCATTGATAATGAACGAAGTGAATGTTAAAGAAATAGACTTCGTGGAAGGTACATCCAATTTGCTTGTGAAGAAAGTGAAGTGTAACTTCAAGATTCTAGGTAAGAAATTCGGTTCATTGATGAAACAGGTGGCCGCTGCTGTAACTGCCATGAATCAGGAACAAATCAGCGTTCTTGAAAACGAAGGGAAAATTGTTCTCGACCTAAATGGTACTCCGGCTGAAATAGAAACGTCTGAAGTGGAAATTTTCAGTGAAGATATCCCCGGATGGGTAGTTGCCAATGAAGGCGTATTGACAGTAGCTTTGGATACTGTTGTAACCGAAGAACTGCGCCGTGAAGGTATTGCTCGTGAACTTGTGAGTAAGATTCAGAATATTCGCAAGGGCAGTGGCTTTGAAATAACTGATAAAATAAAGGTATCTTTATCTAAAAATGAGCAAACCGATAGCGCAGTAAAAGAATATAATACTTATATTTGTAACCAAGTTCTTGCCAACTCCCTTAATTTGGTAGACGAAGTGAAGGATGGCATAGAATTAAGTTTCGATGATTTCTCGCTTTATGTGAGTGTCGTAAAGGAATAACATTAACCTTTTAAAACTAAATAATATGGCTGAAAAAACAAGATACTCTGATGCAGAACTCGAAGAGTTCCGTGCCATTATCATGGAAAAACTGGAATTGGCCGAGCGTGATTACGAACGCTTGAAAAGTAGTATCATGAATAAGGATGGTAATGATACGGACGATACTTCCCCTACTTACAAAGTATTGGAAGAAGGTGCCAATACGCTGTCCAAAGAAGAAACGACAAGATTAGCTGCACGTCAGTTGAAATTCATTCAGGGACTGCAAGCTGCTTTAATCCGTATTGAAAACAAAACATACGGTATTTGTCGTGAAACAGGTAAACTGATTCCAAAAGAAAGACTTCGCGCTGTTCCTCATGCCACTTTGAGTATCGAGGCTAAAAACGAAGGAAAGAAATAGCATTTTTATAGTTGACAGGAAAGCAGGTCAAAGAGGCTGCTACCTGTCGACTATTAATTATCACCTATTATAATGAATAAATTACTCACGAAAGGGCAACTTTCTGTTCTGATTGTTTTTGGAGTATTAATTATTGACCAGATAATAAAGATATTGGTAAAGACTAATATGTTCTGGCATGAAAGTATCCGCATTACAGATTGGTTTTATATCTATTTTACAGAAAATAACGGCATGGCTTTCGGCATGGAATTGTTTGGAAAGCTATTTCTTACAACATTCCGCATCGTTGCTGTGGGACTGATAATTTGGTATCTGGCTAAAATCATTAAAGAAAATTATAAGACAGGCTATATTGTCTGCCTTTCATTAATATTGGCCGGCGCCGTAGGAAATATCATTGATAGTGTATTTTATGGCGTAATCTTCAATGAAAGCACTTATAGCCAAATAGCACATTTTGTTCCTGTAGGCGAAGGCTATTCTGAATGGTTTCATGGTAAAGTAGTGGATATGTTTTATTTTCCAATCATTGAAACCAACTGGCCGGAATGGATACCGGGAATAGGTGGAGAACATTTTATCTTCTTCAGTCCGATATTTAATTTTGCTGACGCTGCTATCAGTTGTGGTATCATTGCATTGTTGTTATTTTATGGAAAATATCTGAACACAGGTATTCACCCGGAAGAAAAAGCTCAGAAAAAAGATGCACAATAAGAAGATTCGTTGGACGTTGTTGCTCAGTGCGGCTTTGCTGGCAGGATGCGGAAAACAAATACCAAAAGATGTCATCCACCCGGATAAGATGGAGGACATCTTGTATGACTATCATTTGACTACGGCTATGTCCGGCAATATCTCTTATGATGAGAACTACAAAAAAGAAGCTCTTCGCAATTACGTATATAGAAAACATCACGTAACCAAAGCAGAGTTTGATTCATCTATGGTGTGGTATACTCGTCATACAGAAAACCTTGCCAAAATTTATACCAATTTAGGAAAACGTTTCCGTGAGGAAAAGAAGGATGTGAAACGCTTGCTGGCAATGCGCGAAAACAAACCTTCAATGTCACAACCTGGAGATACAGTAGATGTGTGGTATAATAAAACACTATATTGGCTGACGGATGCGCCACTATCCAACAAGATTACTTTTGAAATTCCCACTGACTCCAACTTCAAAGCAAAGGATGCTTTCTTATGGTCGGCAAATTACATATTCCTCTCAAACCTGCAACAACAGGTGACGATGGGTTTCAATATTCTGTTTGATAATGATTCGGTGTCGGGTAAAGTAGCCGAAGTAACGGCTTCAGGCATACAATCATTATATATCAAGCCGGATTCTGCTTATAAAATCAAGAGCATCAATGGTTTTATCTATCTTACGGGGGACTCTGTCAAAGCTCCGGGTATCATAGTGGATAAAATTTCATTGATTCGTTACCATGAACTAGCAGATACCATATCTATTGTCGCAAAAGATAGTGTACCCGAAAAATCAATGTTTGTCATAGATAAAGATACAGATTCATTAAAAATGGATTCAGTCCAGATGAAAGAAGCTGTTACTCCCGTACGCTTGAATCCACGCGATATGAAAGAAAAGGAGGGTATTCGCCCACAACGTACTCGCCTGCAAAAGAAATGAGACGATTTGCCTGTCAACGTTTATATCTTTCTCCCGACACATACTTCATCCGTTATGTGGTAGAATTGGGAAACAACGGAAAGATACAGAGCTATTACCCTTTGGAAGAAGAAATATATGCTACTCAATGGATAGGGGGGGTGATTGTGCTTTCTGCGAGAAGAAAACTCGAACCGATTATGCCGGAAAAGAATTTCAAAACCTTCCTTGCTCAAGCTACCCGGACAAATACCAAAATTCAGGAATGCTATGCATGGCATATTGCCAATTTTGATATTGTCCGAGAAGAATTTGTCCCTCAAAGCCATATTATCCGACTTTAGCGCAATCTTCTTCTGAACTCGGCACAAACCACAGCTGTGGCAATAGCTACATTCAAAGACTCCGAAGTCTCTCTTTCCTGTGGATAATTAGGAATATACAATCGCCTATTAATAAGTGCTTCCACCTCTCTACTTATTCCATTTCCTTCATTTCCCATTACAATCAATCCGTTAGCAGAAAGAGTCTCAGAATAGATTACATTTCCATCCAGGAATGTTCCATAAACCGGAATCCCTTTGAGTGAAGAAATTAATTTCGGTAAATCACAATAATGCACTTTCACTCGTGCTATTGCCCCCATGGTAGCCTGCACAGTTTTAGGATTAAAGACATCCACCGTTCCGGTAGAGCAAAAAATATCCTCTATACCGAACCAATCGGCTAAGCGGATAATAGTTCCTAAATTGCCCGGATCTTGTATATTGTCCAAAGCCAGGCATAAAGATTTTGAAATAACTTTGCTGTCCGACTCATAAACAGGTTGTTCAAATATAGCCAATACCTCTTGCGGCGTCTTTTGCAAACTGACCCGTGAAAGCTCTTCCTGCCCAACCTCTATCACCTCGTCGGCATGACAACCAGGATGAGAAGAGAACCATTCAGCCGTCCCCGTCAACAACCGACAAGGAAAATGCCCCATCAAATCATCTACCAATTTATGTCCTTCAGCAACAAATACTTTTTCTTCCTTACGATTCTTTTTTAACTCTAACGAACGAATATATTTAATTTTATTCTTACTTAGCATGATTATTTCCATTAAATAACAAATATTAGAGGCAAAGCTAAGAAGATATTTTCAATTAATATCTATCTTTGCGAGTAAATTTGCGAAGGTTACGGATTTGTATGAAGAAAAGCGCACACCCATATATATACACACTCATTTTAGCACTATGCACTTCGTGTTCGGTCAATAAATTTATCCCTGAAAATCAATATTTATTGGATGAAGTAAAAATTGTATCAGACACAAAGGAGGTAAAACCATCGCTTTTTAACTCTTACCTCCGTCAAAATCCTAATGCCAAATGGTTTAACATGGTTAAAATCCCCATGTATATTTATGGTGCATCAGGTACGGATTCTACCAAACGTGTAAATCGCTTCTTCAGAAAAATTGGGGATGCCCCGGTCATTTACAATGCAGATGTTGCCATGAAATCTAAGGAGGAGATAGAAAAAGCCGTACGTAACATGGGGTATATTGGAGCTAAAGTGACTATTCATACCGAAGCAAAGAAGAATAAGTTAAAACTGTTCTACCATATAGAAGCTGGACGTCCCTATATGATACGTCATATAGCTTACAATATTGATGATTTAAATATTAGCGATTGTCTTCAACAGGATTCTGCCCAAAGTATGCTTTTCCCCGGTATGCCGTTTGATGTAAATGTACTTGACGCTGAGAGACAACGAATCACCAGATTGCTCCAGAATAAAGGGTACTATAAATTCAATAAGGATTTTCTGGTATATCAAGCAGATACCACCCGCAATACTTATTTGGTAGACCTCACTTTGAAATTACTTCCTTATCAACGTAAAAAGGAAGATCCACCACAAAAACACAGACAATATTTAGTGAATAGTGTCAACTTTATAGCTGATAGCGAAATGACCCCCATCCGTAAAGGTTCATTTACCGGTTTCGATTCATTGAGCTATAAAGGATACAACATGTACTATAAGGATAAAATGTTTTTGCGCCCGAAACTGTTAGTGGATTTCAACCGTATTCGTCCCGGAGAGTTTTATAGTGAACGTGATGTGCAGAATACTTATAGTGCATTGGGACGTCTGCGCATGCTGAAATATTCCAATATTCGTTTTAAGGAAGTAAATGTAAGCGACAGTACCAAATTGGATGCATATATAGTGATGTCAAAAGGACAAAATAAATCAGTTTCTTTTGAGATAGAAGGTACAAACTCTGCGGGAGATTTGGGTGCGGCTGCTTCCATTTCTTTCCAGCATAGAAACGTGTTCAAAGGGTCGGAAACGTTTACTATGAAAGTACGCGGTGCTTATGAGGCAATCACCGGATTGGGACAAGATTATGTCAATGACAACTATACGGAATATGGTGTGGAAAGCAGTCTTAACTTCCCTGAATTTATGTTTCCCTTTCTTTCTTCGGACTTTAAAAGGAAAATTAAAGCTACCTCTGAAGTGGGACTGAAATTTACATCACAGGTACGTCCTGAATTTTCTCGTATGCTTGCATCAGCGTCCTGGAGTTATCGATGGAGTGATAGAAAACATATACAGCACCGCCTTGATCTGGCGGATATTAATTATGTATATATGCCAAGCAAATCGCCCGATTTTCAAGAGTATTTAGATAAAATGACGGCTAACAACTCATTGTTACGTGCCAGTTATGAAAATGTACTGATAGTGCGTATGGGATACAACTTCACATATAACAGTGCCGGTAATACCATGATGCGCACACCGACAAAGAGTTCGTATTCCTTGCGTGTAAACGTGGAGGAAGCCGGTAATCTAATGTATGCCGCATCCAAACTGGCACACTCTACTCCGAAAGGGGACAAGGGATTTGTATTGGCTAATATTCCGTTTGCACAATATATAAAAGGAGATTTTGACTTTGCCAAGAATTTCATGATTGACCCACGCAACTCTTTCGTTTTTCATATAGGAGTAGGAGTGGCTTATCCTTATGGGAACTCACGGGCACTTCCTTTTGAAAAGCGTTATTTCTCCGGCGGTGCCAACAGTGTGCGCGGCTGGTCGGTACGTTCACTGGGCCCCGGAGGATATAAAGGTAGTTCAGACGGGCAGATGGACTTTATCAAACAGTCGGGGGACATCAAGTTAGACTTAAATGTGGAGTATCGCACCCATCTGTTTTGGAAGTTAAACGGAGCGGCTTTCATAGATGCCGGTAATATTTGGACAATACGCTCAGACTCAGAGCAGGAAGATGGTGTGTTCAAATTCAACAAATTCTACAAACAGATTGCTGTAGCATATGGTTTGGGCATCCGCTTTGATTTAGACTATCTCATTTTACGTTTTGATGGTGGAATGAAAGCTATCAACCCGATGGAAACGGGTAAAGGACGTTACCCGATAACGCGACCTCGATTCAGCCGAGATTTTGCTTTCCATTTTGCAGTAGGTTATCCGTTTTAATTAGATTATAATTTTATAGCTTATGAAAAAAATAGAGAAAAAGGTATATACAGTAGAGGAAGTGGATGAGTTGAAAAAATGGTTTGATAATCAAACACTTCCACAGTCCATGCAAATAAATTCATCCGCTTATTCACCTGATTTAAAAGATACAGTGGCGATGCTGTTTGAACAAGCATATATCTGCTGTAACAACCCGAAGATGCAAGGATGCCTTTTATTATTAGAAAATATTAAGAAAAATTTAGAGGAGAAAAAGGGAATCGAGTAAGCAAAACATTCTTCATATTTGTTTAATACATTAATAGTATTTAATGCAGACAGTATGAAAAAGAATTTATTATTGTATGGCGTCTTTTTTGGGTGCCCTCTCATTATCTTCCTGTTCAGGCAATGCCAAAAACAAAGAAATGACTGACAATGGCATGAGTATGGAAAGTGCAAACGAAGTAATAAGGTATTATGATACCTCGCTGAAAGTACTGAAAGATTTAATTAATGGAGATTCAATAAAAGCCATATTGGGTTATATAGATAAGACAGAGGGTACAGATATGCTCCCTATTGTTCCACAACCGGCTTTATATGAAGGATAGAGCCTATCTGAAAGATAATTATACAATAGCCAATAAAATAAGAAAAGAGGAACTCCTGTTAAGTATAGCCCTATCCGAATACAAACAAGTGATATTTGATATTCTAACCCCGACAGTAGAAAGTGCCAAAACCGTTTTACCTTCCGTTCAAAAGGATAAAAAATAAGAGATAATTCAAAATCCGATAGGCTTATTTTGAAAAAGGTGGGATATGTTTCCACCTTTTTATGTATATTTGCGACTCTTTTGACGCAGCAATTGCGACAATACTATAACTAGAAAACGAAACACAATGAAAATTAAATTTATAAGTCTGGCTAGTGGCAGTAGTGGCAACTGCTATTTCATTGGAACAGACGCATATGGCATATTAGTGGATGCTGGTATTGGAATCCGTACTATTAAAAAACATTTAAAAGACTTGGGTATTGGACTTGATAGGATTCGAGCTGTTCTTATTACCCATGATCATGCCGATCACATTAAAGCGGTAGGGCATTTGGGAGAGAAATTCGGTATTCCTATTTATTCCACTCCCGAAATCCATATAGGCATCAACAAAAGTTATTGTGTGACAGAAAAACTTTCGACCTCCGTCCGCTATTTAAGTAAAGGAACACAAATTCAGATTGAAGATTTCAGAATAACAGCTTTTGAAGTTCCCCATGATGGAACAGATAATGTGGGTTATTGTATAGAAGTAGATGGCAAAACTTTTTCTTTTTTAACAGACTTGGGACATATTACATCTACAGCAGCTGAATATATCTGCAAAGCCAATTATCTAATATTGGAGGCTAACTATGACGAAGAAATGTTGAAAATGGGATCATATCCCCAATATCTTAAGGAACGTATTGCCGGGTCTAATGGTCATATGAGTAATCGTGAAACAGCAGAGTTTTTGGCTGAGAATATCAATGAAGGATTAAAATATATTTGGCTTTGCCATCTGAGTAAAGATAATAATCATCCGGAACTCGCTTATAAAACAGTAGAACTTCTGTTAAGAAGCAAAGGGGTGCTTGTGGGTAAAGATGTACAACTCATTGCTTTAAAGCGAAGTACACCTTCCATGCTCTATGAGTTCGAATAAATTTCGATGAAAAAGTGAAAAAATGGTGCAAAATATTTGGTAGTTTAAGATAAAACGCCTACCTTTGCAACCGCAAATCAGAAATGAACGCACTCTTAGCTCAGTTGGTAGAGCAACTGACTCTTAATCAGTGGGTCCAGG
>ERZ857521.800-NODE-800-length-43454-cov-4.032051_pt1 | contig 43454 bp, 47 predicted proteins | sample MGYA00519701_ERZ857521 | MGnify/ENA primary metagenome ERZ857521 (study PRJEB31778, sample SAMEA3449346) | human gut metagenome | biome: human gut; feature: human-associated habitat; material: faeces | place: United Kingdom | collected 2010/2012 ...
AGAAGAACTCCAGCTCCATCTGCTCGAACTCACGGGTACGGAAGGTGAAGTTGCCGGGGGTGATCTCATTGCGGAAGCTCTTACCGATCTGACCGATGCCGAAGGGAACCTTGCGGCGGGTGGTGCGCTGTACATTCATGAAGTTTACAAAGATACCCTGAGCGGTTTCAGGACGCAGATAGATCTCGCTCTTGGAATCCTCGGTAACACCCTGGAAGGTCTTGAACATCAGGTTGAACTTACGGATATCGGTGAACTCAGTGCCGCCGCACTCAGGGCAGGCAACCTTGTGTTCCCGGATGTAATCCATCATCTGCTGATCGCTCCAGCCAGCGGGATCGAAACCGCACTGCTCCTCGATGAGCTTGTCAGCACGGTGACGGGCCTTACAGGTCTTGCAGTCGATGAGGGGGTCAGAGAAGCCGCCCACATGACCGGAAGCCACCCAAACCTGGGGGTTCATCAGGATCGCAGCGTCTAGACCTACATTGTAGGGGGACATCTGTACAAACTTCTTCCACCAGGCCTTCTTGACATTGTTCTTGAATTCCACACCCAGGGGGCCGTAATCCCAGGTATTGGAGAGGCCGCCGTAGATTTCAGAACCGGCATATACAAATCCACGGTTCTTTGCCAGAGCGACGATTTTGTCCATTGTCTTTTCCATGGTAAATACTCCTCTTTCGGATAGATTTTTGATCCCGAGGAACAGAAAAAAGCCTTCCATCCCCCGCAGTACTGCAAGGGACGAAAGGCTGTGGATCAGGTTCAGTCTTCCGCGGTTCCACCCTCATTGATCTGTACAGGCTATAAGTACAAACCCACTCTTGTGAACAAACCGCTCTCGGCTCAAAAGTGCCTTTCACTGCAGGACCCCACCGGCTCACACCAGCCGCCGGTTCTCTGAAAAAGATCGGATGCAGTTACTCTTCTTTCTCATCGCCAGGATTTGGTTTGCTATCAATCTATCACAAAAGAGTGGGACTGTCAAGGGCAAGCTGCTTGCAATCAACCGGCAGCTTGATTATAATAAGGACAGGACACAGATATTTGTCGGAACAAGGGAGGCAATGCTCAATGAAACAGCTCTGGAAGATCCGTCTGGCGGCCATACTGCTGGGAGGGGCCGGATGTATCCCACTGTCGCTGGAGGCTCTGGGGGAGGCAGATTCCCTGAAACTGAGCCTGTATGGCCTGTGGATCGGCCTGGGGTTGATTATTGCGCTGGTCTGCACCCTGCTGGAAACGGTATCTGACTGCTGACGCGCAAAAAAGCCTTGATTTCCCATGTCTTTCCCGCTATAATAGAGTGTACATGATTTTGAGGGAGTCTGTTTTGGGAGAATACGCCCAGAGCCTCTTACAATTTTACATCGGGGTGTAGCGCAGTTGGTAGCGCGCATGCTTTGGGAGCATGATGCCGTGGGTTCGAATCCCGCCACTCCGACCAGCTTTTACGGAAAAACCGCCTAAACAGGCGGTTTTTCTGTATTCTGGGGAAAATTTTCGGAGGTTGATCCGCCGGTTCAACTCTGTGACAGAGGGAGGCGGAAAAGACGAAGATGGTGTCAGCGGGAAGCGGTTCAAGGCAGCAAATCCCTAACCCATCCCTAACGGCAAAAGGAGCATGGAAGATACGTCACTCATAGATTTTGCCGCCATCCTTCGTCCCCTTCAGACGGATTATTTACTTGGTGGCATAGGGCCTGCTGTTGTTTGTCCGTCCCAGGATATAATCCGTGGACACCTGATAGTAGTCCGCCAGCTTCAGCAGATGGATCACCGGGATGGTCTGAAACCCACGCTCATAGCGGGAATAAACGGTCTGGCTGATTCCCAGAATTTCCGCTACATCCTCCTGCCGCAGGTCTTTATCTTCACGCAGATCTCTCAGTCTTTGAAAATACACACAGCCCACCGCCTTTAGTACTTATTGATACTATTGACGATAAAGCATCTTTCTATTAGAATGTTGCTGGTAGAACTTATAAGTACTAAGGAGGCGTTGGAGTGGAACTGTTTCAGGAGATTCTCTGTCACGCACTGGCAAACGAGAAGGCCCAGGTATCATTCCCCGGGCTTACCAACACAGACGCAGCAAAAATAATTGAGCTGGAGTGCTACAAGGCGCTGCGAAAAATAAAAGCCATTCTGGAGGACGACTCCCTGGAGGACAGCGAATGCTTTTATCGGATTGAAGAAATTGTCTGCGTGTTCGAGGATCTGGGTTCCGGCTGCGGCAACCGGCATGATTTTGGCTGACTCCACAGGCGAGTAACCTCCCGCTGAACTGAATTTCCGCGGGAGGTTATCTTTGTCTATTGCTTGATAAAATCTGTTATGCCTGATAGTAAAGTGAGACATAATCAGAGCAACAGACAGTTGCTTTGCTTTTTGTTCCCATCGTGGTACAATTCCGGTAAGGTGGTGATCGATATGGAACCCAAAGAAATTCTTCTGGAACTGCGCACCAAGCATGGGCTCTCACAGGAGCAGTTGGCGGAAAAGGTACATGTAACCCGGCAGGCAGTATCCCGCTGGGAGACAGGCGAAACCGTGCCCAATACGGAGACTTTGAAGCTGCTCTCCAGTCTGTTTGATGTCTCCATCAACACCCTGCTGGGTTCGCCCAGGCAGCTGATCTGTCAGTGCTGCGGTATGCCCCTGGAGGACACCAATATCAGCCGGGAGACAGACGGCACTTTTAACGAAGAGTACTGCAAGTGGTGCTACGCTGATGGAAAATTTGTTTATACGAGTCTTGAGGAATTGCTGTGCTTCCTGGAGAATCATATGTCCAATGAAACCTGGCCTCCTGAACAGGTCAGAGCCTACTTCGAAACCCAACTGCCAAAACTGAACCACTGGAAATCGGACAAAGCATCAATACCTTCCTCTGAAACTTGAGATTTTCAGAGGAAGGTATTTTTATGAATAACTGATGCAGCCAAGTTGCTCTGCGGTAGCCAGCATGATTTTGGCTGAGTTTTTTCTGAAAGAGAAAACAGGGCGATGTGCCGAACCTGTATCGCCCCATTTTGAATTGCTGCTTTTACCCCACTCTCTCAAAGGGTATCACTTTACATTCCCCATCCTCTGTTGGTTCTGGCGGCTCGGGTTCCGGCCTGGCTGTGGCTGTTTCCATAAAGCCACCGATCTTCTCCGCAGCGCCTCTCTGCATATCGCTGGTGATGTGGGTATAGGTGTCCAGGGTAAATCCGGCGCTGTAGTGGCCCAGCATACTGGACAGGGTCTTTACATCCACACCGCTGGATAGGGCCATCGTGGCGAAAGTGTGCCTCAGATCATGGAAGCGCACATGCTCCTCTATGCCGGCCTTTGCCAGCAGCTTCCGGTTGATCCTGGATACCGCGTCCGGGCTCCAGTAGCCGCCGGTGCGGGGAGACGGGAACAAGATGGGATTGTCCGGGTGCTGTTCATGCTCCCGCACCAGCAAGTCCACCGCCTGCTGAGACAGTGCCACCCTTCGGACCGAGTTCTTGGTCTTGGGCTCGGTCACCACCAATTCCCCGTCGATGCGGGTGACCTGCTTGCTCACCGAGAGGATGCGGTCCTTCACATTCAGGTCATCCCACCGGAGGGCCAGCAGCTCCCCCCGCCGCAGCCCGCTGGACAGCTCCAGGAAGAACATGGGCAGGACGCCGTACTGTTCCGCTTCACGGAGATAGGCCCCCAGCTTTTCCGGCGGCAGGATGGTCATCTCCTTTTTCTCCTTGGGCGGGATACGGCAGTTGTCGCAGGGGTTGTAGGGAATGAGCCGCTCCTTCACCGCCTGCTTCAGCGCCGAGGACAGCACCATGTGGATGCGTCGGACCGAGCTGCCGGTGAGGGCTGTATTGGTCTGGTTTTCCCATCGCTGTACCCGTCCGCTGGTTCTGGATTCATTGTACAGCTGCTGGATCTGGATGGAGGTGAGCCGCTTCAGCTTGATTCCTCCCAGAGCGGGGATGATGTGGTTTTCGATGGCGTTTGCATAGGTCTTGGCGGTGTTGGGGCGGATAACCGGCTTGCTGTAGGTTTCGAACCACAGCCTGCACCAATCCGCCACCGTGTAGTCCTCGTTGTAGTTGACGGGGATGCCCCGGTTGTCCCGGATGGCCCTGGCCAATTTTTCTTTGCATTCCGCCTGGGTTCTGGCGGATACACTTTTCTGGATCGCCCGTCCGGTCTTTGGGTCGATACCCTGGGTATACCGGCCCTCCCAGCGTCCGCTGGGCTTTTTCCGGATGCTGCCCTCGCCGTTGGCCCGTTTCTTTGGCATGTATAATCCCTCCTTCTTGACTTGCTGGGCGCCTCACTGGATTGTTTCCTGCTGTGGGCGCTTTTTACAACACAAACACATACCACAGAATCTCCCAAATAGCTACTGAAACTTTTTCTCCGCCTGCTCTTCAATCCACGCCATGAACCTGTCACGGGGGACGATGATCCGGCTGCCCAAGGTGATAGCGGGAAAATCCTGTCGGTGGGCCACCTCATAAGCATGGGCCAGGCCGATTCCCAGCACATCCGCCACATCCTGCACATTGAGCATCAGGGGCAGCTCCTCAAAAGAGTGATATTGGGATCGCTTCATAGAACTCCTTTCTGCCTTCCCGGTGGGAAGGACTTATTCTTTGTTTATGCGGCTCTCTTTCTGCGCCGCTTACAGGGTCTGGGCGGGGCCCTGCTCTCCCGGATCGTCCGGCTTTTGGCCCAGGGCGATCTTCTTCTGACGAATTTTCTGGCACAGCTTCCGGTCGGTCCTCTGGCTGCCCGGCGGAACAGGGGGTACCGAGTTCTCCTGAAAGATCTGTCCCAGCTGGCGGAGCAGCTTGGTGGCGGTCAGCAGAAGGCTAGGGCTTTGGGTTTTCACGAAGTGATCCAGGAAGAACTGTGCGTAGGGATTGCCCTGCTGTGCCGACGCCTGAAACCTGCGGTACGCCTCTTCCCGGTCCCGCTCCACATCCTTTCCCATGAGATACAGCTTGCCCAGGGTGTACTGGGCGAATGGGTTGCCCTCTTTGGCGGATGCTGTAAGATACTCCAGCGCTTTTGGCACATCTTTGGGAACCAGCGCCCCCTGGAGATACAGTTTTCCCAATCGATAGGCGGCAGCCGGATTCCCCTGAGCCGCCGCTTTTTCGTAACAGGCGACCGCTTCCTCTGTCTGCTTCCGCGTTTCCAGCAGCTTGCCCAGAGCGTACCGGGAGAAAGCATAGCCCGCTTCGGCACCCCGGCGAAACCACAACTGCGCCTGTTCATCGTCCGGGAGCACACCCAGCCCATCCCGCCAGCACCTGCCCAGCTGGTGAGCTGCCACCGGGAAGCCGCCTTCCCAGAGACGCTCCAACATCTGTACCTGTTCCGCCTTTTCTGCTTCTGTGCTTTCTCGCTCCGACAGAATTTCTTTGGCGTGTTGGTAGATTTCCCATATCTCCCGCCGGGAATCCCCCTCCCGAAGCGCCGCTTCCTCTTTCTCCTCCATCTCATCTTTCATTTCTTCGTCCTCGAAGGTAAACAGCCCCAGCCGCAGATTCTCCGCCTCCCGGATGACCATGTTTTGGATGGCACGAAACTCCTTCTGCCGGGAAAGGGGCTGGTGTTCCCGGGGTGCGTCCTTGTAATACCGCTCTACCTCATCCCGGAGCCGGTTCCACTCCTCATAGCAGGCCGCCACCTCCGGCAGCTTCGCCAGTTCATCCACAATGGTATCCACCTGTGCCTTCACCGGCTTTTTCAGATACCCATAGACCTTTTTCCCTTTGGCGTCACCCAGCATTTGGGCCAGCCTGTCCATCTGCTGAGCGATGACCGGGCTGTCGCAGAGATCCGTTTTCATCTTCCCGATGAGACGGCCCATGGCTTCCATGGCTGCGTCCCGCACCTGCTGATAGGAGAGATCCTTTTCCCGATAGAGAGACAGCAGCTCGTCCTGAAAGATAGCACCCGACAGCTGAGAGCGCATCTCCTCAATCCCCTTCCCGGTCAGGTAACCCTCCTTCGGGTCCCTGGACCAGACCATCATGTGGATGTGGGGATGGTGTTTCTCATCGTGGAAGGCAGCGCACCATCGGAAGTCCCCGGGTGGGATCTTCATCGCTGCCGCCAGCTCCGTCTGGTGAGCCAGCAGCAGCCTGCGCCAGCTCTCGCCCGTTTCGTATCCCAGCCGGGCGGCATCCTCCCGTCTCAGGGAGTAGATGAAAGTCCACACCGGAGCGTCGTGGCTGCTGATCTCTTTCATCATCTCCGCCAGGTCGGCGGTACCGTCTGCGGAAAACAATCCATGGGAACGGGGACGCTCCGCCATGTACTCCAGGTAGCCGCTTCCCGCTCCGGACTCCATCCGCTCCACACCATCCCGGGTAGCGATGTACCGCACATACTGTTCACCGCCGCTGCCCGGCTGGATGTAGCCGGACTTTTGAATCAGGCCCTTCATCCCCTCGCCCCTTTCTGATACCGGAGCGCATCCAGAAAGTCAATCTCCCCGTTGGTCTCCTTTACATTTTTCACGCACTTCACCCGCAGCTTCTGCAGCATATCCTCATCCATCTCGAAATAGAACGCCACCAGATTTGCCATCAGGTTTTCGTCCACCGCCTGTTTGAACAGCTGGCGGCCGATCCGTTTCCCGAAGGCATCCAGCTTCCCTTCCAGCACCTGAGCCATCACCCGGGGCAGATACTCGTCCGCCCTCTCCGAATCCAGGTAACCGGAATAAAACCGGATGGCCTTTTCGATGTACTCATTTTTGGTGGAGCAGTTGTCCTTCTGGTACCGCTCCTCCACCAGTTCCCAGGCATTATCTGTCAGCCAGATGGTGTGCCGGTTCTTCTCTTCTTTCATCTTCCAAAACTTCTCCTTTCTTAAAACAGCGTCACCCCATCCCGGCCAAACAGCCGTATTTAGGGGCTTTTTCCCAATATCAGCGTCAAGGTTTCCTTTGGAGCAGGGAAAAAGCGTCAGCTCCGATCCCCGAAAACCTCCCGCACTGCGGGAGGTTGTGCCCGCCCTGACGCATAACAGCGTCAGGGCTTTCTCCTGCTCATCGTCCCTCCTTGGCTCTTGTCCCAAAAATCCGGCCCAAATCCGTCCGGAAAGCCCAGGCGGGACAGGGACTCTGCCCCGCCCCCAAGGAGGGCACACAGCCCCTCACAGGCCGTTATGCGGGGCGATTCTCCCTTTGCCGAAGGATCCCGCCCTGCGGCGGAAACAGCCGGCAGTACTCCTCCAACCCGGACATTACCCCCAAGCGGGTCATCTCTCCCCATAGCAGGATTCGGAACACCACCCTCTCATAACAGGCGGACATCTCTCCCCGGCGCTCCCTGGCAAAGGCTCTCTGCTCATCGGTGAGACCTCCCTGGTTCTCGTCGCAGAGGAAGAGTGCCACAGCATTTTCATCGATGGGCTCCTGATGGGTACGGTTCCAGCTATTGACGATATACCGCCTGGTATCCACCGCGCGCATGGACGACAGCAGCAGATCCTGCCGGATCACCTCTTCCATTAAACTTTTCAGCATACCGTTTCACCTTCTCTCTTATGCAGTTGAGCTATGCGCCGCCGCGCCTGATACCGTTCCATCTCCAGATCCGCCATACTCAGCTGCCGCTCATAAAAGGTCTGGACAGCAGCCTGGATGGGACAGATGGTGAAGAGGAGGTTACCGTTGAGGATTTTTCCGTCCCGGCTGACCACCTTTGTGCGCTCGGTGCGGATGAGCCCCTTCTCCTCCAGACCGCGGACATATTTGGCGACGGTGTTCTTGCTCACACCCACCGCCTTGCCGATGGCCTCGTAGCTGGGATAGCACTGGAAGGTCTGCCGGTCCTCTGTCCGCAGCAGATAGCAGTAGACAGCGATCTCTCCAGGGCTCAGCCCCAGAATAAAAATTTCATTGGGAACCGGAAAAAAGTTTTTGAGCGGCTCCCGCTTCGGCCACTTTTGAAACCCCATAAAATACCTCCTGACAATTTTCTGTTTGATGTATCAATTTCTTTCCGCATTGCCGCCGGAAAAGGTTCGACAGCAATCGGCCACTCCCTTTCTGTTCTTCCGCCTTCCCTGGCAGAAATCTTTACCTGCACATGGCTCTCACCTCCCGCTTTTCACTGGTTTTCATGTTGCTGATCCGGGCTTTTCGGGACCTGTCCGTAAAAAGCCCCTCACTATTCATCCAAGCACTGTAGCCGTATGACATAGTTTTGACATAAAATAAGAGCGCCTGCCCGTAGGCAGACGCTCCTGTTCTGAGGAAACAGATTCAATTGTTTTGAGGACGCAGACGGCATTTGCCTTCCGCTTCGTCCCGCTCTTTCAGCAGCTGCGCCAGCGCGCTGAAAAATTTTTTCTGCTGATGATCCACACTTCCGCGGTTTATCTGATGCGCCTCAGCATATTTTCGGATGGACAAGCCCTGCACAAATCTCTCCTGGAAATAATCCTTGTAGTCCCGCAGCACTGTTTTCAGTGCCTTGTTCAGGAAAATCAGATCTTCCTTCAGCTTGGCAAAATCCTCCCGGCTGATGGCAGCATACCGATTCTCATTCATACAAAAACGGTACTTGCCCAGATCAAAGCGGTAGTTCTCGCAGAGATCTTTCGCGTACGCATAATAGGTGGGGGCATTCTGATACACTCTGGAACTGTACTCCACGTCCCGGTCCCGCTTTTCTTTCCGGATCGGTCCCCGCAGGCCATCCTCTTCCAGATTTTCGATGGTCTCTTCGCTGATGATCATGTTCAGAAGCCGCCTGTACCTGAGCTTCCGTTTGCCGTCCACCACCACATATCCGGAGAAGGCCTCTCTGCTCATGGTATAGTACTGGGCCACATCCCCGTAGACGTATGGCCGCAGGATGACTGTCTCCTCACCAGTTTCCAGATCTTTGGCGGTCGTGACCAGATAGAACACCTTCCCGTCATACCGGCGGTAGTACCCGGCACGGATTTTTCGGTCCGGCATAGGGAGACCTCCTTTCCAGGCCGCAGCGGGTATTCTTTGTTTATGCGGCGCAAATTTAAAATTATTGTTTTTTAGTTTTCTCTCCTATATCCATATACTCAGTACACCTTGGTATGACACTAAACGAGCCAATCATTTTCATTATCCCCGCAGGGAATGTCAACTCTATTCAAATTAAGCAACTTGTGATATTCTATAAATATCACATTAAGGGAGGATGTTTCTTTGAATGTATGTACAATAAATTTTTGTCACTTTGTCGAAAATGTCTGCCAAGTATTAAAGGATATTTCTGTCGCAAACCCATACCGAATTTCAAACTGTAAAAATGGGGAAGATTTTGAAGTTTGTGTAGTTGACGCAGTTCACATCACTTTAGAAAAAGAGAATATCGCAGCAACCGTACACTACACACCAGGTGGGCATGCGTTTCCTGATATTGTGATAGAGTTTCCCTCTGGTGACCGATATGGTATTGAAGTAAAAAGCTCTTCTTCCTCAACATCAAAATCCTGGAAAATTAACGGGAATAGCGTTCTCGGAAGCACAAAAGAAAATGTTATTGACACCTACATTATTTTTGGCAAAACAGCAATTGGAAATCAAGGATTTCGTTTTAAGCGTTACGAGGAAGCGGTAGCGAATGTAGCGGTTACACATAGTCCCCGCTATACCATTGATATGGACATCACTCCTGAGGAAACTTTTTTCGCTAAATGCGGATATTCCTATCAGCAGATATCAGAATCTTCAGATCCTATCGGATTAATTACTTCTTACTTTAAGTCCCAAGGCCAGCGTGCGTGGTGGCTATCAGAGAGCACACCTGCCGCAATTAGAATGTTTTCTGACCTTTCGGTTAAAGAACGTGATATGTTAATTGGATATTGTTTCGCTCACTTTCCTGAAGTATTTTCCGCAAGTGCGAATAAATTTTCACGATGCGCTATGTGGCTAGTAACAGAACAAAGCGTTGTTTCCTCATCGCTACGGGATAATTTCTCTGCGGGAGGACGCTTTGAATACCTCCAATTTGGTAGTATTCCCAGAATTTTTGACACACTAATTAAGAGTCGAGAATATGTAATCAAAGCTCTCCATGACGCAAGCATCGAAGAACTATGCGAAGATTGGGAAGTCAAGTTTGAACCTCATTACGCAACTCTAAACAAGGTAAAAATGTGGATTGTCACCGCCACCGCCCAATGTCCATCGATCTCCCAGATTGGTTATGATTCTCGGAAGCTCTTATCTCAAATTATGGGAGTAAATTGGGATGACGCAAAATAATCTCACTCTCATCTTTCCGACTACTTAAAATATTTTTCCCAATTGTTTTCAAGCCTTTTAGCAATATGATATGCAAGTAATGGTGGAACAGCGTTACCGATTAGTTTATAAGCGTCTGATGCTGAGACACTTTTCCTACCATGCATAGCTGGAATAACAAACTTATAATCATCGGGGAATGTCTGAATTCTAGCACATTCACGAATCGTAAGTCGTCGTTCAGCCATCCCATTATTTAGCTCCTCTGTATTCCTCCCTCCATGCTCAGCGCTCAAGCGGCGATATTCAATATTTCCATGATGTTCGGATCTAATCGTTGGGCCAATACCATCCAAATTCACTTCTGTTTGACCTTGGCAATGTTTCCCCATATATTTTGCTTGAGAATATTTTTTCTGATCAATATCTATGGCTTCTTTAGGCTCATCAAGATCCACAAAAGCCGTTCTAAGCGTTACAAATGGCTTTAGTTGTTTCTCTTTATTTCCACCTTCACAGTGTGTTGGGACAGGATATGGATCATACTCGACGTCAATCTTTGATTTACTCAAGGCAATGATCGCTTCAGGCTTTAGCGCTGACTTTTTGAAGCCATAAAATATTACACGTTCCCTACTCTGAGGAACTCCGTAATCTGCCGCAAGCAACACCCGCGCCGGCACTACTAAGTATCCACCATCGCATACCGACGCGAAATCTTTTTCAATTATCTCTTTGACATCTTTAAGATTTGTTAAGCCCTTTACATTTTCCGCAACAAAAATTTTGGGCTTTGTTAGAGCTATAACTTCTCGCATCCACATATATAGCTGTCCTCGACTTTCAATCGAGGGAGTATCATCATCTTTGGCTTTCCCTGTATGGCTTTTATCAGAATCAAACCCTTTTCGTTTACCAGCTATCGAAAAATCCTGACAGGGGAAACCACCTGTTACGATATCAACATTATTTGGAAAAATTATATGTTGATTGCTCTCTTGCAGTTTAACAAGGTCAACTATACTCTGGTTGTGATATATATCAGATAATATTCCATATTTAGAGAAATAATTGACCCATGCGCTTTCCGCATCAGGGCGTATATCATTAGCGAATACTGTATGGAAACGATTTTTGGGGAGGTAAACCCAATGTTCATCTTGCTTTCTGGTATTCCAACCGCCATTGATATTAGGGTTTATAGATTCTTTCAGTACGCAAAATCCACCCTCAAAGCCTAAATCCATACCACCGCATCCAGAAAACAGCGATAGTACATTTAGTGGTTTTGCTTTCTCCGCTGTCTTTTTCCCCCCTGATAAACGCATAGGTTTTGTCGCACCGGATGGAATAATCCAAACTCCACTTTGTTTCTTGGCTCCAGCGATTCTACCTTCAGCACAATATGTCTGTACTCGGCGTTTGGAGAGTTGCCATCTTTTTGCGATTTCCTCTACTGACACATATTTCATAAGTATACCTCCGTCGTTTACATTCTATTCGTTTTAACGCCGAAAGTCAAGTTCGGTAAGTTGAAGCTTTCTAAGAAAAGATGATTGTAATGAGTAGAAAACCAGAAGTCACACATAAAATAATGTCCGCAATCAAATCGAGAGATACCCGTCCAGAATTAGCGCTTCGCAAAGAACTATGGCGAAGAAAGCTACGTTATCGAAAAAATAGTAAAACGCTTCCTGGTAAGCCAGACATTGTATTTCCTCGAGCTCATCTGGCAGTATTTTGCGATGGTGATTTTTGGCATGGCCATAACTGGGTAATTAGGGGATATGGCTCTTTAGAAAATGAATTACAACGATACTCAAAAGATTGGGCGGAAAAAATAAAGCGAAACATTCAAAGAGATGAACAGATAAACCAAAAATTAGAATCTCTTGGGTGGAAAGTACTCCGTATATGGGAAAGTGATATCAAAGCTGATGTTAAACGTTGCGCTGATATTGTGGAATATACATACTGGAATATTATTCGTAATTCCTTGCCAGACATGGAAGAGGTTGAGGAAAATATACCATTGTAAAGATGGCTTATTTGTGGATACCCGCTATTTAAACAAACCGTGTTACAGCTAACATAGTTAATATTGGAAAGCTAGCGATTTTACAACTTTCTTAACAAATATGCTTTTCCCAATTCATCACATTTTCTTATATCAATAATGCCCTTTTCTACAAAGGCTACCGAAACAAAAAATCATTTACAATACATGATTGGTGGGGGAATTTATAATGAGTAAGCTACATGACAACAGTATTACCATATATGATGCTCTGCGGCATATTCAAGAAGGCAAATATGTTATGCCTGCTTTTCAGCGCCAATATGTTTGGAATATGGAGCAAATAGAAAAATTGTGGGACTCTATTCTACTGGATTATCCCATTGCAACTTTTTTATTTTGGCATGTAGACGACAGCAATGTTACATGGGATACAAATGTCTGTAATTTTCTTACTCGAGTTGTATTTGACAGCAGAAGACAACCCGATAGTGCAAATTATGACTTGAGTAACATCAATGTAAAAATTTCCGATACCGCAATTCTGGATGGTCAGCAAAGACTCACATCACTCTATCTCTCTTTATTTGGAGAAGCACATATCCGTCAAAGGTATTCCCGGAAGAAGAATGCCAGCACCACCATTGCGAAATTGGTAGTAGAATTAAATCAAAACAAGCTATCAGTTGATGAAGAAGAATACAACAGCAAAAAATACGATATAAAATTCACAGAAAAAGCCGGAAAACTGAGTCCCACGCAATTTGAGATCCGAACTATTACAGAAAATCGTTTCCAAAACGATGGAACCAGGGAACAGGCTATCGAAGAGGCTATTAAGAATGTTCCTGAGAACAGCAAAACCTACGCTCGAGCAATACTTAAAAAGTTATACGACAAAATATTCGTAGAGAAGCTTATCCGCTATACTGAAATATGGGATATGCGACAGGATGACGCGCTAGAGATGTTTGTGCGATTCAACAGCGGAGGCAAGGCACTTCGTAAATCTGAAATAACGATGTCCATTTTGGAAGCATACTGGCCCAGTGCCAAGGCAGAGTTCGGGAAAATACTCATCGATTCTTATGAGGGATTTGGCACTGATTTTATTATCAGAACCGCACTAATGCTTTATGGAGATGTAGTAAAGTCAAATATCAGCAAACAAATAGCCGATGACTTAAGAAACAACTGGGATGATTTTAAAAGGGCGTTGCGAAACCTGGAGGCTTTACTGAGAAAAATGAAGATTGATATCAGTCGTTTCTCTAGTAGCTGGAATATTCTTCTCCCCATTATTTATGCTATCTATTACAATGATGACTACGAGGAAACTGCCGCTGGAATCCGTGCCTATTTGATTCGCGCCTCTCTCTTCTCTTTCTTCCAGTCGGGTACTACAGGTAAACTGCAAAGAATGAAAAGCGCAATCAATGACAATGATTGGCAGATAACCACTGATATGCTCAATGATATGAGCGAACTGCGTGTAACTGATGGGCGGATTGAGGATATTCTAAACATGGAGAAAGGAAGTCGTGTGGCCGGAGAAGCATTGTATTATCTTTCGTTGGATTGGCTTAATCGGAATACCAAATATGAACAGGATCATTTGCATCCTTATGAACGGTTTGAAGGGACAAATCCCATTGGTGTATCCCTGCAGGATTGGAAAAGATGGCGAAGCCTTCGTAATAGACTCCCAAATCTTCAGTTATTGGCAGGAAGAACCAATGCCAGTAAAAGTGATATGAGACTTATTGATTATTATAACGATATGGATCAGGAACAACAGTCCGCCTTCCGTAAAGAGGCAATGATTCCAGATAACACTTCACTTGAATTAGAAAATTTCGAGACTTTTTATGAGCAGAGAAAGCTACTGATGTCCAAACGGCTGCGCGAACTACTACAATAGACTTCATTATAATCTATCAGCTGTGCAACAACACATTTTCCGTTACAAAGCGAGTGGACAACCTTCTGATTTTTAGGAGATTGACCGCTCGCTTTCGTCGTTATGTAACTCAGCTGAAAGCCTCCACGCCAATTCAAACCCAGCTATAAAACTATCCAGAGAGGTCTCTGTTTTAATATAATCCTGGGCATCAATGATCCGCAGTACCAGTTTGCGCTCCGGTTTTGCCAGCACCTCAATCAACGCTTTGTGACACTCCCTCACTTCTTCCTCCTGTTCGACAAACTCCGGACGGATATAAAAGCAATCATACAGCGTCCGTAGCAGTTTCTTTTCCATTGCCATTGCCTCCTTGTGACCCAAACATATACCACACTTTCCGCAAAATAGCTATCAAAATTTCAGAAGCCCATCCAGCAGATCCGCCGCCTGTTGCAGCTCTTTCTCCGTTGTCTCACCAGACTTATCCATCCTTTGGGATGTTCCGCTGGCCAGATAATCTTCATAGTTCTGCCGGGTCATCGCCGCTCTGAAATGGCCCAGCATCTGGGCCACTTTTTCCACTCCCACTCCATTCTGCAGCGAGAGGACTGCGCAGGTATGCCGGAGGTCCTCAAACCGGATATGGTCCAGCCCGGCCTCTTTGATGATCTCATTGTGCAGCCGGCGCACCGTCTGAGGCAAATAGGGCTTTTGTGTGGCCGGATGCATAAACATGAGCGGGCTGCTGGGGTGCTTGGCGTGTTCCTGGCACAGGAGCTCAACCACTTCCGGGGTCAGGCTGATGGTTCTGGTTTCATCGCCGTACTCTACCAGCTCCCGCCGTTCCACCGAGCGGCCCTCGGAAATAGTCAGTGTTCGTTTCTTAACATTAAGGTCACTCCATTTCAGAGCAATCAGCTCTCTTTGCCGAAGTCCGGCTGTCAGTGTCAGCAGGAACATTGGGAGATGGCCGAGCCGCTCCGCCGCGTCCAGATAGTCCTCCACTTCCGCTGGCGTCAGCACATTGGCGCTGACCTTTTTGGGTTTTGGGTAATGAAATGCTCGGGCGGGGTTATCTGTTATCAGTTCGTCCCGGATCGCCTGATCCAGACATTGTTGGAGCAGGCAGTGGATGTGCCGCATGGTATGCTCCCCCAGCCCCGGGTATTCGGGGCTTTCCGGTCGGTGACCGCCAAAGTGTTTTCGCTCCTCCAGAAAATCTCCCACCTGTTTTGTAGTTAATTCCTCCAGTGGTATATCCCCCAAGCCGGGGAGAATGTGGTTTTTGAAGAGATAACCATGAGCTGCGTATGTGGTCGGCCTGCTCTGGTTCTTGTCATAGGCCTCCTGCCAGTGGAGGATATACTCTCTCAGCGTCATATCCCCACCTCCCCGCACTGGCGCTGTAGATTCCGGAAGGCCACCCACGGCAGGCCGGCCTGTTTCAGAATCCGCTTGTGCAGATAATAAAACTCGTGGAGCTGATACGGCGCCCCGGTCTTGGGGTTGAGGAACACATGGCGGTCGGTTTCCGGTATTCGCCCCAAAAGATGTTCCGCTTTGCTGTTGAGGGGCAGCAGCCGCCGTCCCTTGAGGATATACCGGCAGCGGATATGAAAATCGGTCCACGACAAGGTGATAAGTTCACATTGCCGCAGGCCGCTGGATAGTCCTGTGTAGATGAGAGGGAGTACGCCAAGTTTCTCTGCCGTGTTCAGGTACCGCTGGATCTGCCCCAGGCGCAAGGGGGTCGTTTTATATTCCTCTGTCTGCGGTTCCTGACAGAGCCGCACCGGATTATAGGGGATGCGCTGGTCACGGGCCGCTTCATCCATACAGCGCCGCAGGAGCAGATGGACGCACCAGACGCTTCTGGCGCTGAGTCCCCGGCTCCGCAGGCCATCATAGAAGCTGGTGACGGTGTCTTCGGTCAGTTCTGTCAGTGAGATACCCCCGATTCCGGGGAGGATGTGGTGGTAAATCAGGTTGCGGTATCCGCCCACGGTGTTGCTGTTCCATCCGCTTTGATTGTCATGGAACCAGCAGGCGCACCATTGGCCTACGGTGCAGCTGTTTTCGTTCTGCATATCGTCGCCTCCTTTTGGCAAACGAACAATATCACAGAAAGAGGGAAATAGCTACTGGAAAGAACGGAATATTTGCAGAAGAATGACCGCTTCCGAACGATGCCGCTTGTTGATTTTCTTTTCATTCTTGTCATATACTGATCACATGACAAGAATACGATTCGGGATCAGATATTGGCTTCAGCCATATAGCGTTTCAGCAGAAAAGCGCAGAAAGAGGAAGGTATAGGTATCATCACCATACTCGATGGAGAAATAATTAAAATCACAAAAAATGAGCGAGTTTTTTCCTCTCTCGCACATTTTCTGAGCGAGTTTTTGCAGTCTCATACATATTTTCCGTTTTCAGGGAGAATGTACCCCGCACCAGGGTCTTATTCTTTGTTTATGCGGCGCAGTTTCTGCGCCCCTCCCCTGCGCTGATCCGGCCCGCTATCTCCGCTCAAACCGGACGGAACATCTTTTAATACACAGAATCCCATCCCACACAAATCCCAAAAGGCGAGATTTTTCCTTGAAACAACCAGGGCAAAAGAGTGCCAAAGATGAAGGGCCGGAGCAGCGGAAAGGGCCAAAGAGAGCTGTAAATAGCTTCCTGAAGGTTCAGACACACGTTTGGGAGCATGATGTCGGGTGTTCGAGTCACCTCACTCCGACCAGCTTTAATGGAAAAACCGCCTGAACAGGCGGTTTTTCTGCGTTTTGGGGGATCGCTGGAAAACGATCAGCTTTTCTGTAGCATCCTTTGAGCAATGTCAAATTTACTTTTTCCAGGCGTTTATAATCTCCGTCCAGAAAAGGCGCCGACAAACAGCCCTATAAATAGATCTTCCAACACTGCTGGAGCTCGGATGATGAACTTAATCGACTCATATAACAATTGCTAGACGTACCGAATCCGGAACCTCAGCCTGAAGAATTCTCAGTTTTGCCAGAGAAATTGGTCGCTGCCCGTTTTTCTGCATCTTGCCGCAGTGTTCCCAGGCGAGTTTTCCCGGGCCGTTGTACTCCTCAGAAAAAGTACCGTTCCGGTGAATCCGGAGGACAAGGAGCCATTGCGGTTCACTGGACAGGGAAATCCGGCTGATCTGGGTGGCTTTGATCTGAACCAACCGCCCATCCGCAGCCTTGGCATCATGGGTTTCCGCCGAAGCCGGAAAGAGCTCCAGCCCATAATAGCTGGCTGCCAGTGCCTCGCCAATGCTCCCGATCATATGGCCATCCGGCGTATAGTGCCGGCCAGGAAACAGTTTTTCCAGCTCCGCAGATATTTCATAGAGTTCCTTTATCTTTTCTGCAGCCTGGTCTTTCAGTGACAGTTCCATCATTCCCGCACCTCCTTCAGCAGGATCTTTTTCTCAAACCCGCCCCGCCTGGCAGCTTTGTCTGCTCGCAACTGTTCCAGTTCCTCCAGTGTCCAGCCCCGGGCTTTTACAACTGCCTGCATGACCTTCAGAAGGTCGGCCAGCTCCTCCAGGGATTTGCTCTCCTGGTACTCAGCCAGTTCCTCGTTCAGCTTCTGATCCAGGAGGTCGATATAATCCGCATCAGAAAGAGTTTCACAGATGCAGATCTTCCCGTCTGCTTCAATGATCTCCGGAATCCGGTCGCGCACCAGTTTATGATAGGTTTTAGCAGGCATCCTTCAGCCTCCTCAGAATCTCCTCATCCGCCGGGCAGAACGCATACGCATCAATCTCATCCACAGTGATCCAGCGGATGTCGTTATGCTCCAGCTTCTGCGGAACGCCCTCGGCGATCCTCGCGTGGAACAGTGTCAGATGAACTGTCAGATCGGGGTACTCATGGACGACGTCCATAAAGGCTTCGCCCACTTCCAGCGTCACTGCTAGTTCCTCCTGACATTCCCGGATCAGGGCCTGTTCCTTTGTTTCTCCGGGTTCCACCTTGCCGCCTACAAACTCCCACAAAAGCCCTCTGGCCTTGTGAGCCGGGCGCTGGCAGATCATAAATTTATCCCCGTCCCAGATCAGGGCTGCTACTACTTCAGTTACCATTTTTCAAAACACACTTTCTCATTTACAAGGTCTACATCAACTACTTTGTAACCTGCCTCTAAACAGAGATTCGGAAATACATGCGTTGCTGAAGGATACCAATAAGCTCTATATTTCCTTGCAGATTTGCAAAGTTTTGTTCCAAGAATTGATTCAATTTCCTCAAAGCTCAACTCTATTCGAAGTGTCTTTTGGGATTGTAAATAATTTACCATCGGACAAAATTTACTGTTCGTCATCTCTTCTCACCCCACTACCAACTTATTTGTTTTCTTGAGGAACTTCGCCGGTATCGGCCGATCCAACTGCCATGTGATATTCATAGGCCGGCTTCCCTCATGCTTTATATAGTTTGCGGTTCCCAGGAAGGTGTAGGCTTCCGCGCCACCTGTAATCCGGTCTGCTTTGAACTCTCGGACAAACAGCAGCACTTTTCTTCCCCGCTCCCGGTGATGGATATACCTCTGCCCGGTGGGAGAGTCTGCCGCTGTGGTACTCTGGCTCTGCCAGTGGAACAGACTCTCGTTGATGGAGTAGTCGTTATACATGGTGGTGGGTGAGTAGTCCTTGTCCGCTTTATTCAGTGTCACAAAGAACACATCCAATTGCTTTTCCGGCAGCCACTTGACGCCTTCCCGCACCGTTGCTGGTTTCATAAAGTCCAGCGCCACCAGCAGCTGGTCACGGGTATAGGTGCAGTGCAGATCCAACGGGCAGTCAAAGCCCAGGTCCACCGGCTCATCAATGAAGTCAATCTGTTCGTACCGATAGCGGAGTAGATCCAGAAGTTCACCCAGCAGCACAGGGCTGTCCGAAAGGGCATACAGGTTGTCCAGCACCTCATCCGATTCCCAGCTCTCAGCTGCCTTGCCCCAGACTGTCACATAGAACATCTGAAGCATCCGCTGTTCCAGTTCACTCAGCGCCGAAAAGTCCACATTGTCCAGGCGGGGCAGCAGGTCCAGCAGAAAACGAATCCAACGCCGGGAATCCACCACAGCCAACCGGCTAAAGGCTTTGGTAAGAATCTCCTCCAGGGGTTCTCTGAAATCCGGAGTTACATCCGCCCGGGCACAGATCCGGGAGAAGGAGGAAAATTTGTAAATAGCCCTGGGGTCCAGATGGTAATAGTCCAGGAAGTTTGCCAGGGTCAGCTCCAGTCCGCTGTCTTCCGTAAAGCTGGCCGCACGGGACACCAGTCCAGCGGTATTGCCATAGGAGGCACGGATGTTGTCCAGAATATACCGGGCAGCCTTCTTTTCCAGTTGGATATAGCACCCCTTGGGAGCGGAGACAAAGCCCTCCTTGATCTCCCGGGTCACGCTGCGGGTGGTATTGCTCAGCAAGGCCGCAAACTTATCCTCAAAGTTATAGCGTTTGTTGGCCTGGCCGATAAAGTCAAGCACCGTCAGACAGTCTTTCCCCTCCGCAAGCCGAAGTCCTCGGCCCAGCTGCTGGAGAAAAATTGTCAGAGATTCCGTGGGACGCAGGAACAGCACGGTATTGACCTCCGGAATATCCACGCCCTCGTTGTAGATGTCCACGACGAAGATGAAGCGAACCTCGCCACTCACCAGACGTCCTTTGGCAGTTTTTCTCTCCTCATCGGAGGATTTTCCAGTCAGAAAGATGGAGGGAATCCCACGGCTATTAAAATAGTGACACATGAACTCTGCATGCTCAACGGACACGCAGAACCCCAGACCCTTGACCTCATCAATGTCGGTCACGTACCGGAGAAGTGAGGACACCACCAGATCGGCACGGCGGTTGGCCACCGCACCGCTGAGGGTATAGAGATTGGAAAGCTCATTTTTGTCATAGCCGCCGGCACTCCATTTCAAGGTGTTCAGATCCACTGTGTCGGTGACGCCGAAATATTGGAAGGGACACAACAGCTTGCGGTCAATGGCCTCAGGTAGCCGGATTTCTGCGGCAATGCGGTTGCCAAAGTAGGACAGTATACTCTTGCCGTCCATACGCTCTGGCGTAGCGGTGAGGCCCAGCAGAATTTTGGGCTGGTAGTAAGTCAGCAGCTTCTGATAGGTTGGCGCTGCCGCATGATGGAACTCGTCCACAACAATATAGTTGTAAAAATCCGAAGCCGTTTTTTCCGCAAAGCCCTGTGAGTTAAACGTCTGAATGGACATGAACAGATGGTCAATGCTCTCCGGCCGATTATTTCCCACAAACAGTTCCCCGAAGTTTGCATCTTTCAGAACCGCCCGGAAGGTATACAGACTCTGCCGCAGGATCTCCTCCCGATGAGCCACAAAGAGCAATCGGCAGGGTTTGCCTGGATTCTGCTTTCGAAACCGCTTGTAGTCCAGAGCAGAGATCACAGTCTTTCCGGTTCCGGTGGCAGCCACCACCAGGTTTCGGGTGTAGCCCCGGACCGTGCGCTCCGCCTCCAGCTTGTCCAGGATCTCCTGCTGGTAGGAATAGGGCGCAATATCCATGGTATACACTGCGTCATTGTTGGAATCATAATACTTTTCTGCCTTCAGCGCCCGGGCCAGCCGTTCCCTCTGATCCTCCGAATAGTACTCAAACTCACTGGAATTCCAGTAGCTTTCAAAGGTAGCGGCAATCTTGTCGATGGTCTCAGGCAAATCCCGGTGGGTGACCTTTACATTCCACTCCAGCCCGCTGGAGATTGCAGCGTTGGACAGGTTGGAAGATCCTACATAGGCGGTAGTAAACCCGGTGTTCCGGTAAAAGACATAGGTCTTGGCGTGAAGCCGGGTGCGTTTGGTGTCGTAGCTGACCTTGATTTTCGTGTTGGGCAGCGCCCGCAGTTCCTCGATAGCCTTTACATCGGTGGCGCCCATGTAGGAGGTGGTGATGATCCGCAGTTCTCCTCCATTCTGGGTAAACTCCCGCAGCTCGTCCATCAGCAGCCGCAACCCACTCCATTTGATGAAGGACACCAGCATATCAATGCGGTCAGCAGAGACGATCTCCTTTTTCAGTTCCGTGTACATCTGCGGCTCATGGATAGCCCCTGTAAACAGGCTACTCTGGGCGATGGAGGTCTCCGGCCGGCTCAGGTCATCAGCGGTTCTGCCCACTGCCAGGCGTGGGTCCTGCTCCCGTAAAAGCGCAAGAAGCTGCTCTGCCCGCTGGTCAACACCCAGCGAAGCAAAGGCAGCTTCTTTGGTTTCCTGTTCGATGAGACTGACAATCCGGTTGGCAAGATCCACCTGGTCCGTGATATTGCCTCCGTTATCCAGAACATTCTCCAGACCCTTCTGCACCACGTCTGCCAGATATTGCGCCAGCACTTTGGAGGCCTCCGCCTTGTCAATGGGCGCAACTGATTTACGGGCGTCGGGGATCTCCGAAAGCTCGCGGTTCAGGGCAGTGTTGATGACTTGTTCGTAAAGGCCGGGAAATAACATCTGTTTCACACTTCGCTATAAAGACATATTGTATTTATTATAACGGAAATTCAACAGCTCAACAAGGTCTTGTTAGTAAACTTCTACAAAATATGCTTTTGCTTTCGACTTGCTTTGATGTATTAAAACCCGCTAAGAAAGATTTGCAAGCCGGCTTTATATAACAGCATCTGCCTACCCCTGGTGGAATCCCTTCGCTTCCATCGTAAAGTCAACAGCTGCTTTCCTGGTTGTGCCCAAGGCTGACCTCTTTTTATCATCATAATGCAGCTCATTGAAAAGCCTCCACGCCAGCTCAAATCCAGCTATAAAGCTATCCACAGAGGTCTCCGTTTTGATATAATCCTGGGCATTAATGATCCGCAGCACCAGTTTGCGCTCCGGTTTTGCCAGCGCCTCAATCAGCGCTTTGTGACACTCCTCCACTTCGTTCTCCTGCTCATCAAACCTCGGACGGGTATAAAAGCAGTCATACAGCGCCCGAAGCAGCTTGCTTTCCATGGTCATCACCTCCTCTTGTGACACAAACATATTAGGGGAAGCAGCAATCAGAACTCCAGAAGATTCTCCAGGAGATCCGCTGCCTGCCGCAGCTCTTCCTCCGTTGTTTGGTCGGGCTGCTCCATCTGCTGAACGGGTTCCTGGGTCAGATAGGCTTCATAGTTCTGCCGGGTCATTGCTGCTCCGAAATGGCCCAGCATCTGCGCCACCTCTTTTATATCCATTCCGTTTTGCAGCGAGAGCACTGCACAGGTGTGCCGGAGATCCTGAAACCGGATGTGATCCAGCCCGGCCTCTTTGAGAATCTCATTGTGCAGCCGGCGAACCGTCTGGGGCAGGTAGGGCTTCTGGGTTGCCGGGTGCATGAACATCAACGGACTGCCCGGGTGCTGGGCATGCTCTTCAGCCAGGAGCTCCACCAGTTCCAGTGGCAGACCGATGGTTCTGGTTCTGCCTTTGTACTCCACCAGCTTCCGCTGTTCCACCGAGTGGCCCTCTGAAATGGTCAGCGTGCGCTTCTTTACATCAAAGTCGCTCCATTTGAGGGCAATCAGCTCTCTCTGCCGAAGCCCTGCTGTCAGAGCCAGCAGAAACATGGGAAGATAGCCCAGCCGTTTGGCTGCGTCCAGATAGTCCTCCACCTCTGTGGGCGTCAGCACATTGGCGCTGATCTTCCTGGGCTTTGGATAGCAGAATGCCCGGGCAGGATTATCTGTGATCAGGCCATCATGCACCGCCTGGTCCAGACACTGCTGAAGCAAACGGTGGATGTGCCGCATGGTGTGTTCGCCCAGCCCTGGGTATTCAGGACTTCCCGGACGATGACCGCCGAAGCGTTTTCGCTCCTCCAGAAACTCTCCGACCCGCTCCACTGTCAATTCAGAGAGCTGTATATCCCCCAGCCCAGGGAGAATGTGATTTTTGAAGAGATAGCCATGAGCTGCATAGGTAGTCGGACGGCTCTGGTTCTTGTCACAGATCTCCTGCCAGCGGAGGATATACCCTCTCAGTGTCATAGTCCCACCTTCCTGCACTGGTGCTGCAAATCCCGGAAAGCCACCCATGGCAGCCCCGCCTGTTTCAGAATCCGCTTGTGCAGGTAATAGAACTCATGGAGCTGATACGGCGCCCCGGTCTTGGGGTTGAGAAACACATAATGCCCTGTTTCCGGGATTTTCTCCAGAAGATGCTCTGCTTTGTCATTGAGGGTCAGCAGACGCTGTCCCTTGAGGATATACCGGTACCGGACATGAAAATCGGCCCACGACAAGGTGAGAAGCTCACATTGCCGCAGACCGCTGGACAGTCCTGTGTAGATGATAGGGAGTGTGCCAAATTGTTCCGCAGCGTTCAGATACCGCTGGAGCTGTCCAAGGCGCAGGGAAACAGTTTTATGTGCTTCTGCCGGCGGCTCCGGGCAGATCTGTACCGGATTGCAGGGAATGAGCCGATCCCGGGCCGCCTCGTCCATACACCGACGCAGAAGCAGATGGACGCACCAGACACTTCTGACGCTAAGTCCCCGGATTCGTAGGCTGTCATAAAAGCCGGTCACGGTGTCCTGGGTCAGCTCTGTCAGCGGGATATTCCCGATTTCAGGAGAGATATGACGGTCAATCAGATTGCGGTATCCACCCACGGTGTTGCCGCTCCATCTGCTCTGATTCTCACAAAACCACCGGTCACACCACTGACCTACAGTGAGATTATTTTGATTGTACATGGGAATCGCCTCCTTTTTGCAAACGCAACAATACCACAGAAAGAGAGAAATAGCTACTGCTTTCAGAATATATTTTTCCATATTCCAATTCGGAGCTTCTGCCTGCAGTCCGGGCAGAGAAAACCCGTCCGGACTGCTATGTATCAGCCCGGATTCGCTGCTGCTTTTCCGGGCTGTGAGCAGTTGTCTGAAACGGCGGCTGGCTGTACCGCTCCATGGGAATTTCACCCCTCCGAGGTTCTCTCCGAGCTGCCCCCATTGCTTGAGTCTGTGGCTGGGCAGAAGTATCATTGTCCCCAGATGGAATCTTCGCAAAACGGTCTGCCGCAGACCGCTTTCCGGACCGATGGAATCGCTCATGCCTGTTTGCTTTTACCGCTGGCTGTCTTCGCGCATCGTCCGCTGTCGCTTGCCCCCAGGCGGGAGCCCCATCCGGGAATGTATTTCAGCAACTGATAATTCTGTTTTCAAGGTTCCGACGTAATCTCAGAAAAAATCCCTGAGACCAGACACATCAAATATCAGGGATAGGCCGCCACGGCGGCCTGCCAGCTTAGCAGATTCATAGTACTCCTTTCCCGGGCAAGCCGGAAAGGGACTCTCATCGCCGTGTGGGGAAATTGTCGCAGCAAAAAAGCGCCGCGGAAATCAGACGCCAGAAATTATTTCCGGCGTCCAACCTCACACGGCGCTTGGTAGTATACAGCCACTTGGACTGTCTCCGCTTGCTCGATTTGAGTGGATCGCTATTTAATTTTATGCTTCTGATTTTTCAGGAGCCTGAAAGAACAAATGTTCTTCTGATTCCTATTGTATCAGGAAAAAGAGGGGATTTCAATAGTCTTTTCAGAAAAACTCATCATCTGTTTTTGTAAAATATAATAAATTTTCAGGTGGGCAAATGGGCAGCCCGGGGAATCTTTATACCTGGAAAAACACAATGGGAACAGAAACATGACAGACAGGTGTCGTCCTCCTATGATATAATGCAAGCAGAATCAGGAAAGGCGGTGTACTCCATGAAGATAGATCGGCTCATTGGAATACTGTCCATTTTGCTTCAGCGAGAGAAGGTCACCGCACCGGAATTGGCCGAGCGGTTTGAGGTATCCCTCAGAACCATTCAGCGGGATATTGAATCTTTGTGCCAGGCCGGAATTCCCATTATCACGGCCCGGGGCCCAGGGGGCGGTATCTCCATTATGGAAGGGTACCGGGTGGACCGGACTGTGCTCACCATTCCGGAGATGCGGACCATTCTCACAGGACTCAGAAGTCTGGACAGTGTCAGCGGTACCCGGCGCTACCTCCAGCTGATGGAGAAACTCTCTGCCGGGTCAGTAGGGCAAACACCTGGCAGCACTCATATGCTCGTCGATCTCTCCTCCTGGTACAAAACCAGTTTGCCGCCCAAGATCGAACTGATTCAAAATGCCATAGAACAGCACCACATCCTCAGTTTTACCTACTTTTCCACCAAGGGAAAATCGGCACGCACCATCGAACCATACTTCCTGGTATTTCACTGGTCAACCTGGTATGTGTGGGGCTGGTGCCGGACGCGGAACGATTTTCGCCTCTTCAAGCTCGGCCGCATGACAGACCTCTGTTCCGGAGAATCCTTTGAACCCCGGTCCGCGCCTCCGCCCGATCTGAACTCAGAGCGGATCTTTCCGGTCCGGTATCCGGTCACTGTTCTCTTTGATCCCGCCTGCCGCTGGCGGCTGGTGGAGGAGGCCGGCACAGACTGCTTCACTGTGGAGCCGGACGGCAGGCTGCGCTTTACCGGCGGCTTTCCCGATGGAGACAGCGCCATCAGCTGGGTGCTGTCTTTTGGGGAAAAGGCGGAACTACGGGAGCCAGAAGAACTGCGGGAGCGGCTGCGGAAATTGACCCAAACACTGGCTGATCGTTACAGGAGGAATTGACATGGCTTTTGACTACAAGAAAGAATACAGGGAATTCTATTTGCCGGCCAGAACACCGGAGATTGTCACGGTACCCGCTATGAACTTTCTGGCAGTCCGGGGGCAGAGCGACCCCAATGAGGAAAACGGGGCTTACAAACAGGCTCTGGGACTGCTTTACGCAGTAGCTTACACCATTAAAATGAGCAAGATGGGCAAACATAGGCCGGAGGGTTACTTTGACTATGTTGTGCCGCCTCTGGAAGGGCTGTGGCGGCAGGAGGGCACACACGGGATAGACTATGCCCGCAAGAGGGATTTTCAGTGGATCTCTCTCATTCGCCTGCCGGAGTTTGTGACCCATGATGTTTTCGACTGGGCCATCCGGGAAGCTGCTGAGAAAAAGCAGAGGGACTTCTCCAAGGTGGAGTTTTTCTCCTGGGAGGAGGGGCTGTGCGTCCAGTGCATGCACATCGGCCCCTATGACGACGAGCCCGCCACCGTGGCCGCCATGGCCGAATACGCCAAGGTCCAGGGCTACCAGGAGGACTTCGGGGAAGGGCGGTTCCACCACGAGATCTATTTGAGCGATGTGCGTCGGTGCAAATCGGAGCGGCTGAAAACGGTGATCCGGCAGCCGATTAGAAGGGCGGAGTCATGAACCACATTCCGATACAAATCCGAAAAATCCATCCGGATGAGTACGGCCTTCTGCGGGAGTTTCTCTATCAGGCCATCTATCTCCCGGAGGGCGTGGTGCCGCCGCCCCGGTCGGTGGTGGATCTGCCGGAGCTGCAGGTCTATATTGCCGGCTTCGGCACACACTCCGGCGACGATTGCCTTGTTGCCGAGGCGGAGGGAACGGTGGTCGGCGCGGCGTGGAGCCGCATCATGGAGGATTACGGCCATATCGACAGCAGTACCCCATCCCTGGCCATCTCAATGCTGCCGGGATACCGTGGGCTTGGTATCGGGACACAGCTGCTGAACGGCCTTCTGCTTTTACTGCAGGAGAATGGGTATCTCCGGGCATCCCTCTCTGTTCAGAAAGAGAACCCGGCGCTGCGCCTGTATGAGCGAGCAGGCTTTCAGATCTTAGCGGAAAAGGACACGGAATACTTGATGCTGCGGGACATCGCCAAGTATATTGATATGGAGGCGGCACCATGAAAGGCTTTACCCGTACAGAAACCCGCTTTTCCCTGTGCGGCCTCAACTGCGCCGTGTGCAGTATGCACCTGGGTAGCTACTGTCCTGGCTGCGGCGGCGGAACAGGCAATCAGAACTGCGCCCTGGCCAAGTGCTCCCTGGAGCACGGCGGCGTCCAGTTCTGCTGGGAGTGCCCGGAGTACCCCTGCACCTGCTACGAGGGCTTCGACGATGGGGATTCCTTTGTGCCCCACCGGAACCGGCAGCAGGACATTGCCCGGGAACGGGAGGTGGGGCTGGAAGCCTACCTTGCCCAGTTGGAGGAAAAACGGGCAATTCTTCATGAGCTTCTGGATCATTACAACGACGGCCGCCGCAAGACCCTTTTCAACACGGCGGTTTATCTCCTGTCCCTGGAGGATTTGCGCTCCGTGATGGCCAATTTGGGCAGCCAGCCGGAGTTGGAAGATCAACCAATCAAGGAGCGTGCCCTTGCCGCCGTGGGGCTGCTTCAGGAGGCGGCTAGCCGTCGGGGCATCAGCCTGAAACGCAATAAGAAACCAAAGAAGGGGTGAGCGCATGGCGACTTCCAAGGTGACAGTCCATTTTCCCTGCCCGGTGGAACAGGTGTGGAAGATCGTGACCGACCTCTCAAATACCGCCTGGCGCAGTGATTTGTCCCAGGTAGAGGTTCTGGACGAGACCCACTTTTTGGAGTACACCAAAAGCGGCTATGCCACTCATTTTACAGTCACAGCCTGTGAGCCGCTCCGTTACTGGGCCTTCACCATGGGCAACGGCAATATGTCCGGCACCTGGGAGGGCATCTTCCAGGCGGCGGAGGGCGGCACCCGGCTGACCTGCACCGAGACCGTGGCAGGTAAGCACTGGTGGATGCGACCTTTCGTCCCCAGTTATCTGAAGCGGCAGCAGAAGCGGTATCTGGACGATTTGCGGAGGGAATTGCTGAAATAAGTTGTGTTAATCTGCGTTGCTTGCGGCAACGGGCCATTCTCCCTACAATGAGAGCGAAAGGAGTGAGCCCACATGTTAAACGAAAACATAAAGGCGATTAGAAAATCAAAGGGGCTTTCCCAACAAGAGCTTGCCGTGAAGCTGAATGTGGTGCGGCAAACCATCTCAAAATGGGAGCAAGGATTGTCTGTCCCGGATTCCGATCTGCTGATCTCCCTGTCGGAAGCCCTTGAGACACCTGTGAGCACGTTGCTTGGAGAGACTGTGATGGAGTCGGAGGCGGATGCGGTCAAAGCGCTCTCCGAAAAGCTGGAGATTATCAATTTGCAGTTCGCACGGAGAAAGACGCTTAGAAGAAAAGTCCTTCATTGGTCGCTGATTTCATTATGCGTAGTCATCGTGGCAGTATCCGCAGCCTTGGTGGTCGTCAACAGTCCTTACCTGGGTTGGGATTTTCATGACCCGGAAATTGCCGTTGCAGGCACGGCTTTTCACGCATTTGAATGGCTGTTTGTCAGGTTGGCACCCATTGTCCTGATGGCGGCAATGGTCGGAGTTTGTTTAACGCGGAAAAAAGCATAAGGAGTTTCTCCGGAAGGGAAGTCCCGCTGATTACAGAACTTTCCCCCTCAGGCTAACATCCATCCTCGGTTGAAATCAGCACAAAGGGCCAAAGGTGTCGTTCTCTTTTGCCCTTATATCCTCTATGATCATATCAGCAGCTGCCCAGAACCAATCAATCGATCATAAGAGGAGACTATTACCATGAATACGGATAAAATTTTTGCGGAAGCCATTGCCAACGAATATGCCCCTAAGGATACCTCCAAGGTCGTTGCCCTGAGAAAGCTGGACCGGAAGGCAAAGGGTCCGGCCAATATCTTCGCCTACAGCTTCGGTGTCCTGATGACCCTGGTCCTCGGCCTGGGGATGTGCCTTTCCATGCAGGTGATCGGTGGGGGCGGCGTCCTGATGACGGGGGCCGGGATCCTCCTGGGGATTCTGGGCCTCATCGGCGTGGGCCTGAACTACCCCGTCTACAAGAAACTCCTGCGGTCCGGCAAGGAAAAATATGCCTTTGAGATCATGCAGCTGGCCCAGGACATCAGCGAATCGGCAGAATAAACACGAGAGGAGGGCGGCAGATGAACAAGTCCGAAAGCAAATACTTCAATACCGCCCTGCGGATGGACGAGGCGCTCCTGGCCCTGCTGGAGGAGAAGGACCTGGAATATATCACCGTGAAGGAGATCTGTCACCAGGCCGGCGTGAACCGGTCCACCTTCTACCTGCACTATGAGACTATCGCCGACCTGGTGAACGAGACCTTAGAGATGATCAACCAGCGTTTTCTCTCCTACTTCCCCCAACAGGAAGAAGAGATCCTGGGCAACCTGGACAGCCGGGAGCGGGAAGAGCTGGTTTTGGTCACCCGGGAATATCTTCTCCCTTATCTTCGCTTCATCCGGGACAACAAAAAGGTCTACCGGGCGGCATTCCGGAATCCGAGCAGCGTGCAGGCTCATACACGATATGGGGAACTAAAGCAGCATATCCTGGGCCCCGTTCTGGAACGGTTTGAGATCCCGGCCTCCCACCGCCCCTACTACATCGCCTACTATGTGGAGGGCATCGCCGCCATCATCAAGGAGTGGCTGCGGCAGGATTGTGCAGATGAGGTGGAGATGATTGCCGACATCATCGAGTCCTGTGGGCGGCCCAGGGACGATAGCCATGAGAAATAACGGCAGGGCTGCGCGTTTCCTCCGGATATAGAGGGAGGATTGCATCTATCAGACTCTGATGAGTGCCGCTGTGCTTTTGGCAGCATGGCGCTCTTTGCATCAGCTCCGTATTGCTTCTGGTAAGCGCGTGATTTATGCGGTCATTATGGCCATCACTGTGCGGGTGCTGCGGAAAGGGTTAGGGCAGCCAGATGGCTCTGCTTGTGGACGGCAAACATAAATCCTCCCGTCCTGTGCTGCTCTGAAGGCGGCACAGGACAGGAGGATTTTTTCATTGATCATTTTTGGTAGAAGACCATATTTCCCATAGCCTTGGACTTTTCCGGGTTTGTATCTCCCCTTACTTCCGCAAAATCTGTTCCATGGATTTTCCCTTGGCCAATTCGTCCACCAGTTTGTCCAGGTACCGGATCTCCCGCATGAGAGGATCGTCTATTTCCTCCACCCGGACGCCGCATATCGTCCCTGTGATAAGCTCCCGGTTGGGATTCATGTCCGGGGCGTTGCGAAAGAAGTCACCGTAGCTGATGCCGGATTGTTCCAGCCGGGATAGCTCTTCCGGGGTGTATCCAGTGAGCCAGGCGGTCACCTGATCCACGTCTTCCCGGGTGCGGCCTTTTTTCTCAGCCTTGGTTACCAGCAGAGGATAGAGTTTTGCAAACGGCATCTCTGTTACATCCATACGGGGCATATCGTCATCCTTTCCCGGACTCAGTCATCCAACGGGGACTTGCCATCAGAGCTGATATATACCGCAGTTGATGGGTTCATCATAACATGAATACGACCATCTGACAATCCGCACAAGGGAGTAGAGGCAGGCGGTTTCATCCCCCTTTCTGGGGGATTCCCAGCTGCGAAAGAGGGACAGGCTCCCGGCTTTTCACCGAGGGCTTGTCTCGCCTTTATTTTGCCCAATTAACTACGGCGTCCCGCAGAAAGCGGGCACAGCCGGGTACAGCCTTGTCGTAGTAGACCGTGAACCGCGGGTCATCCACATAGAGTTCCGCGATTCCCCGGTGTTTGGCAGGGTCGTATTGATTTCCGGTGATGGTGAGCCACCGGCGGTGGAGAGCGCAGATTTCCTTTCCCGCCTCACTCTCCGGGGAGAGGCCCGCCTGGATGGCTGCTTCCAGCCGCTTTTGAATCTCACGGCCCAAGTCGGTCCACTCCCGGTACTGCTCCAGGGTCAGATTCATCACCGCGGCGTTGGCCTCGTCCACCTCTTTGTCGCCGTACTTGGCGCGGATCTCTGCTCCGTAAACTTCCTCGTTGTGGGCTACCGTGCGTTGCTTGAACGCCTCAAATTTCTGCTCATCGCTCATGATCTCATTCCTTTCTTCCGCTCCGATAGTGTCTTTCACCGACCGGATCAGCCTATCCAGCCGTTCCTGCTTCGCCTCCAAAGCGGCAAGATGGCTGCGCAGAGCGGCCAGACGGTCAAAGGAGGGATCGTCCAGGCATTCCTTGATCCGGGCCAGCTCCACCCCCAGGGCCCGGTAATAGAGAATATCCTGCAGCCGGTCTACCTCTGCCTTGCCGTAATAGCGGTAGCCGCTCTCCGCTACACGGCTGGGCTTCAGCAGCCCGATCTGGTCGTACCAGCGCAGGGTGCGGGTGGTCACCCCGGACAGGTGCGACAGTTCCTGGATGGAATACTCCATAAACATCCCTCCCTGAGGATAGGGTATCAGTTGACGGAGCGTCAGAGTCAAGGGGAATTTTAAATTTGATGGATCTCCTGCTGCAACCGCTCCAAAAATTCCGCAGCCGGGATCCCGTCCATCTGGGTGTGGTGGAACTGGAAGGACACCGGCAGGGTGGTGCGCAGCCACTTTTTCCGGTATTTGCCCCAGATGAGGAAGGGGTTGTTGTAGCATCCGGCGTAAATGTTCACCGCACCGTCGATCTCATACCCCGCCAGAGCGGAGGTGCCGATGACCATATAGTCCTCGCCCAGCTCAAAGCTCTCCCCGCTCTCGCGGACCTGTCCGGTGAGCTTCCGATAATCCCGATTAAATTGCTCCAAATCATCGGAAACGGGAATGTCACAGGTGGCGATGGCGCCGTCCCGAGTGGCCACCACGGTATTGATCGCCAAGCGGTCGTACTCCATCAGCTTGTCTCCCACCGGAAGCAGGTAGAAGTCCTCCGTCCGGGCCGCCGCTTTTCCGATGCACCAGCACAGGAGCATATTGAATGAATAACCCCGTTTCCGGCTCAGCCGTACCAGCGCCGTTACATCCAGGGCCTTTATCAGGGTCACCATGGGCATGGGAGCCTTCATCCAGAGTTCAAAGGCCAGCGCCCGGGAGGTGCTCTTTGGATCTATTTCTTTCATGTTGTTCTCCATTCTGTTTATGAAGTCCGGTTCGGTTGGCCGCGGTAAGTATCCCATATCATAGCATAACGCTTTATGGCAGGCAACCGAATCCCATGTTCCAAAGTCGGAACTTGTGGTATAATGGAACACCATAAGTCAAATGAAAGCAAAAAACGACGAGGACCAAATATGAAACGCATTTTTCTTTTAGAGGACGATGAGACCCTGGGGCGGGGGATCGCTATGGCCCTGACAGGGCCGGAGGCATCCGTCTTTTGCCGCCCAAACTTGGCAAAGGCCCGGGAAGTGCTGGCGGAAGATCGATTTGACCTGCTGATTCTGGATGTGAATCTCCCTGACGGCAGCGGCCTTACTCTGCTGCGTCAGGTGCGCTCGGAGGGCGACGACACTCCGGTGATCCTGCTCACCGCCAACGATCTGGAGTTGGACGAGGTCACCGGGCTGGAGGCCGGTGCGGACGACTATATCACCAAGCCTTTCTCTCTGGCGGTACTCCGAGCCAGAGTGAATGCCCAGCTCCGCCGAAGAGCCCCCAAGGTATCCCGGACCCTGTCCATGGGTCCCTTTGCTTTTGACTTTGAGAACATGGATTTCCGCCGGGACGGCAGGGGAGTGGAGCTCTCCAAAACCGAGCAGAAGCTGCTGAGGGTGCTCTTGGAAAATCGGGGGCATGCCGTGCCCCGGGCTACGCTGGTGGACCGGGTATGGACGGATGGCGCGGAATTCGTGGAGGAAAACGCCCTGTCCGTCACGGTCAAGCGGCTGCGGAGCAAGCTGGAGGCGGATCCGGCCAAGCCGGAATATCTGAAAACGGTGTACGGCATCGGCTACACCTGGGCGGTGAAGCCATGATGGGGTATCTTGTGATGGGCGCGGTGATGCTGCTGGCCCTGGCTGTGGTCATCTATGACCGCTGGCGGACAGCCCGCATCGTCCAGCGGCTGGACGATATGCTCACCGCGGCCATGAACGGCACCTTTTCTGAAGAGACTTTTGACGAGAGCCGCCTCTCCTCTCTGGAGAGCCGGCTGGGGCGGTATCTGGCGGCCAGTGCCCTGTCTTCGCGGAATGTGCGGGAGCAAAAGGACCAGATCAGCGCCCTGATCTCCGACATCTCCCACCAGACCAAGACGCCGGTGGCCAATCTGCAGCTCTATGCCCAGCTGCTCTCGGAGCAGCCCCTCACGCCCCAGGGGAAGGACTGTGCCGCCGCCATCTCCGCCCAGGCGGAAAAGCTCCAGACGCTCATCGAGGCCCTGGTCAAGACCTCCCGGCTGGAAACGGGGATCCTGGCCCTCCACCCCCAGAGCGGCGAGATTTCCCCGGTGGTGGAGCGGGCAGCCGCCCAGTATGCCCCCAAGGCGGCGGAAAAGGGCATTGCCCTGACCCTTAGGCAGAGGTCAGGCTCCGCCGTTTTTGATCCCAAGTGGACGGAGGAGGCGTTGTGCAACCTGCTGGACAACGCCGTGAAGTATACCCCTTCCGGCGGGACCGTGACGGTGGAGGTGAAAAATTATGAGCTTTTTTCCGCCATCCGGGTAACTGATACCGGCCCGGGCATTTCCGAGGAGGAGCAGGCTAAAATTTTCGGACGGTTTTACCGCGCCCCGGGCGCCTGGCAGGCGGAGGGCGTGGGGATTGGCCTCTACCTCACCCGGCAGATCGCCGAAAAGCAGGGAGGCTATGTGAAGGTGGAGAGCACCCCCGGAATGGGGAGCACATTTTCACTCTACTTGCCCCGGGAATCATAGGAAAGCAGTACGCAGGAGGAATACACTGTGAGAAATGAATATGAAAACGAAGCCTTTTTCCAGCAATACGCGCAAATGTCTCGCAGTCGGGAAGGGCTTTCCGCAGCGGGAGAGTGGCATCAGCTCAAGCCCCTTTTCCCGCCGCTGGAGGGAAAGTCCGTACTGGATCTAGGCTGCGGCTATGGTTGGCACTGCAAATTTGCTGTGGAACAGGGCGCCCGGCAGGTGCTGGGCATTGATTTAAGCCAAAAAATGATTGAGGAAGCCAAACGGCGCAACCGTGGGGAAAGGATCCTCTACCAGGTGTGTGGGATCGAGGAATATGAGTATCCGGAGGCCGCATGGGACTGCGTGGTTTCCAATCTGGCTTTGCACTATATCGAGGACCTGAACTCCATTTTTGAAAAAGTACATCGGACACTGAAGAAAGATGGAATCTTTCTCCTCAACATCGAGCATCCTGTCTTTACCGCTGGCGTGGGACAGGATTGGTTCTATGGGGAAGATGGAACGCCGCTGTATTGGCCCATCGATCAGTACTTCCTGCCCGGAGAACGGATCACTCATTTTCTGGGCTGTGAGGTCCGCAAGCAGCACCATACACTTACCCAAATCCTGATGGGGTTGCTGCACAGCGGATTTGTTTTGGAAGCCGTGGAAGAGGCGGAGCCTTCTAAGGAAATGCTGGACATTCCCGGTATGCGGGATGAGCTGCGCCGGCCTATGATGCTGTTGGTACGGGCCAGAGCGGTGCATTGACGGGGCCAAACTGGATTTCTTTCAAAACTGTCACATTCTCGAAAGTGCCAGGACAGATTTCCATGTTAAAGTCTGTATTGTCAAAAGACGGTACAGACTTTTTCTTTGGAGGAACATAGTATGACGATTCTTGAGACCCGTGATCTGAAAAAATACTACGGCTCCGGGGACACCCAGGTAAAGGCCTTGGACGGCGTGGATCTTAGCATCCAGCAGGGAGAGTTTGTGGCCATTGTGGGCACCTCCGGCTCCGGCAAGTCCACGCTGCTCCATATGCTGGGCGGGCTGGACCGGCCCACCTCCGGCACTGTCACGGTGGACGGCAAGGACATCTTCGCCCTGAAGGATGAGGCCCTGACCATCTTCCGCCGCCGCAAAGTCGGCTTTGTATTCCAGTCCTACAACCTGGTGCCGGTGCTCAGCGTGTGGGAAAACATCGTCCTGCCGGTGGAGCTGGACGGCAGGAACGTGGATGAGGCTTATGTGGAGGAGGTCATCGCCACCCTGGGCCTGGATAAGAAGCTCCGGAACCTGCCGGGCCAGCTCTCCGGCGGCCAGCAGCAGCGTGTTGCCATTGCCCGGGCTCTGGCCACCAAGCCCGCTATCCTTCTGGCCGATGAGCCTACCGGCAACCTGGACAGCCGGACCAGCCAGGATGTGCTGGGCCTCATGAAGGTGACGGGGCAGAAGTTTGCCCAGACCATGGTGATGATCACCCACAACGAGGAGATCGCCCAAATGGCCGACCGCATCGTCCGCATCGAGGACGGGCGGATCGTGACGCGGTAAGGGGGAAAGATCATGAACGTGGCAAACCGCAAGTGTGTGCGGCATCTTTCCTTCCGGAGCCTGCTGGCCAACCGGACGCGGAACCTTGTGGCGGTGCTGGCAATCGTACTGACCACCGTGCTCTTCACCTCACTTTTCACCATTGCCCTCTCCATCAACGAGGGCATCCAGCAGAACAACTTCCGCCAGGCGGGAGGCTGGTCCCACGGGACTTTCAAGTACCTGACAGAGGAGCAGTTTGAGAAATTGAAGGACGATCCGCTCATCGAGTCTTGGGGCCTGCGGCGATTTTTGGGCATGCCTACGGATGTCCCCTTCAACAAGTCCCATGTGGAGGTGGGCTATTCCGACGCCAACGAGGCCCACTGGAGCTACTGCGACCCCGTTGAGGGTCGGCTGCCCAAAGAGGGTACCGACGAGGCCGCCACCGACACCCATGTGCTGGAACTGCTGGGGGTAGAGCCCAAGCTGGGTGCCAAGTTTACCGTGACCTTTGAGGTGGATGGCCATGAGACCACGCAGACCTTTACCTTGTGCGGTTGGTGGGAGTACGACGAGGCGGTGGTGGCCAACCACATCCTCATTCCCGAGAGCAGGGTGGATGCGGTGCTGCAGGAGGTGGGCGTCACTCCGCCGGGAAGCGACGGCATGACAGGGGAGTGGAACCTGGATGTGATGCTGAAAAACGGCGCCCGCTCCATTTCCAAGGATCTCAATGAGATCTTGGCAAACCACGGCTACCAGAGCGAAACCGCCGGGGCAGACTACATTGCTTTGGGCGTCAACTGGGGCTATACCGGGGCGCAGCTCTCCGATAAGCTGGACCCCACCGTAGTCGCCATCATTGCGGGGGTGCTGTCCCTCATTCTGCTCACCGGGTACCTCATTATCTACAATGTGTTCCAGATCTCGGTGGCGGGGGACATCCGCTTCTACGGCCTGCTGAAAACCATCGGTACCACACCCCGGCAGCTCCGGCGGATCATCCGCACCCAGGCCCTGCTCCTCTCCCTCATCGGCATCCCCGTCGGCCTGCTGCTGGGCTGGCTGTTGGGGGGCGTCCTCACCCCGGTCATCACCGCCCGACTCAACAACGTGACCACCGTGGTCTCGGTTAGTCCCCTCCTCTTTGTGGGGGCGGCAATCTTCGCCCTGGTGACCGTGCTCATCTCCTGCCGCCGCCCCGGCCGCTTGGCGGGCAAGGTGTCCCCGGTGGAGGCGGTGCGCTACACCGAGGGGAAGGCGCTGAAGCGGAAAGGCAAGCGAAGCGGCAAGGGGGTGTCCCTGCTGTCCATGGCCTGGGCCAATCTGGGCCGCAGCCGGGGCAAGACCTTCCTCACGGTGCTGTCCCTGACCCTGGCCGTGGTGCTGCTGACCCTGACCGTGACCTTCGCCAGTGGGTTTGATATGGACAAATATGTGTCCAATTTCACCGCCAGCGACTTCATCTTGGCGGACGCGGGGCCGTTCCAGACCGGCGGGGACGCGTTCAACGACGAGATGGCGGTGTCGCAGGAGGTCATCGGCGCCGTGAATGCCCAAGGCGGCATTACAGGCAGTGGCTGCATCTACGGCAAGACCGGCCCGGCGGTGGAATTTGTCACAGAGGAGTATTACCGCTCTGTCTGGAGCCAGTGGAATACCCCGGAGCAGCTTGACGAGGCCATCCGCTATATGGATCGCACGCCGGAGGGCCTGCTGGAGGACCGGGTACAGCTCTACGGCATGGATCCCTTTGCCCTGGACCATCTGACGGTGTTGGACGGGGATCTTTCAAAGCTGAGCGATCCTGGTGGGAAGTATATTGCCGCTGTGTACAGCGATGATGACTACGGAAACCCGAATATGGACAGTCACTGGGCCCGGCTGGGGGATACGGTGACCATCCGATATGTGGAGGAGTATGAGTACTATGACGTCGATACCGGCGAAGTTTACGGCCCCTGGGAGAATGTGCCGGAAGGAGCTGCTTACGCCCAGCGGGCGGTAAAGTACCGGGATGTGGACTACACCGTGGCTGCTCTGGTAATGGTGCCCTACGCCTTCTCCTACCGCTACTACGGTGCCGATGAGTTTGTTATGAGCAGCGAGACCTTTATCCGGGATACCGGCACGGATTGTGTTATGTACTATGCCTTCGACACCACGGAGGAGGCCAACGCCGCCATGGAAGCCTTCCTCCAGGACTACACGGAGAACGTGAATCCCCAGTTTGACTATGAGAGCAAGGCCTCCTACGCCGGGGAATTTGAGGGCACCCGGAGCATGTTCCTCCTGCTGGGCGGTGCCCTGAGCTTCATTGTAGGTCTGGTGGGCGTGCTGAACTTCTTCAACGCCATCCTCACCGGTATCACCGCCCGCCGCCGGGAGTTGGCCGTGCTCCAATCCATCGGTATGACATCCCGGCAGCTGCGGACTATGCTGGCTTTGGAGGGCCTATTTTACACGCTGGGTGCGGTCCTTTTGGCCCTGGCGCTGATTGTGGTCACGGCGCCCTTTGTAGGCCCTGCCCTCAACGGACTGATCTGGTTTTTCAGCTACCACTTTACCATCTGGCCTATTGCCGTGGTGCTGCCCCTGTTCGGGGCGCTGGGCATTCTCATCCCGGTTTTGAGCTGCCGCGCTGCCCAGCGCTATTCCGTGGTGGAGCGCCTGCGGCAGGAGTGAGATACCAAGACACCAAGTCCCCCGCAAGCAATATTGCTTGCGGGGGACTTGGTGTCTTGAGAAAACAGGATGTCCTGCCGATGTCCCCATCAGATCAGGAAGCGGAAATGCGGTAGAGACGGCAGGGCCGTCCGCCGGTGTCGTAGTTGACGGTGGAACTGGCCTCTCCCCGTTCAACCAGATAGTTGACATAACGCCGAACAGTTACCACTGACAGGCCGGTCTGCCGGGAGATGGCCTCACTGGGCATGCCTTGGGCAGGGGAGGAGCGCAGGCAGGTCCGTACCTTTTCTAGCGTACTTTCCTGGAGACCCTTAGGGGGTTGCCAGTCGCCGGAACCGGCGGGAGAGAAGAGCTTATCCAGTGCGCTTTGTTCCACCAGGTTCCCTGCCAGCGCCTCTCGATGGCGGCAGAAAGTGTCCAGCGCCTGCTGGAACCGCTCCGCGGTGAAGGGCTTCATCAGATAGTCCACCACGCCCATTTTCAGCAAGGCGTCTACTGTGGGACCGGCATTGGCGGCGGTGACCATGATGGCATCTACATCGATTTGCTGGTGCCGGAGGGCTCGCAGCAGTTCCTCACCGGCGAATAAAGGCATATACACATCCAGCACTACCAAATCCACCGGGTTCTGCGCCAGCCAGTCCAGAGCCGTTTGACCGTCCTGGAAGGTTTGTACCACCTGAAAACGGGAGTCCCGCTCTACATAGGTGCGGTTGATCAGGGAGACCATGGGGTCGTCCTCTACAATAACCACGCGATACATTCAGCTCTCCTCCTTGTATTCTGGGGCGGGTCGAGATTCCTGACGGAAACTGACAAAAAAGGATGTGCCCACACCAGTCTCTGATTCCACCCGGATCTCTCCCTGATAGGCGTCCACCACTTCCTGCACCAGAGACAATCCGGTTCCCCGGCCCTGTCCCTTGGTGGTGCTCCCTTGCTGGAACAGGGTGCGCCGCAGGGCAGCAGGGATGCCCGGACCGGTATCCTCCACGCACAGCAGCAGGCCGCTCTCCTCCTCCCGGATGCTGACCGACACCTCTTTTATCCCTTGTCGGGACTGATTCAGGCTTTCAATCGCATTCTCAATGAGATTGCCCAGCACGGTAATACAGGCTTCCGGAGGCAGATAAGGACTTTCGGTGCTGAGGATGCTCTCCCGGTCCAGGGTGAGGCGGATGCCCAGCTCGTTGGCTCTGCTGGTTTTGCCCACCAGCAGAGCGGCCACCGAAGGCTCTTGGATCTGGTGCATGATGCGGCTTACCGCCTCCCGCTGGATACGGGTGGTGTCCATGATGTACTGCTGGGCCCGCTCGGGCTGGCCGATCTGCAGCAGGCCCAGGATCACATGGAGCTTGTTCATGAATTCATGGGTGTAGGCCCGCATGGCATCTACCATGTGCCGTACCCCAGTGAGATCGTCGGCCAGCCGGGTCACCTCAGTGCGGTTGCGGAAGATCCCGACCGCCCCGGCCAGTTGGCCGTTTTCGTAGATGGGCAGCCGGTCGGACAGCACCCGCACATCGGGCAGAGACTTCATACTCACATTGTATTCCGGCTTCCCGGTGTGCAGGATGCGCCCCAGGGTAGAGACTGGGTAGACGGTCCGGAGAGGTCTGCCCACGGCATCAGAGGGCAAAGACAGCAGCCGGGCGGCAGCAGCGTTGAAAAAGATGATCGTTTCATCCTTGTCGATGGCCAGAATTCCCTCCTCCAGGGCATCCAGAATATCCTCCCGTTGGTGAAAGCGGCGGGCGAAGGCCTCTGGTTCATATCCTTGCAGAGCATTTTTGATGCGCCGGGACAGACGCTGGGCCAGCAGCACTGCCACCCCCATTGCCAGCAGGCCCAGCAGCACCATCTGGACCACCGTGACCAGCGTTACATGGGCCAGGCTGCGCCAATAGAGTCCGACCACCACGAAACCGATGACCTCTCCCGCGCCGTTGCGGATAGGGGCATAGGCAGAGTGCTCAGAGCCCAGGGGGCCGGTTTCGTTGGAGGTGTAGGGCCCCGCACCGGACAGGGCTGGGTTCTGGGCGTCCCCGGAGTAGAGGGCCCCCCTCAAAGCGGGATCCGGGGCGTAAAAGAGCGTGTTTTTTAGATCTCCCACCAGGATCAGGTCGATATCGGAGGTATTGGCAGTGGCGGCATCCAGAAATTCCGCCAGCTCCGCCGGAGAGGCCTCGCCCTCCAGGGCCTGCCGCACCAGGGGAGACTGGGAGAGGATGGATGCGGAGTTGATGAGGTTCCTGTCCAGGGCACTCTGTTCGCCGCTCAGGATAACATAGAGAGCGCACGCCAGGGACAGCACCGAGGAGATGGCCACGATCAGCATGCTCAGTTGCAGCAGCTGAGCATGGATGGAGCGTTTGTGACGGGCTGGCATAAGACGCCCCCCCTTCTGCAATTTCCTCATTCAGTATAACGCACTGCGGCCCACTTCACAAGCGCAGCGGAAACAAGATATCTTTCGTACAGAACGTTTTCAATAGTTTTTTTACTTTTAAAAGGCTTCCCAAAACGACTGCACCGGTCGTAAAATAGCCATCGCGAAAACGAGGTGATGTGTGTTTGCTTGAAGAATTCAAGGAATCGCTGGTTAGTGAGCTGGGGAACAAGACCGCTTTCACCATCCCGGTGTTGGGAGGCGTCCCGGTGGCCGACTCTGTGGTTGTCACGTGGATTATCATGGCCTTGCTGGTGGTGATCTCCCTGATGCTGACCCGGAAGCTCAGTGTACGGAGTCCCGGCAAGGTGCAGGTAGCCCTGGAGTGGGCGGTACAGTTTTTGAACGGCTTTGTCAAGACCAACATCGGCACCCACTGGCGGCCCTTTGCCCCCTGGCTGGGTACGGTAGCCCTGTACATCGGCTTTTCCAATCTGATTGGTATTCTCGGCCTGACGCCGCCCACAAAGGACATCAGCGTGACCACGGCACTGGCGATTATGAGCATGCTGCTGATCTATGGTTCCCAGTTCCGCTACAACGGGCTGCTGGGCGGGCTGAAGAAGTTTGCCGCCCCTATGCCGCTGCTGCTGCCTATCAACCTGATGGAGGTGGTCATCCGGCCCCTGGCGCTGTGTATGCGTCTGTTCGGCAATATTTTGGGGGCCTACATCATCATGGAGATGCTCAAGTTCGTGGTACCGGTGGTGCTGCCCGCCATTTTCAGCATCTACTTTGACCTGTTTGACGGTCTGATCCAGACCGTGGTCTTTGTGTTCCTCACCACGCTGTTTACCGGCGAGGGCATCAAGGACGAGGAGTAAACCGACGAAAGAAATCTTAGGAGGAAATCATCATGTCTATCGCTATCATCGCTGCAGCTATCGCCGTCTTCACCGGTATCGGCGCCGGTATCGGCATCGGCTTTGCCACCGGCAAGGCCAGCGAGGCCATTGCCCGCCAGCCCGAGGCTTCCGGCAAGATCAACAGTGCTCTGCTGCTGGGCTGCGCCCTGGCAGAAGGTACCGCCATCTTCGGCTTCATCACTGCTCTGCTCATCATCTTTGTTGGTTAAAGGGGGCGCCCCCAATGCTGGAGTTCCAACTTTCCACCATCGTCTTCACCATCATCAATCTGCTGGTGCTCTTCTTGATTCTCAAGAAGCTGCTCTTCGGCCGGGTCAACGCCGTGCTGGAGCAGCGGGCCGCCCTGGTGAAGAGCGAGATCGCCTCTGCCGAGGACAGCAACCGTCAGGCGGAGGAATTGAAGACCCAGTATGAGAGCAAGCTGACCGACGCCCGGCACGAGGCGGCCAAAATCGTGGCCGATGCCCAGAACCGCGCGCAGCGGGTCTATGAGGGCAAGATGGCCGAGGCCGAGACCGACGCCAAGCGGCTGCGCAGCGAGGCTGAAGCACAGATTGCCTCTGAGCGTGAGACCATGCTGCGGGGGGCCCGCAACGAGGTAGCCTCTCTGGCCCTGCTGGCCGCTGCCAAAGTGGCCCAGCGCTCCCTGGACAATGCGGACGACAAGGCGCTGGTCGATACGTTTTTGTCGGAAGTGGGTGAAAAGGCATGAGTGAGCTGGCCCGCCGTTATGCTGAGGCCCTCTATGACCTCTCTCCCGATGAGGAGTCCCTGCGCGCTACCGCCCAGGCTATGATGGCGGATGCCGCTTTGTGGGAATCCCTCCGCTCTCCCGCTGTACAGGCCTGGGAGAAGGAGCACATCCTGGTCCGCCTGCCCGTTCTGGAGGGACACGGCCTGCTGCTGCGTTTCTACTGCCTGCTGGCAAAAAAAGGGCGCATGGCTCTGCTGCCCGACGTTCTGGAGGCCTTTCACGATAAGGCCCTGGCCCGGCGGGGAGCGGCCCGCTGCCGCCTGACCTGCGTCCGCGTGCCCGGGGAAGAGGAGCAGGAGAAGCTCCGTCAGGCTCTGTGCCGCCTGCATCACAAGCAGAATGTGGAATTTGATGTGCGCATCGATCCGTCCCTGCTGGGCGGCTTCACGCTGGAGATCGAGGGCGTGACGTATGATAAAAGCGTCCGCGGGGCGCTGGCCGGTCTGACCCGGCAACTGGAAGAGAGGCGAATGGCATGAAAAGCAAACCTGAAGAGATCGTCTCCATCCTGCGGGAGGAGATTCAAGGATATGATACCCGGGTGCGGCGGGATGAGACCGGTACCGTTCTGGAGGTAGGAGACGGCATTGCCACCGTCTACGGACTGGACAAAGCGGTATACGGCGAGTTGGTGGAGCTGGATACCGGCGTCAAGGGCATGGTCATGAACCTGGCCCGGGACAGCGTGGGCGTGGTGCTGCTGGGCAGCGAGGCCGGTGTTCGGGAGGGCACTGAGGTCAAGCGTACCGGCCGTGCCGCCGATGTGCCCGTGGGCGACGGCCTGGTGGGCCGCGTGGTGGATGTGCTGGGCCAGCCCATCGACGGCCTGGGCCCCATCGAGACCACCGAGACCCGTCCCATCGAGCATGAGGCCAGCGGCGTGGTCAGCCGTGAGCCGGTGAACGTGCCCCTGCAGACCGGTATCCTGGCCATCGACGCCATGGTGCCCATCGGCCGTGGCCAGCGTGAGCTGATCATCGGTGACCGCCAGACCGGCAAGACCGCCATCGCGGTGGACACCATCCTGAACCAGAAAGGGCAGGATGTGATCTGCATCTACGTGGCCATCGGACAGAAAGCCTCTACCGTGGCCCGGATCCAGGATACCCTGAAGAAGCACGGCGCCATGGACTACTCCATCATCGTGTCCGCCACCGCCAGCGAGTCCGCCCCCCTGCAGTACATCGCCCCTTACTCCGGCGCCGCCATGGGCGAGTACTTCATGAGCAAGGGCAAGGACGTGCTCATCGTCTACGACGACCTCTCCAAGCACGCGGTGGCCTACCGGACGCTGTCCCTGCTGCTCAAGCGGTCCCCGGGCCGTGAGGCCTACCCCGGCGACGTGTTCTATCTGCACTCCCGCCTGCTGGAGCGGGCCTGCCGCCTCACCAAGGAGTACGGCGGCG